>ERZ779894.1025-NODE-1025-length-30304-cov-5.785646_pt1 | contig 30304 bp, 27 predicted proteins | sample MGYA00511587_ERZ779894 | MGnify/ENA primary metagenome ERZ779894 (study PRJEB29588, sample SAMEA2160490) | human gut metagenome | biome: human gut; feature: human-associated habitat; material: faeces | place: Denmark | collected 2008/2010 ... | reverse complement strand
ATGTGGAAAACGGAAAAATCGTGGACCGGTTTTCCACTTTCGTCAACCCGGAGGTGCCCATCCCCTTTGAGATTGAAAAGCTCACCAGCATCAGCGACAACATGGTTCTGGGGGCGCCGAAAATCGAGGAAGTGCTTCCGAAGTTTCTGGAATTCTGCAGCGATGCGGTGATGGTGGCCCACAATGCTTCCTTTGATGTCAGCTTTATCTCCTGGCAGGCCGCAATACTGCACCCACGAGACATTTTCGTGCTGCTGCAAAAATTCCGCGACTTTCTGCGCGTTTTCGCAGTGACGCGGCATGCGCACATGCAAACTCTCAAGGCCGAGATTCAGATAATACGCGCTCTGCGGGGACTGAATCGCGCCGAGATCGCGCATCAGCTGGGAGGTTGCCTTGGTTATGTATGCCGCCTTGCCGAATTTTTCGGTATAAACTACACCGTGATAGGATTCATCCGGTGCGCAGAGTCCCGGAAACTTATCCGGGTATGCAGACCAGTCGAAATTGCCGGAATCCACGATCGCACCGCCCAACGCCATCGCATGACCGTCCATATATTTGGTGGTGGAATGTGTTACGATATCGACCCCCCATTTGAACGGATTGCAGTTGATCGGGGTAGGGAACGTGTTGTCAACGATTAACGGCACATGATGCGCATGTGCTGCACGGGCGAATTTTTCAAAATCCAGCACAACCAGCGCAGGATTTGCCAGAGATTCCGCCATGACGCATTTGGTATTGGGCTGGAACGCCTTGCAGATCGTATCGTAATCCGCATCCGGGTCTACGACAGTACAGGATACGCCCATTTTTTTCATGGTAACCGCCAGCAGATTGAAAGTTCCGCCGTATACAGTGGACGATAATACGACATGGTCACCCGCCTCGCAGATATTGAAAACGGCATAGTAGTTTGCCGCCTGTCCGGAACCGGTCAGCATCGCTGCTGCGCCGCCCTCCAGTTCACAGATTTTCTGTGCGACACAGTCGTTGGTCGGATTTGCCAGACGGCTGTAAAAATATCCGGATTCCTCCAGATCAAAAAGTCTGCCCATCTGCTCAGAGGATTCATATTTAAACGTCGTACTCTGATAAATCGGGAGCACTCTCGGTTCTCCGTTCTTCGGCTTCCAGCCAGACTGTATACAGATCGTTTCCTTTGCGTATGCCATAGTATCCTCTTACCTCTTTGTCTTTCCGGCAAAAATCCGGTCTTTTGTCCGTTTTATTCTTCGTCCCAGTTGTGATATACTGCCTGAACGTCGTCATCCTCGTCCAGCAGATCCAGGGTACGCTGCAGTCCCTTTAATGCAGTCTCGTCTGTTACCTTGACATAGTTCTGAGGAATCATGGTAACATCTGCGGATGCCATCGGAATGCCTGCCTTCTCCAGCGCTTCGCGCACTTCTTCAAAAGTATCGGGATCGGTCAGAATTTCGAAGCTGTCCTCTTCCTCGCTGAAATCCTCTGCGCCTGCATCCAGAGCGGTCATCATCAGATCGTCCGCTTCCATATCGCATTCTTCTTTATCGATGATGATCTGACCCTTCTTATCGAACATAAAGGATACACAGCCAGGTGTGCCAATGTTGCCGTTGCCCTTTGTGAACGCGCTTCTGACGTTGGCAGCGGTACGGTTCTTGTTATCGGTCAGGGCATCGACGATGATTGCGATTCCGCCGGGGCCATAGCCTTCGTAAGTAATATATTCGTAATTAACGTTGCCGACGTCGCCGGCAGCCTTCTTAATTCCTCGTTCAATGGTGTCGTTAGGCATGTTGTTGGATTTTGCCTTTGCAACGACCTGTGCCAGCTTGAAGTTGTTCGCAGGGTCAGGACCACCCTCTTTTACGGCAACTGCAATTTCTCTTCCGAGAATGGTGAAAATTTTTCCCTTTGCAGCGTCATTTTTTTCTTTTTTATGCTTGATGTTTGCAAATTTTGAATGTCCGGACATTTCTTTTCTCCTTTATCTAACGTATTTCTAGTTCTTTATCATAGCATTTTGGCTGGAAAACGTCAAGAAAACATCTGCTTTGTACGGTTTCTTTATGTATCCAGCGAAAGGCTGACCTTCAAGGCAGAGTTTACGCGGTTCATCACCCGCGCATCCAGATGGCATACTTTGTCTTTCAGCCTCTTTTTATCTATTGTGCGGAGCTGTTCCAACAAAATTACGGAATCCTTTTCGATTTCATATTCCCCGGAAAAAATTTCGATATGGGTCGGAAGCTTTGTTTTATTCATCCTGGAAGTAATCGCCGCACAGATCACAGTCGGGCTGTAACGGTTGCCGATATCGTTCTGGATAATCAGCACCGGGCGGACACCTCCCTGTTCCGATCCGACCACGGGTCTTAAATCTGCATAATAAATATCTCCGCGCTTCACTCTTTTTTCTTCCTTTCCTGTTTTTTTACCTCAGGACAAGTATTGGCTGCTTTCTCAGCGCGTATACCATTCTTTAAAAAAAGTGTTTCTCTTCGTGAAAATAATCCCGCGTACAGACGATTTTTCCGCCTTTTTCATAGACGCGTGGAATCCGCTTTCCGAGGCAGCACGCAGTTTCGTAGTTAAATCTGCCGGAGCGGTCGCCGATTTCTTCCATTGTAATCGTTTCGATGCCGTCTGTGCCGATGAGCGTTGCGATATCCCCTACCTTTGCCTCAGGAATCTTTGTCACATCGACCATGAACTGATCCATGCAGACGCGTCCCAGGATCCTTGCGCGCTTTCCGGCAATCAGAACATCGCCCTTGTTGGAAAGTCCGCGCGGATAGCCGTCCGCATAACCCACTGGAATCGTCGCCACACGCATAGGATTCGCTGTACAGAACGTCCCGCCGTAGCTGATTTCCTGCCCTACATCCAGCTCTTTGATATAAGCGATACGGCTCTTTAAAGACAGGAGCGGTTCTAACACGATGCCGTCGCGCTTGACTTCATCTGACGGCCACATGCCATAGAGAATGATTCCGGCGCGCACCGCATCCATGTGCATGTCGGGCAGCTCCAGGATGGACGCACTGTTGGAGCAATGCCGCAGCGGGATTTTCAGGGAAAGCTCCTTTTCCACACGGTCGGTAAAGCTCGAAAATTTTTCATACTGCACATTCGTTCTGGATTTATCTGCTTCATCCGCTGTCGCAAAATGGGTAAAAATCCCCTCAATGGAAAGATTCGGATACTGCATCGCGCGTGCGACAAAGGAAAGTCCCTCATCGTCCGGGCGGATGCCGATTCTCGACATACCGGTGTCTACCGCGATGTGAACATGCATTTTTTTGCCAGCTTTTTGGGCAGCACGGTTCATATCCTCCAGCATCTGATCGGTGAAAACCGTCGCATGGACACCCCGAAGTGCCATTTCCTCATAAGCCTCCGGAAAGGTATAGCCGAGCACCATCGCGGGCTTTTTGATTCCGGCATCTGCCAGCAATACTGCCTCTTCCTCCGTTGCCACCGCATAGCCGATGACTTCCGGGATTTCATCCATTTCCCGCGCCAGCATCACCGCGCCGTGTCCGTAACCGTCCGCTTTGATGACCGCGATGATTCCGGCATCATTTTTCCGACAGGCTGCAATCTGGCGCAGATTGTCGTGCAGCGCGTCCAGATTTACGCAAGCCCACACTCTTCTATATGGATTTTTGATCATTTCCTCACACATAATTTTTCTCCTGCTTCACAAGTACCGCCCAGACCGCTTCCGCGATATCATTGGAGGTCATACTGTATTCGCCCTTTGTATGGGCTGCCAAGTCGCCTGCCAGACCGTGCAGATAGACGCCGATACACAGCGCCCAGAACGGATCGTCGATCGTCGAAAGCAGTGCCGTCACAATTCCGGTCAGTACGTCCCCACTCCCGGCCACCGCCATGCCGCTGTTGCCGCTGCGATTGATATAAATGCTGCCGTCCGGCGAAGCTGCAATGCTTCTCGCACCCTTACACAGAACAGCTGCCTGCAAACGATTCGCCCACTTTTTTGCATAGAACACGGGCTGTTTTAAAATTTCTTCAATCGCGCAGCCCTCCAGCCGGGCAAGCTCCCCGGGATGCGGCGTTAAAATCAGCTTCCGGCGCGTCGCCGGATTCTGCTGGTGTTCAATCAGCTCCTGTAAAAGTGCTTCGTCCTTTGCGATAAGATTGATTGCGTCCGCATCCAACACAAGGGGCTGCAAGGTCTGCTGCAGCACAAACAAAAGCTCTTTCCGGGCGCGATCAGATAAGGATAGCCCGGGACCTGCGCCGATCACATCCGCCCATCTGGCGGATGCTTCCACAGAATCTGCGGTCATTGCCTCCGGAAGCGCCGTCTGAATCACCGGATGTATCAATGTCGGGCAGGAAAGCTTTACCATGCCGCTTCCTGCATAAAACGCACTCCGACCGCACAGAATCGCCGCTCCCGCCATAGCTTCACTGCCCGCAAGCAGCAGCACTTTTCCAAACGTGCCCTTATTTCCATCCTCAGGGCGTGCCGGAAGCAGCTCTGCCACCGGTGCAGTAAATGTAAAGGCTTCCGGCGTCTGATCCAAAAATCCATCCTCAGTGATGCCGATCTGTGTGCAGATCACTTTTCCGGTATAGTTGCAGCCCGGATAGAACAAAAGCCCGCGCTTCCAGAAGCCGAACGTGACTGTCACGTCTGCCCGGACAGCGCAGCCAAGCACCGCCCCGGTATCCGTTTCGATTCCGGAGGGAAGATCCACCGCAAGCACAAAGGCATCCTGCGCGTTGATCCATTCGATTGCTTCCCGATAAATTCCTTCTGCCGGACGGCACAGACCGATTCCAAACAAAGCATCTACAATAATATCATATTCTCCATCCGGGATTGTGTCACAGATAACGGCGCCGTAAGCCTTTGCCGCATGCAGCTGCAGCTTTAAAAGTTCACTCGCTTTTTCTTCACCGGATGCCAGATAAAAGGAAACATCATATCCCTCCTGCAAAAGAAGTCTGCCAATTGCGATACCATCCGCCCCGTTATTGCCTCCGCCCGCTGCAATCAGGACGCGCCGTTTTGGATGTAAGCCAAGCTGCCCTGCCTGCTCTTCCAGCTTTTTTTGACGCGACACAATCACATCAACACAGGAAAGCGCAGCCCGTTCCATCAAAACGACGGACGGGACACCGAAAATCTCAGAAGTATTGCTGTCGCAGCGTTTCATTTCTGCCGCAGTTAAAAGCCAGCAGACAACTGGATGGCCAGAGCCCGACGCTGACAAAACGCATTTATTCATTCGTTTCCCTGCTCTCCTTTTCGTAACGCTCCAGCATATAAGATAGCTTCATCAGGCTGTCGGACAGATGGACGTTCTCAACCTGCACTTCTTTTGGAACCTTCAAATCCACATGTGCAAAATTCCAGATCGCCTTGATCCCGACGGAAACGAGACGCTCTGCGACTTCCTCCGCGCTGTTTTTGGGAATCGTCAAAACTGCGATATCTACATTGTTCTGTTCAACAAAATCCGCGACCTCTTCCATCGGACGTACCTCGATGCCTCGGATTTTACGCCCGTACAACGCCGGATTGTTATCAAAGACCCCGGTGAAAATAAAGCCGCGCCGTTCAAAATTCATATAATTGGCAAGCGCCTGTCCGAGGTTGCCTGCCCCTACAATAATCAGGTGGTGGGTTTTGTCCAACCCCAGAATCCTGCCGATTTCCTGATACAGATATTCGACGTTGTAGCCGTAGCCCTGCTGCCCGAACCCGCCAAAGTTGTTGAAATCCTGTCGGATCTGAGATGCCGTCACATTCATGATGCCGGACAGCTCCTGTGAGGAAATCCGTTCCACACCTTCGTCTTTTAATTCTCCCAGAAAGCGGAAATATCTGGGAAGCCTGCCGATTACAGCCTGTGAAATTTCCTTCTCTGCCACTTTGTATGCCTCCTTCGTCCGCTGTCAGATACTGTTTTCCATTCGTAACTGCTCAGACCTGCTGAACATTTACTTCCATTCTATTATACCCTGCGTTAAAAAAATGTCAATGCGTACTCCGACCGTCCGATTGGACTTGACACGTTATTTGCACACAGGTAAACTGTTACATAGTATAAAGAAGGAGAACCATCATGATACTTTCCTGTCAGAATATCGAAAAAGCATTTCTGGAAAAACAGGTTTTAAAAAACTGTTCTTTTCATATAGAAGATTATGAAAAAGCCGCAATCGTCGGCTTAAATGGTGCAGGCAAGACAACCCTGCTGCGCATCATCGTCGGACAGCTCGAGCCCGACGGCGGCGTAGTCGCCTTTGCAAAGGACAAGACCTTTGGTTATCTGGCACAGGACAGCGCCGTCAACAGCGACAATACAATTTATGAGGAACTGCTCTCCGTCAAGCAGCATCTGCTCGATCTCGAAAATCAGATCCGCCAGGCGGAGCTTTCCATGAAGCAGCTTTCCGGCGACGCATTAGAGAACCTGATGCAGAAATATGCAGATCTGACACACCGTTTCGAAATGGAAAACGGCTACGCCTACAAAAGCGAACTGACCGGTGTTTTAAAGGGCCTTGGCTTTACCGAGGACGAGTTTCAGAAACCGGTTTCCACGCTCTCCGGTGGTCAGAAAACCCGCGTTGCACTCGGAAAACTTCTGTTGCAGAAACCTGACCTGATCATCCTCGACGAGCCCACCAACCACCTGGACATGTCCTCGATTTCCTGGCTCGAAACCTATCTGCTCAACTATAAGGGAAGCGTTTTAATCGTCTCCCACGACCGGTATTTTCTCGACCGGATCGCTTCGAAGATCATCGAAATCGACAACACGAAGGTGACCGTTTTTTCTGGCAACTATTCCGATTACGCCGCCAAAAAAGAACAGCTGCGTCAGGCACAGCGAAACGCTTATTTAAACCAGCAGGCAGAAATCAAGCATCAGGAAGAGGTCATCACAAAGTTAAAATCCTTTAACCGGGAAAAGTCGATCAAGCGTGCCGAAAGCCGGGAAAAAATGCTTGCCAAAATCGAAGTGCTGGACAAGCCCACCGAGGTGCGTTCCGATATGCATTTACAGCTGACCCCCCGCATCGAAAGCGGAAACGATGTTTTAACCGTCGAGCATCTGGCAAAAACCTTTGACCGCAATACGCTGTTTTCCGATCTTTCCTTTGCGTTAAAACGCGGCGAGCACGTCGCGATCATCGGCGACAACGGAACCGGAAAGACGACGATTTTAAAACTCATCAACGAGCTGGTGGAACCGGACGCCGGAACTATCCGACTCGGCAGCAAGGTGCAGATCGGCTACTACGATCAGGAGCATCACGTCCTGCATCCCGATAAAACGCTGTTTGAAGAAATTTCGGACGAATATCCATCCCTGAACAACACGGAAATCCGCAATACGCTGGCTGCGTTTTTGTTTACCGGAGACGATGTATTCAAACGGATCAAAGACCTTTCCGGCGGCGAGCGCGGACGTGTTTCCCTCGCAAAGCTCATGCTTTCCGAATCGAACTTCCTGATCCTCGACGAGCCGACGAACCATCTGGACATCGCCTCCAAGGAAATTCTGGAGGATGCGTTAAACAGCTACAACGGAACGGTTTTATATGTTTCCCACGACCGTTACTTTATCAACCGTACTGCGCACCGCATTCTGGAGCTTTCCGGCGGCACGCTGCACCAGTATCTGGGCAATTATGATTATTACCTGGAGAAAAAATCCCAACAGGGCGCTTCTACAGAGTCCGCAGCCTTCGGCACTTTAGCTACGTCTGCTGCCTCTGCAGCTTCCACAGAAAGCTCTGCCTCAAAGCTTTCCTGGCAGGCACAGAAGGAAAAGGAAGCCCAGCGCCGCAAAAAGGAAAATGCCCTGAAAAAATGCGAAGAGCAGATTGCTTCCCTCGAAGAGCGGGATAAACAGATCGACCTCGAAATGAGCGATTCCAAAATCGCAACCGACGTTGCCGCATTGCAGAAGCTCTCCCGCGAAAAGGATGAAATCGCAGACAAGCTCATGGAGCTGATGGAGGAATGGGAACAGCTGAGCGAGTAAAATGTCTCCGCGATCTTTCGCCTGCAGTGTATAAAACCTTTGAATTATATGGAAACAAAAAAGGGCCGAAGACCTGATTTTCAGGAATCTTCGGCTCTTTTATTCATGACAATAGAATGCTCGCAGAGCGTGCATTCTATTGTTTTTCTTTTTCTTCGGCTGCAGCTTCTTTTTCCGGCTTTTTTTCGATGAAAATCTTTCTCGTGATAAAGTTATAAACCATTACCACGCCGGTTGCAAACGGCTTAACGATGATGTAGGAACGGCTCCAGAACGGGTCGAGAACCATCGTGCCGAGCTTTAAGACGACATTGTTTAAGATCAGACCGCCGACTGCAAGAATGAAAAAGACGGCGAACTGCTTGCCCTGGTTTGCTTTTTTGTCCGTATCGAATACAAAAAGAATGCTCAGAATATAATTGACGATTGCCGATACGGTAAAGGCAAGGGTGTTGGCTGCGATAACCGGCCATCCGAGCAGCTCCTTAAACAGAATCAACAGCACGTATTCAATGAAGAAACATAAAAAACCCACCGCGCCGAATTTGATGATCTGCTGTCCGAGCTTACTGTTAATCAATTTCTTAATCAAGCTTTAGAACCTCTCTTATTTCTCCATAGTTTTCCGGATCGCTTTGATGAAGTCCTGGCTGTTCAATACCGTGACATCCGTCAGCTCTGTAATCAGTGCCAGGTCCTTTGTCATCCTGCCGCTTTCGATCGTATCCAGTGTTGCTTTTTCCAACTTGTCCGCAAATGCGCACAGCTCCGGAAGCTTATCCAGCTCGCCGCGTTTTCTGAGTGCGCCTGTCCATGCAAAGATCGTCGCAACGGAGTTCGTAGAGGTTTCCTCACCCTTTAAGTGCTTGTAATAATGTCTCTGAACGGTTCCATGCGCAGCTTCATATTCGTAAACGCCTGCAGGAGAAACCAAAACGGAGGTCATCATCGCAAGAGAACCAAAGGCGGAGCTCACCATATCGCTCATAACGTCGCCGTCATAGTTTTTGCATGCCCAGATGAAGCCACCCTTTGCTTTCATGACGCGCGCTACCGCATCGTCGATCAGGGTGTAGAAATATTCGATACCGAGCTCTTTGAACTTCTCCTGATATTCGTTTTCGTAGATTTCCTGGAAAATATCCTTAAAGGTATGGTCATATTTTTTGGAAATTGTATCCTTGGTCGCAAACCACAGATCCTGCTTCGTATCCACTGCGTAATTAAAGCATGCGCGGGCAAAGCTCGTGATAGACTTATCCGTATTGTGCATGCCCTGCAGGACACCTGCACCGGTAAAATCGTGAATCAGCTCGCGGGTTTCTGTACCGTCCGCCGCCGTGAACACCAGTTCTGCCTTGCCGGGACCCTCTACGCGGATTTCGGTATTTTTGTATACATCACCGTAAGCATGACGTGCCAGCGTGATGGGCTTTTCCCAGTTGCGGACGCAGGGACGGATGCCCTTTACCAGAATCGGGGCACGGAACACAGTGCCGTCCAGAATGGAACGGATCGTGCCGTTGGGGCTCTTCCACATCTTCTTTAAATGATACTCTTCCATTCTCGCTGCGTTGGGTGTGATTGTTGCACATTTGACTGCAACGCCGTATTTTAAGGTTGCATTGGCGCTGTCAATCGTCACCTGATCATCTGTTTCGTTGCGATGCTCCAGACCGAGGTCATAATACTCTGTCTTCAAGTCAATATAAGGAAGCAGAAGCTCATCCTTGATCAGCTGCCAGAGGATTCTGGTCATTTCATCGCCATCCATCTCCACCAGCGGCGTTGTCATCTGAATCTTAGCCATCGATTCTCTCCTTTTCATCATAGGCATCCAAAAGCCCGTTTTTAATCATATTATCATAAGCATTACGCATATGCAAGGCTGCCAGCTCCTGTGCGCGGTCGGCATCCTTCCGGCAGATCGCCTCCATGATCTGTTTGTGCTCGAGCACAGCTTCCAGTCCTCTTTCACTGCCGGAAAGGTTCTGCTTGCGCATTCTCCGCACATATTCATGGAAATCCCTTAGCTGATGCTCCAGCATTTTGCTCGAGCAGGCTTCATATAAAATATCGTGAAACTGATCGTCCAGCTCCGTCAGCTTCTGGGCATGTCCCTTGCTGGCGTGAAATTCTGACAGGTAAATATTTTCTTCCAGCGCATCCAGCTGTTTTTCCGTAATATGCGCGGTTGCCCAACGGGCACAAAGCCCTTCCAGCAAAGAACGGATCGCATAAATATCCTCCACGTCCTTTCTGGTGATGCCGGTCACATATGCCCCCTTGTTCGGGATAATGCTGACCAGGCCTTCCAGTTCCAGTTGGCGCAGCGCTTCCCGGACGGGCGTGCGGGAAACGCCCATCTCTTCGCTGATCGCCATTTCCCGCAGTTCCTCGTGTTCTTTATAATGTCCGCTTAAAATATCCTCCCGCAGCTGATGAAAAACCTTTCCCCTCAGCGAATATCGGTCGGAGCTTTCTTCTTTTTCGTATTGACTCATACCAATAAAATCCCCAGTTTCTTGCTGGCATCATCGATTACCTTCAACAGCTCTTCATCGGTCAGAACGGTAACACGGCCGCTTTCGTATTCGGCGTCCACCCATTTCTTGACCTCGTGAACCAGCTCGCAGTTTTTATCCAGCTTCTTTTCCTCCGGCAGATGGAAGTAAGTATTGATCCAGTGTGCGATTCCTGCAAGTCCGGAGGTGTTCGATACGGCGCACAGAACCGGACGGTTTAAAAACTTTTCTGTATCAAAAATGTTGTAAATCTCTTCGTTTTTCAGCAGACCGTCTGCATGGATACCCGCTCTTGTGACATTGAAGTTCTTACCGACAAACGGCGTCCTGGGCGGGATGTGGTAGCCGATTTCTTTTTCGTAGTATTCTGCCAGCTCGGTGATCACCCTGGTGTCCATGCCGTTTAACGTGCCGCGCAGCTGTGCATATTCAAATACCATCGCTTCCAGAGGCGTATTACCGGTACGCTCGCCGATACCGAACAGCGAGGTGTTGACACCGGAGCAGCCATACAGCCATGCCGTCGAGGAATTGACAACTGCCTTATAGAAATCGTTGTGTCCGTGCCATTCCAACAGCTCGTGGGGAACACCCGCGTGCGTGTGCAGCGCATAGATAATTCCCTGTACGCTTCTCGGGATAACGGCACCCGGATAGTTGACGCCGTAGCCCATCGTATCGCAGGCGCGGATTTTGATCGGAATCTGATATTCCTTCATCAGCTTCATCAGCTCCAGACAAAACGGAACAACATATCCGTAAATATCGGCCCGCGTGATATCCTCCAGATGGCATCTGGGACTGATTCCCTCTTCCAGGCACTCCTTGATGACGCTCAGGTAATGCTCCATTGCCTGTTTGCGGGTCATTTTCAATTTCATGAAAATGTGATAATCGGAACAGCTGACCAGAATACCGGTTTCCTTCATGCCGATCTCTTTCACCAGCTTGAAGTCCTCCTTGCTCGCGCGAATCCAGCTGGTAATTTCGGGAAATTTATATCCTTTTTCCAGACATTTGTACACTGCATCCCGATCTTTTTTACTGTAAAGGAAAAATTCGCTGGCGCGGATCAGACCATTTTCTCCGCCCAGTCGGTGCAGATAGTCATAAATCGTTACAATCTGCTCGGTGGAATAAGGGGCGCGTGACTGCTGACCGTCACGGAACGTCGTATCGGTAATCCAGATGTCCTTTGGCATATCGTGCGGAACGGTACGGTCATTGAACGGAATCTTCGGAATTTCCGAATAAGGGAACATATTCCGGAAAACATTCGGCTTCTTCACGTCATCCAGAATGTACATATGCTCTTCGATCTCGAGCAGGTTCTTGTTCTCATTCATGGTGACCGGACGGTTAGTAAATGTATTGTTCATGATGCCTTCTCCTTCGTTTGCTCGCCGCTTTCTTCCAAGCAGTGTGTTCTGTAATTCAGGTATCATTGTATACAATCATCCAATTTTTGTCAATCCTTCTGAAACAAAAAATTTATCCCTTTAACGCTCTGCCTACATGAAGCATTCCCCAGCCCTGCATCCCCCAGTTTTCTCCCAGATCCTGCGCATGGTATAGCAACCGTTCCCGTACCTGTTCGTTTGTCAGATGCGGCTCCTTTTCCCACAAAAGTGCTGCTGCCGCGCTGACTGCCGGAACCGCCATTGAGGTCCCATTCTTTGCTGTATACGGATGATTTACCGAGCAGAAATGATTTTTCCGATACCAGGCATTACAGGAAACAATGCCGCTTCCCGGTGCCACCAAATCCGGTTTTTTCACTCTGCCGTTTGCAGGCCCTCTCCCGGAATAAGCGGCACAGGCATTTTTGTGTCCCGGGGTCTGCCTTCCGTCATGGCATCCGACCGATATGACGTGCGCCTGCAGCCCCATCGCAGAGACAGAATCCGGGGCAGGTCCGTTGTTTCCGGCAGCCACTGCGACGAACAGCCCTGCATTCCATGCTTTTGCAATCCAGGAAAGCAGCTCCTGCTCGAGCGCAGCTTCCCGGATCGCGCCGATTCCGACGGAAATATTCAAAATTCTCGTATGATAAATCCGGCGTGTGTCCAGCACATACCGGATGCCTTCTATCATGGCGGCAACGTTTCCGTCCCCACGTTCGTCCAGCACCTTGCATACTACCAGACGGCAGCCTGGCGCAATTCCGGCATACAGACCGTTGGAACATTTCCCGTTTCCACACAGGCAGCCTGCCACATGGGTTCCATGCCCGCTGTCGTCATATGGTTGCTTCTGTCCGCCGACAAAGTCTGCAAACCCTGCGATTCTCCCGGAAAGATCCGGATGCAGCGCGATCCCGGTGTCCAGCACCGCTGCCGTCACACCTTTTCCGGAAAGCCCGTTTACCTCTGCCGCGGTCGCGTGGACAACTCTCTTTACCCTGTTCAAGGCATACGCATCCTTTTTCTTTTAGGATATGGAAGGATGGGGGAAGAGGTGTGCTGCATTCTATGGAAGACAGTAAAAAAGAATCCTGCAAAGCAGGATTCTCCGCCTGCGGCGGGTCGCGTAAGCGACATTCTACCATTCCGCCGCAGTGCGATCCTCGCGGAGCGTTTATTATCGTATGGAAACGAAGTTTCCTATACGATAAAAAAGCCGGCCTGCTCGCCGGGCTCCAGTGTACTCGCAAATGATAGGAAAAGTGTTTCAAAAATTTTTCTTCCACCGAGAAACCTGGACAAGCGTGCGGTCATATCTTAAACCATAACTATCCATTCGGAGGCTCATAACCATGAGTGATTTATCAGCTACCAACTGCGGATGCGGCAATACCTGTCAGAACGGCGGTCTTTTCGGCGGCAACAGTTGCTGCCTCATTCTGATTCTGCTGTTATGCTGCGGCAACAACGGACTCGGCGCAAACAACGGCTGTGGCTGTAACGACGGCTGCAACAACGGCTGTAATTCCCTGATCTGGATTCTGCTGCTTCTGGCTTGCTGCGGCAACGGCTGCAGCGGAATCGGCACGAATAACGGCTGCGGATGCAATAATGGCTGTGGATGCTGATTCCATAGGTATCTGAGCGCATCTGGCTCCCATCCCAAAGGGCATTGCTTCCTCCGGGGGTAATGCCCCTTCGCGATGCAAACGATTTTTCGAGTCCCACAGACGATCTCTGACAGACTGGCAAAAGCAATTCCTTGTTGTCCTATTCTATCTGACTGTTTCATAGAAATAGAATAAACACCGGAAGGAAGCTTTTTAATGAACGTCTGTGAAAACAAAGCTGTCATCGCCTTTGATACGCTCTATACCCAAAACCATATCCAGATTTTAAAAATCCTGCTGCCATATTTTGACCCATATGGTCAAAGCCATCTCGCGGTCTGGATCAAATATCTGGAGCTGCGCTACACCCTGGAATATGTTTCCAGGCATCCGTCCCCTCCATACAAAAATCAAACCTCCGGCACATCCTCGCCGGACTTTGCCGTGTTGTTTGAGCAGATCAAAAACTTTTGTTCTCCCCGGGAAAAAGCACTGTTTGGAGAACTTCTCAACCTGCAGAAAAATCTCGAGCTGTTCGAGGAAATGAAAGGGATGATGCAGCTGTTCGAAACGTTGAGGGAAAGTGCGCCCGACGCAGATGCCGATACTGCGGCAGATGCAGACTGTTCCGGCACGAATCCGGATGCCGGTTATACTGAAGCAGCTGCAAGAGCAGGCAGCGAGACGGATACTGCCGCCGGGCAGGCAACGTCCGCTTTCGATTCTGCGTCAGCATCTTTGACAGAAACTACCACTTCTCCCGGCAATTTCGACCCGATGACATTTTTAAAGGGCATGCTCTCACCGGAACAGCAGGCGATGTTCGAAGCGTTCCGCGATGGGCTCTAAATGCCGCTTTTTCCAAAAAATATTTTCAAAACGGAGGGTTTTATGACCAGTCAACGAAACAGCAATACAAACACCATCCCGGAACCAAACTGGATGAAGGAAGAATGCGTCCAGAGCATTCCCAAAGAAAAGCTGCATTTTTTACAGAAGCTCGTCTTTGAAAGCAGCTCGCTTTCACAAAAAGAACTGCTGCCGTTTCTGATGGCGCTGGCACAGAAAAGCCGAGAAGCATCGATCAGCTTTTCCGACACGGAAATTTCTTCCATTCTCATGGCGATCCGCAAATATGCAACACCGGAGGAACAGCTGAAAATGAATCAGATCGTCCGCCTGATGGCAAAGAAAATGCCCGGAAAGAGGGAGTAAATCTCCCGCCTTCCGGGCGTTTTCAGGAAACCTTCCGTGGTTCAAAATTTGCAGATAACAAAACCTTTTGTGATCCGTCAGTCCCCTGAGCTTTCTGCAGTTTCCGTTTCGCCAACCGCCTCGACGTTCTCACCGTCTGCGTCCGCACTTTCTGTCTCGCCATCTGCGCTTTCCAGTGTCTTAGCCGCAGCCGTTTCCTCTATAGCGTCAGTTGATGCCGTCTCGTCTGCAGAATCCGCTGTCGCCGTTTCGGTCTCCGTCTCGTCGATGAAGTCCTCCGGGTCCTTATCGAAATCCGTCACGATATTGCTGGAAACGAGGTAAACATTGTCGTCGCCTTCCACTTTGATGTAATACTCAGAGAGCAGATCGCTCTTATTTCCGACATAAATCACAACCTGCGTTCCATCGGAAAGGACTGCCGTGATCGTCCGGAAAGGCTCCTCCAATCCGTACTGGGAAAGATCCTCCGGCGCTTCCACAACGGTTTCCGTCGTCGTGATGTTGGCGATTTCATTCAACAGCGTGTTAACTGTCGATTCCTTAATGGTTTCATCCGGCAGGCTGCTCTCCGTCCAGATGTCGTCTGTTTTCACCAGATGAACCTCGTGGTCGCCGGAAAGGATCAGCTCCGTCACATTATCCTTATTGAAGTTCGTAACGTCAACGGATACGGTTTCTTCCTCCGTTTCAAACGTATGATTCCGGATGATAAAATATCCGCCGACGCAGATGATACATAATACAAGTAAAATCAAAATTTGAGTTTTCTGCTTTTTCATTTATCTCTTTCTCCTTCTGACCCAGATGATAATACCGGCTGCCAGCAGACCGATAGGAAGGATGCCCATCAGGAGGATTCCATAGCGGACAGCAGATGCCGTAGGCACGGTCGCATAGGTGGACGCCATTGATTTGGTCGGGATGGAAATACTCTCACTCTCTCCTGCCATCGTGCTGATCGCGTTGGTGAACAGCGTCAGGTTGTTATCCATCGTGTACTGGTTTGCCGACTCTGTGAACAGATAGGACGAGCTGTATAAAATCAGCTGTGCTTCTTCGCCGGAAGCAAGTGTTTTCACCGCTTTTACGCCGACAGTAAAGGGTCCTTGCGCATCGTCCTCTGTTTTCTTGACGTCGGAGGACTGATTTAAATCGGTCTTGCTGTACGCCTTCTCCGAAGTTGTCAAAAGAGTGGTCAGCGTAACGCCATCCTTCTCCTTCGTCAGAATCGGCTGGGCATACGGCATCATGATATAATCATAGCTCTTTCCGTAAACACCGTTCGTCAGGCTGTCGGAGGAAACGTTCGGCAGCAGATAGATCGGATTCTGATACATTCTCGCATTATCCTGCTCCACGATCAGACCGTTCCCGATGGAAAGTCCGAACTCGGAAAGCACCTTTGTCAGGTTCGGCATCTCCTCAGAGAAGCTATCGATATAAGAGGTGGAAATCAGAACCTTTCCGCCGTTGTTTAAGTATGCAATCAGCTTATCGGCATCCTCTGCGTTTAAGTCGTTTGTAGGGGAAAGGATCAGGACTCCATTTGCATCGTCCGGAACACTGTCCTCTGTCAAAAGTGTCAGCTCCGCAAGGTCGACATTTTCCTTTTTCGCGCCGTTCTCAAACGAGCTGTCCAGGCTGGCTTCTCCGTGACCATTTAATTCATAAACAACGGAGGTGGAATCGCTCGTCACATAGGCGATGGCGCTTGTCAGCTGTCCTTCTGCATCGTAGCCGCTGACAGAGCTGGAATAGTTGCTGTAGTCATATTCGTAAATATTGTTGTAATTGATTACCTTAAATCGCTGTGCGGATTCCACGATCATGGAGTTTACGGAAATGCTGTCGGTATAATCCTTATAAAAATCAGGGGAAACGACAGGATCCTTGTAAACCAGCTTGATGTGATCGGAAAGCTCTGCATAGCTTTTCAGCGTCTGCTGCAGCGTTTCATCCTGGCTGCTTTCCGAATTGATGACATAAATCGTCACATCCTCAGACAGGTTTTTGACGAGATTTTTCGTCGTCTGCGTCAGCGTATATAGCTTCTGGCTTGTTACATCAATCTTCGTATAGCGATCCGGCAGGGCGGAAAATCCGAGGTTTAAGAACACCGCAATCGCTACGACAAGGGCGATCATACCACTGCTGTAAGCGCCGATCTGCAGCGTTTTTACCGAGACCTGATATCTTCTCTTCTGGATCGACTGAACCGTTAAGAATAAAAATACAATGATCAAAGTTACAAAATACAGGACGGATTTCAGATTCAGCGTTCCCTCCACCATAGCGTCCAGACGGTCGGTGAAGTTGTAAGCATTTAAAATTTTTGTCAGCAGGTTGCCGGTTTGGGAAATCAGTCCGGTAATGGAGGACATCATGTAGCCTACAAATAAAAGGGCAAAGGAAAGCACCGCTGCGATGATCTGGCTTTCTGTGATGGAGGAAATGAACAGGCCAATGGCAAGGCAGGTCAGACCAAACAGATAATAGGCCAGAAGCGCCGTGTAGCTTTCGCCCATCGGAACGGTTCCGTAGCGGCTTAAAATCAGCGGGAACAGCGCCATCACCGCAACCGGAAGGGTAAAGACGGTCGCCATCGCAAGGTATTTGCCCACTACAATTCCTCCGATCGAAACCGGAGAAGTCAAAATCAGCTGATCCGTTTTCTGCTTACGCTCCTCTGCCAGCATACGCATGGACAGAATCGGTGTCGATAACAGCAGCAAAAACAGGATACTGGAAAAGCTCTGTCCGACATTGCTGTAGCCGGACAGCAGATTGATTGTAAAAAAGTAAAGTCCGGCAAGACAGATATGTGCTGCAATAAACAGCCAGCCGGTTACCGTCGTAAAGAATGTTTTTAACTCTCTTTTATAAATCGCTGTCATTGTTTCGTCTCCTCCTCGGGCTTATCGGTCAGCTGCAGGAAGATATCCTCCAGCGATCCCGTCTTTTTCTCCATGCCAAGCAGGGGCATCCGATTCTCTGCCAGCTCATAAAACAGCGGCTCGCGGATATCGCAGTCCGCCTTCTCCGAAACCTGTGCGAGCACGGTTCCATCTTCTGCTTCTGTCGTCGTAAAGCTTTCTACGCCGTCCAGATTTGACAAAAGCGTCTTTAACTGCGCTGCAGTTCCCTTTACGCAAAGCTCCAGCTCGCCTGCGCCCTTTAGCTTTGCCTGCAGTCCGTCCGGCGTATCGCTTGCAACCAGCTCACCCTTGGAAATAATCAGGATCTGGTCACACACTGCACTGACTTCGGACAGAATATGCGAACTCAAAATAACTGTATGGTCTTTTTTGAGACTGCGGATCAGCTCACGCATCTCGATCATCTGTCTCGGATCCAGACCGACAGTCGGCTCATCCAGAATAATTGTCTCAGGATCGCCGAGCACTGCCTGTGCCAGACCGACTCTTTGTTTATAACCTTTGGAAAGGTTGTTAATCAGACGCTTCCGGACATCCTCCAGCTGCGCGGTTTTGATCGCCTTTTCGATCTGCGCTGCTCTTTCCTTTCCCGGAATGCGCTTTAATTCTGCTGCAAATTTCAGATATTCCTCAACGGTCATCTCACTGTACAGCGGCGGAATTTCCGGCAGATAACCGATATGTTCCTTTGCCTTTTCCGGCTCTTTGACGATGTCAAAGCCGTCCACCTTTACGGTTCCGGCAGTCGGTGCCAGATATCCTGTAATCATATTCATGGTGGTCGATTTTCCGGCTCCGTTTGGTCCTAAGAATCCGTAGATCTGTCCTTCTTCAATCCGGACATTCAGATCCTTGACCGCATAGTGATCGCCATATTTTTTGACCAGATGCGAAATCTCAATCATAATGAGATCCTCCCTTTCAAATTTTACACTTTCTTAAGTTTATCGGAATTATGTGTTCATTTCAGGAGGATTCTGTGAGAAAAATGTGTTTAAAAAATGGAAAAAATGTGTTCTGCGGGATATTGCTGCAGTGCAAGCCCAATCCCGCCCAGAGGTTTTTTCTTTCCCATAAAAGAATGTGCCTTGGCACATTCTCGCGCCGAGGCGCGGTTGCTTTAGCAACCATCTACCCCTGCGCCGAGTGCGCATCCTCGCGGAGCATTTTTATCGTATGGAAACGAAGTTTCCTATACGATAAAACAAAAATTCCCGATAGACATGAATCCTTTTCATCCACATCTATCGGGAATTCTATTTTTAGCACAACCGATCTGTGCAGCGCACATCTGCTATTTTTCAGCAGTGCCTGTCTGCTTCAGCAGGCAATCGTGGTCAGCCCTTCTGAACGATATTTACCAGACGTCCGGGAACATAGATTTCCTTGACGATCTGACCGGTCAGCTTGTCTGCTACTGCAGCTTTACCTGCTGCAATAGCATCCTCTTTGGAGATACCTGCAGCGATCTTAATGGTCGCACGAACCTTGCCGTTTACCTGAACTGCGATTTCCACTTCAGACTCTACCGTCTTTGCTTCTTCATAAGTCGGCCAGCTGGTCTGATACAGACGTCCGCCATAGTTCATGATTTGCCACAGCTCCTCTGTCATATGGGGCGCTACAGGGTTTAACAGAATCAGCAGAGTTTTAAACTCATCTCTGGTTACCTTGCCAGCCTTGTAGAAATCATTGATCAGAGACATCATCGCAGCGATTGCAGTGTTATACTTTAAGGTCTCGAAGTCGGAAGAAACCTTCTTGATCGTCTGATGCATCCTGGTTTCCAGCTCCTTGGAATAGCCGGCTTCATCGGTTACAATCTCCTGCAGCTTCCAGACACGCTCCAGGAATCTTCTGCAGCCTTTTACGCCTTCATTGCTCCAGGCAGCGCTCAGTTCGAATGCGCCGATGAACATTTCATAGGTACGCAGGGTATCTGCGCCGAACTCGTTGACAATATCATCCGGGTTTACCACGTTGCCGCGGGACTTACTCATCTTCTCGCCGTTTTCTCCCAGGATCATGCCGTGAGAGGTTCTCTTCTGGTAAGGCTCCGGACAGGGAACAACCTTTTCGTCATACAGGAAACGATGCCAGAATCTGGAGTACAGAAGATGCAGGGTGGTATGCTCCATGCCGCCGTTGTACCAGTCAACCGGCATCCAGTATTTGAGAGCTTCCGGGCTTGCCAGTGCTTCCGTATTGTGGGGATCGGTATAACGCAGGAAGTACCAGGAAGAACCGGCCCACTGAGGCATGGTATCGGTTTCCCTCTCTGCAGGACCTCCGCAGCAAGGACAGGTTGTCTCTACCCAGCTTCTCATGGCAGCTAACGGAGATTCGCCGTTATCAGTGGGCATATAGCTTTCTACATCGGGCAGCTCCAGCGGAAGCTGATCTTCCGGAAGCGGCACATAGCCACACTTGTCACAGTGAACGATCGGGATCGGCTCGCCCCAGTAACGCTGTCTGGAAAATACCCAGTCACGCAGCTTGTAGTTCGTTTTCTGTGTGCCAATGTTTTCTTTTTCGAGATATTCGATGATCGCCTTTTTCGCTTCCGCTACTTCCATGCCGTTTAAGAAGCCGGAGTTTACCAGCTTTCCGGTTGCAACGTCTACAAAAGCAGCCTCGTTTACATCCACCGGACCTTCGGAGCTTTCTACAACCTGAATGATCGGCATGTTGAATTTCTTTGCGAACTCCCAGTCTCTTTCATCATGGGCAGGAACCGCCATGATTGCGCCGGTACCGTAGCTCATCAATACATAGTCGGAAACCCAGATGGGGATTTCTTTTCCGTTGACCGGATTGACTGCGGTCAGACCATCGATCTTTACACCGGTCTTTTCTTTTGCCAGCTCGGAACGCTCGAAGTCAGACTTTCTTGCAGCCTGCTCCTGATATGCTTTTACTTCGTCCAGGTTTTTGATCTCGGATGCAAACTTTTCAATATAAGGGTGCTCCGGGGAAATTACCATATAAGTTACACCGAACAGAGTATCCGGACGTGTCGTATAAATACGCAGCTTGTCTTCCTTGCCTGCGATCGGGAAATCCACCTCTGCACCGGTCGAACGGCCGATCCAGTTTTTCTGGGAAACTTTGACGCGCTCGATGTAATCGACGTGATCCAGACCTTCCAGCAGCTTATCCGCATACTCAGTGATCTTTAACATCCACTGGCTCTTTACCTTACGGATAACTTCTGCGCCGCAGCGTTCGCAGTGGCCATTTACAACCTCTTCGTTTGCAAGTCCCACCTTACAGGAGGTACACCAGTTGATCGGCATCTCCGCTTTGTAAGCCAGTCCCGCTTTAAACAGCTTTAAGAAAATCCACTGAGTCCATTTGTAATATTCCGGATCGGTGGTGTTGATCTCTCTGTCCCAGTCAAAGGAATAGCCTAAGGAGTGCAGCTGCTCTTTGAAACGATGAACGTTATTTTTCGTTACGATCTTCGGATGGATGTGATTTTTGATCGCATAGTTCTCGGTCGGAAGTCCGAATGCGTCCCAGCCCATGGGATACAGTACGTTGTAGCCTTCCATTCTTCTCTTACGCGCAACGATATCCAGCGCCGTATACGGGCGGGGATGTCCAACGTGCAGCCCCTGTCCTGACGGATAAGGGAACTCTACCAGCGCATAATACTTCGGTTTGGAATAATCGTCGGATGCGGCAAACGCCTTTTCGTCATCCCAGATTTTCTGCCATTTCTGTTCGATTTCCTTGGGATTATAAACCCGTTCCATGTGTGTCCTCCTGACTTGATTCCGTAAAAAAACAGACCATCTCGCTCTTTCAAAAATAGAGACGAAACAGTCTGGCTCTTCGCGGTACCACTCTACTTCACAGGATCAAAAATGCCCTGTGCATCTTGTCGTGCGCATAACGGCGCCACCCGCTTTCTGCTACCTTCCATATGTCATACGGCTCTCACAAAAAGAACTCCAAGACCAGTTCAAAGAATCTTTCTGCTGTCTCGCACCGTCCGGCAGCTCTCTGGATAGAAACAATCCTTTTACTTCTTCTCTTCAACGTCTGTCAAAAGTCTTAAATTTCTGTATTATTGTATCGTTCGCCCTTTCTTTTGTCAAGCCCAAAGTCGGAAAGAAGACCGCCTGCCGGCAATCAGAATACAAAACTCAAAAACGGCTCCCGGGAAACTCCCGAAAGCCGTTTTTGTGCAGATCGTACTGCGGCGGAATGGAAGATGTCGCTTACGCGACTCGCCGCAGCCGGTGCAGGTACCTCGACACATTCTTTTTTATCGTATAGGAAACTTCGTTTCCATACGATAAAAATGCTCCGCGAGGATGCGCACTCGGCGCAGGGGTAGATGGTTGCTAAAGCAACCGCGCCTCGGCGCGAGAATGTGCCAAGGCACATCCTTTTTTATTCTTCGCTGCCTTCTGCAACCTTTGCTGCTCTCGCTGCGATTTCTTTTTCCTGTACGTCTGAGGGAGCCTGCTCATATCTTGCAAACTCATATTCGTATACGCCGCGTCCGCCGGTCATGGAGCGGAGATCTGTGCAGTAGCCATACAGATTGGAGGTCGGAACATCCGCTTCAATGATCTGCTTGCCGCCTGCAACGGGTGTCATGCCGAGCACTCTGCCGCGTCTCTTATTTAAATCGCCCATAACGTCGCCGGTATAGGAATCCGGAACGGTTACTTTCAGGGAAGAAATGGGCTCTAACAGAACCGGGCCCGCTTCCATGAAGCCCTTCTTAAACGCCTGGGATGCAGCCATCTTGAACGCCATTTCGGAGGAGTCAACCGGATGATAGGAACCATCATATAAAACAGCCTTTACACCGACAACCGGATATGCTGCCAGAGGACCTTTCTGAACGGCTTCTGCGATACCCTTTTCTACTGCCGGGAAGTAGTTTTTCGGAACTGCGCCGCCGACAACCTCCTGTTCGAATACATAAGGAGCTTCCAGATCGCCGGAGGGCTCAAAACGCATCTTAACGTGACCATACTGACCGTGTCCGCCGGACTGCTTCTTATATTTATATTCAACGTCGGATTTCTTGCGGATCGTCTCGCGGTAAGCAACCTTCGGTTTGGAAAGTTCAATCTTTACTTTATATTCGTTTTCCAGACGACTTGCAATCACTTCCAGATGCTGCTCACCCATGCCGTAAAGCAGAGTCTGACGGTTCTCGGAATCGTTGACTACGCGCAGCGTCTTATCTTCGTCTGTCAGCTTCTGCAGAGACTGGGAAATCTTATCGATATCCGCCTTGTTAACCGCTTTATAGCGCTTTGCAGTATAAGGCTTGGAATATTCGGTCTTCGCATAAGCAACCGGATTTGCCTTGGTGGAAAGCGTATCACCGGTCTTTGCGCCGGTCAGCTTTGCAAGTGCACCGAGGTCGCCGGCATGCAGCTCGCTCACTTCGATCGGTTTGTTGCCCTGCATCACATACAGCTTGCCGATCTTTGTCTCAACATCGCTGTCGCTGTTATACATCGTATCGTCCGTTTTGAGTACACCGGAGCAAACCTTAATCAGGGAATACTTACCGATGAAGGGATCTGAAATCGTCTTATAGATGTATGCGGATTTCACCTTGGAGAAATCATAATCCGCCTGGAAAATGCCGTTTGTCTTTAAGCTGATGCCTGCGCATATCCTGTCTTCCGGGCTGGGAACGTATTTTACAATATCATCCAGCAGCGTGTAAACGCCCTGGCAGAGGGTGTTGGAGCCCATCGATACGGGAACGATCGAGCCATCAATAACGTTAGTACGCAGCGCTGCACGAATTTCGGATTCGGAGAAAGTCTCGCCGCCAAAATAGCGCTCCATGAACGCTTCGCTCGTTTCTGCAACCGCTTCCATCAGCGTCTCTCTGCAGATTTCAAGATTCGGTCTGTTGTAATCCGGGATCTCGCAGGGAACAACCTCCTTGCCCTGCCAGCGGTTACCGGTTTCGGATACGACGTTGACATAGCCTACGAAGTGCTCGTTTTCACGAATCGGGAGGTTGAACGGTGCGATCTTCTTACCGTATTTTTCTTTCAGATCTTCTACGATCTGACGATAGGAGGCGTTATCCACGTCCATGTTGGTAACATAGACAAAACGGGGCAGTTTATATTTTTCGCAGAGCTCCCATGCCTTCTCGGTGCCGACTTCAATGCCGGATTTGCCGTTAATTACGATGATGGCAGCGCCTGCAGCCTTTACCGCTTCTTCTACTTCGCCTACAAAGTCAAAATATCCGGGAGTATCCAAAATATTTATCTTCACGCCGTTCCATTCGATGGGAACAACGGAGGTATTAATCGAAATCTGTCTCTTCTGTTCTTCCTTGCCATAATCACTGACGGTATTGCCGTCTGTGACCTTACCCATTCTGGATGTAATGCCAGCCAGATAAGCCATTGCCTCAGTCAGACTGGTTTTGCCCGAACCGCCATGGCCTAACAGAACCACGTTACGGATCTTGTCAGTTGTGTAAATGTTCATCTTCATTCCTCCGTATGTTGCAAATTCTGGGTATTCTGTCAAAGATTTTTAGATGATTAAAATCATTCCCAATTTCCCCATGTGGATATTCTACTAAACTTTCACATTTTTAGCAAGCCTTTTCGTCATTTTGGACATGTTTTTCTTTGATTATCTGAAAATCTTTTCGCCAGTTCTGTAAACGCTGGACTTTCCCGTGTATTCTTATATAATATTTATACATAATACAATTGACTTTCGCACTTTAAAGTGCTATATTACAAGGAGATTTTTCGAAAAGAAGATACAGAATCAAAGATTTTTCACTCAAGGGAGGACTTTACTTATGATCATTGTAATGAAACCGAAGGCAGCGGATAAAAATATAAAGGCTGTCACACAGTATATTGAAGCAAACGGTCTGACCGCCCATCTGTCCCAGGGCGAACAGGTTACGATCATCGGCGTAGTCGGTGACAAATCCCGTCTTTCCACAGAAAATATTGCACTGCTTGAAGACGTGGACCGGATCGTTCCCGTCACGGAAAGCTATAAGCTCGCAAACCTGAAATTTCATCCGGAGCCGTCTGTCGTAAAGGTCGGCTGTACCTCTATCGGACCGAAAACCCGAACCATTATGGCAGGCCCCTGTGCGGTGGAATCTAACGACCAGCTGATGCTGATCGCCGAAGCAGTCAAGAAAAACGGCGCGACCATCCTGCGCGGCGGTGCATATAAGCCCCGTACCTCCCCCTACTCCTTTCAGGGTCTTGAAGAAGAGGGCTTAAAATACATGCAGGAGGCCGGAAAAGCCTTCGATCTGGCGACGATCTGCGAGGTTGTCAGCCTGGAAGCGATCGAAGCAGCGGTCAAATATGTCGATATGATCCAGATCGGTGCCCGCAATATGCAGAACTTCATCTTATTAAAAGAAGCCGGACGTTCCGGTCTTCCGGTTTTATTAAAGCGGGGTCTGTGCGCGACGATTGACGAATGGCTCAATGCCGCAGAATATATTATGGCGGAAGGCAACCCGAATGTGGTATTATGTGAAAGAGGTATCCGCACTTATGAAACTTCCACGAGAAATACATTGGATTTGAGCGCGGTTCCCGTCTTAAAGGAGCGGACACATCTGCCGGTTATTGTAGACCCGTCCCATGCGACAGGTGCTTACCGTTATGTGCCTCCGATGGCAAAAGCTGCCATTGCCTGCGGCGCGGACGGTCTGATGATCGAGGTGCACAACAATCCTGCCTGCGCTCTTTCTGACGGTCCTCAGTCTTTGAATTTTGAAAAATTCGCCCGTCTTTCCAAAGAGCTCGATCCGTTCTGGAAGCTTGCGGGCAGAAATTAAGGAGTAAGTTACTGTCATGATTACCTGTGGTTTTGTCGGACTCGGCCTAATCGGCGGTTCCATCGCCAGGGCATTGAAGGCCAACCGGAAGGATATTGTCATCATCGCCTGCGACCCAAACGAAGAAACGTTGAAGCTCGCAACAGAACAGAAAATTGCGGATGAAGCCTATCCGGCTCCCTGCGACGCGTTTACCGCCTGCGATTATATTTTCCTGTGCGCGCCCGTTTCCCACAACGATGAGAACCTGTTAAAAATTTTATCCTACCGCAAAAAGGACTGTATCCTGACCGATGTCGGGAGCGTCAAGACGCCGATCAATTCGCTGATCCTCTCACTGGGACTAACGGACTGCTTTATCGGCGGACATCCGATGGCGGGCAGCGAGCGAATCGGCTTTGCCAATTCCAAGGCGGGCCTTTTGGAAAACGCCTACTACATTCTCGCTCCCGCGCCGCAGGTTCCCGCTGCGAAAATCGCAGAATTTCAGGGGCTTGTCACCTCCATGGGAGCGATCCCGCTGCAGGTGGAAAGCCAGAAGCATGATTATGTGACCGCTGCTGTCAGCCACCTGCCTCATATCGTTGCTGCCGCCCTCGTCCATCTGGTACAGGATCATGACGATGCTCAGGGACTGATGAAATCCATCGCTGCAGGCGGGTTTAAGGATATCACGCGGATCGCCTCCTCTTCCCCTGTCATGTGGGAGCAGATCTGCATGACTAACACGGTCAATATTTCCAGACTGCTGCAGGATTATATCGACGCCCTTGGCGTCGTTCAAAAAGAGCTGCAGGAACACGATTCTGCCTCGCTCTATACCTTTTTTGACGGCGCACGCGCATACCGCGATTCCTTTATTGACGCCGGAAGCGGCCCGATCAAAAAGGATTACTCTATCCGTCTGGATATCCCGGATGAAGCAGGTTCTATCGCCGCTGTCTCCACGCTTTTGGCGCTGAACAACATCAGCATCAAAAATATCGGCATCGTCCATAATCGGGAAGCACAGGAAGGCGTCCTGCGAATTGAATTTTACGAAGAAGATTCGATTACAAAAGCGATTCAGCTGCTGAACAGACGCGGCTATGTAACGCATATCTGAAAAAATTGATAAACGGAAAGGATTTTAATGGTATGATGGAACTGACAGCCAGCAAAGCGCTGCGTGGCGAAGTGACCGTCCCCGGAGATAAATCGATCTCCCACCGCAGCGTGATGTTCGGAGCAATCGCACAGGGAACGACAGAGGTTACGAATTTTTTACAAGGAGCGGACTGCCTTTCAACAATCAGCTGCTTTCAAAAGCTCGGCATTGAAATTGAAAATACGCCGGAGCGCATTTTAGTACACGGGAAAGGCTTACACGGGCTGTCTGCGCCCTCTGAGGTGTTGGATGCAGGCAATTCCGGCACGACAACCCGGCTGATTTCCGGCATTTTAAGTGGTCAGACCTTTGAAACAACGCTGACCGGGGACGCTTCCATTCAGAAGCGTCCGATGAAGCGCATTATGGAGCCGCTTTCTCTGATGGGTGCAAAAATCGAAAGCGTCCGTAAAAACGGCTGCGCGCCGCTTCACATCCCCGGCAGCAGCCTGCACGGGATCACTTATTCCACACCGGTCGCATCCGCACAGGTCAAATCCTCGATCCTGCTCGCCGGTCTTTATGCGGATGGTCAGACGAGCGTAACAGAGCCCGCCCTCAGCCGCAACCACACGGAGCTGATGCTTTCCGGTTTCGGCGCAGATATCTGCTCTGACGGACTGACTGCAACGATCACACCAGGAAACGAGCTGTATGCACAACAGATTTCTGTCCCCGGCGATATCTCTTCCGCAGCTTATTTCCTGGCAGCAGGTCTTTTGGTCCCTGGCTCTGAGCTTCTGATCCGCAATGTCGGCATCAATCCGACCCGCGCAGGAATCCTGACCGTGCTCCGCGCAATGGGTGGAAACCTGACTGTTTTAAACGAACGTGTCTGCGCAGGGGAACCGGTTGCTGATCTGCTCGTCTCTGCTTCTTCCCTGCATGGAACAACTATAGAGGGAAATCTGATCCCGGCACTGATCGATGAAATTTCTATGATTGCCGTAATGGCTGCATTTGCCAACGGACAGACTGTGATCCGTGACGCCGCCGAATTAAAGGTCAAGGAATCTGACCGTATTGCCACGGTGACTGCCGGGCTGCGCGCGATGGGCTGTGATATCACACCTACGGACGACGGTATGATAATCCGTGGAGGAAAAACACTTCACGGCGCAGAAATCGATTCCTATCTCGACCACCGCATTGCCATGAGCTTCGCGGTTGCCGCGCTGGCAGCCGATGGCGTTACTTCTATTAAAGATGCGGATTGTGTCAAAATCAGTTATCCCAACTTCTATGATGATCTGCTGGGTCTGGCGAAGTAAAAATTTCGCACCGGCATTGGCATGGTGACGCACCTTCCATAGACAAACAAAACCGGTCTGTGTTTCCTCTCATAAGGATTCCCAGTCCGGTTTTTAATTCATGACAATAGAATGCTTGCAGAGCGTGCATTCTATTGTTGCAATCTCAAATTTTCGTAACTGTTCAGTACCCTCACAGTTACGCGCAAAAAACATCTGTGCCAGTCACTGCTTCCTCTGCATCTGCCAGAGGCGCTGCTCGTCATACCCCCATCCGATCAGCTCTTTTACCTGTTCGTCTGCGGTTTCATCCGGATGGTAATAATGCAGCATATGGATGACGTTCTTTTCCCGTTCGTTCGCCGGTTCATATCCAGTTAAAAGCTCTGCCACACGGTCCTTTAATTCAACCGGAGTTTCCCACTGCGGAACCTCCCTGCCCGCCAGCTTACAGAGCAGACCGCAGGCATAGCCCATTTCATAATTTCCCGTCATCACGGAGGTTTCGTGCTGCGATTTGATTATCACTGACATTCTTGCAAGATCAGGTACCATAACTTACTCTGCCGGGCATTCCCGGCTTCCTTTCTTTTTTCTGCGGTCTGTCAGGGCAAGTAACGCGCCCGGGACCAATGGAATAATGTTGACCGCACACCGCAGCAGGATCATGGCTGCACCTGCTTCTGCCGTTCCTACGATCTTTGTGGAAAACATCAGAAAAACAAATTCCAGAGAACCCAGCCCTGCGGGCGTCGGAATTACACCCGCCAGCATCTGTGCCGCGGCTGTAATGCACACAATCTGCCAGAGGGAAACCGGAAGGTCTGCCGACAACACAAACCAGGGAACCAGATACCAGCAGGTCAGCTTTGCAAAATCGCACAGAAAAATACCTCCTGCCGTTCGCGGCGAATGCTTTAACAATCGGAGCGATTCCTCCTGCATGGAATCAATCTGCGCCTTCATTTTATCCCGTTTATCCTGCCATTTCCCATGGCATAGCCGTTCTGCAATCAAAAATCCCCAATTGGAAAACGGCGGGCATGCCGTTACCAGAAGCAGCACTGCGGTAATCAGCGCCGTCAAACCGATTCCCGCCGCCAGAAACGCCGTATAGCCGGAGACGCTTTCATCCTTCGCAAACAGCAGACAGAGAAAGCCAATCAGACCATACAGCGTAATCGATACTTTATGGAAAATATATTGCACCATGGACAGTCCTGCCCCGCGTGCAAGCGGAAGCCCGTCCCGGTTCATTTCATACATCTGTGCGACCCCGCCGCCGCTTCCAAGGGTCGTCGTCCGAAAAAAGCTGCACACAAACGAACATCTCACGCCCTGAATCCAGGAATAATGCTTTACAGACTGCCGCATCAAAAGCCAGATGATCGTTCCTTCCCAGACCAGATAGGTCAACGATAGCACAATAATTATAAAGATCGTCCAGTCAGGCAATTTGCGGATTTTTTCCGCCGCCTGCGCCAGAAAATTTCTTTCATACCAGCAGGCAAAGAAAATCAATCCAAATACCAGGACATATTTCAGCCAGCTCTTCTTTTTTCCCTGTTTCAAGGCAAATTCAGCTCCTTTTATGCTTTCATCCCGTCTAGCATAACGCTGAACCCCCATTTTGTCACTGGACAATTTTTTCGCTTCGGGTAATAATTCCGTTTAAAACTCGATTCCCTTCCGCGCCGGAATCTGTTTCTGGTACGGATGACGCACCCCGTGGATTTCGCTCACATAGTCCGCCGCCTCCAAAAATACCGGATCAGGATTTCGTCCGGTCAGCACCAGCTCCAGCGTCGCCGGTTTTTTCAAAATAAAATCTTTTGCCGTTTCTTTGTCGAGCAGTCCATGCGCATACGCCGCCTGAAATTCATCGAAAATCAGCACGTCGATTTCTCCGCTTTTTGCCATGGAAATCGCCTCCTGCAGCATCTGATTGTGACACACGGTGATCTCCTTTTTGTCCTGCTCCGTCATGGAAAAGGTAAATCCCCAGTTCTTGTCGCAGCGCACCAGGCTGATCTGCGGAATTTGCGCAAGAGACGCAAGCTCCCCCGTTTCTGTTCCCTTTAAAAACTGCACAATATGCACGCGTAGACCGCAGCCTGCCGCCCGTAGTGCAAGTCCCAGCGCCGCTGTCGTCTTTCCTTTTCCGTCGCCGCAGTAAATTTCCAGCAGCCCCTGCTGCAGATGCATCCGCGGTGACTTTGACTGCTGACCGGAGGTCTGTTGTTCTGTACCTTGTTCCATCACTGAAATTCCTCTTTATTTTCTCATGATTACTTCTTTTATTATATCACGAGCCCGCGCTGACGCGCTTTACCGCCTGCTGCGCAGGCTGCTCGTTCTCT
>ERZ779894.1016-NODE-1016-length-30482-cov-6.823775_pt1 | contig 30482 bp, 27 predicted proteins | sample MGYA00511587_ERZ779894 | MGnify/ENA primary metagenome ERZ779894 (study PRJEB29588, sample SAMEA2160490) | human gut metagenome | biome: human gut; feature: human-associated habitat; material: faeces | place: Denmark | collected 2008/2010 ... | reverse complement strand
TGGCCGCAAAACCAAACCAAGGGGACGGGGCTTATGGCCCCGTCCCCTTGGTTTGTGCGCGCTGCGCGCGCCCGCCGCCCCCCGGTGGGACGCTGTGAGAACATCCAAGGAAGAGAGGGGGCGCAGGTCCCAGCCCTATGGCCGCTATGGGCCTACCCCAACGCTGCCAGGGCTTGTTGGTAGGCTGTCTGGGCGGCTTGCAGCTCCTGGGACCGATGGGATTCCACCTGCTGAAGCTGGAGTTGAACCGATTGGATCTCCTGCTGGATCTCGGCAGCATATTCCGGGTTGGCCGCCAGGCTTGCCTCCATGCTGGATAACATGCTCTGTAGGTCGGCGGCTTTGCTGTCATATTTGCGTTGGATAGCTCCCACTTCCTGCTCGTAAGCAGCCGTTAGCAATTCCCGCTCTAAGTCGGTTTCCAGGGAGGGGTCGGGGGCCGGCGTCGGGGTACTGATGGGTGTGGATGTTGGGACGGGAGGAGTAGGGACAGGGGTCTTTACTGGCGCAGGCGTTGGCGTGGGAAAAAGAGTTGGCGTGGGAATCGGTGAAGGCGTCATAATTGGGAAGAGGGAAGGCGTAGGAAACTGCATTTGGATTAAGGGATTGACTGTTTCCACCGGCGTTTCTTCTTCCGTATCCTGGGCGGCAGAGGAGCCAACCTCGGCAGGAAACGCAGGCGCATAATTGCCATTATAGGGGTAAGCAGGGTCGGCGCCCCGGATAGCTGGGGATTGTGAAGGCACATAGGGTACAGGGGTGGCTCCCTCCTGCACATATACGATCTCTACAATCGTGGGGTCCTGTTGGCAGCCTATAAACCAACAGCAAACAAAACAAAGGGCCAGCAAGCAAATTGTTTGTCTGAAAACGTATTTCATTGGAGAGAACCTTTCTGAACATACAGATAACCGGAGAAAAGGAGGATCAGGTGGGGAGAAGAAAATTTATCTCTAGAATTTAACATATTTTATCATTATAGAATAAAAATAGCAATGGGATTTTCAAAATAAAAAACAATCAACGGATGTTTGAACACTTTTTTCCATAAAAGCCGGCTAGGGATGGGGAATTCTTGCCCTGTGGGACGCCTTGGAACGAAAAAGGGCCGGCGCAAAGCCGGCCCGAATAAGAGGCATACCGATGATCTCTCCCTGAAATTACGCGTTGAAGTACCGCTTGAGCAGGCCGGCAAAGGCTTTGCCGTGACGGGCTTCGTCCCGGGCCATCTCATGGACGGTGTCGTGGATGGCGTCCAGGTTGGCCGCCTTGGCCATCTTGGCAAGGTCCGTCTTGCCTGCGGTGGCGCCGTTCTCCGCCTCTACCCGCATCTGCAGGTTCTTCTTGGTGGAGTCCGTGACCACTTCCCCCAGCAGCTCCGCAAACTTGGCCGCATGCTCCGCCTCTTCATAGGCGGCCTTCTCCCAGTACAGGCCGATCTCCGGATACCCTTCCCGATGGGCCACCCGGGCCATGGCCAGGTACATGCCGACTTCCGTGCACTCGCCCTGGAAATTTGCCCGCAGGCCCGCCTTGATCTCCTCGGGAACGTCCTTGGCCACGCCCACCACATGCTCGGCGGCCCAGCTCATTTCCCCGCTCTGCTCGATGAATTTATCCGCGCCCGCTTTGCACACCGGGCACTTTTCCGGAGGCGTATCGCCTTCATGCACATAACCGCAGATAGAGCACACAAACTTTTTCATTTTCATTTCCTCCCTCGTTTTTCCTTGATTTAATAATAATACTTATTATTGATTTTGTAAAGCCCTTTTTTGGAAAATTCCGGCTTATTTTTTGCTGCCAAGAACTGCGGAGCGCAGGGAACGCCGTCAGCGGTTTTCGCCGTTTTTCAGCCCCATACGGTAGTCTTCCAAGTTCCGGACCAAAAGCTGGGGCGTATCCAGGCGATAGGGGCATTTGGCGCTGCATTGATTGCAATGGAGGCATTGGGTGATGTGCTCCATATTGGCCTGCCAGGTAGGCGTATACCAATCCTTACTGGGGGCGCGCCGGCGCATCAGCGCCATCCGGGCGCAATCGCTGATGAGGATGCCGGCGGGGCAAGGCATACAGTATCCGCAGCCGCGGCAAAAGTCTCCCGCCAGCTCTGTCCGGTCTTTTTGGATGACCGCTTGTAGATCTTCCGTCATGCTGACCGGCGTATCGACGCACGCAAGGAACGCATCCAGCTCCCATTCCCGCTGTACCCCCCAAATGGGTAATACATTGTCATATTGGGCTTGCCAGGCATAGGCGGCGGAGGCATTGCGGATCAGGCCGCCGGCCAAGGCCTTCATAGCGATAAAGCCCATGTTCGCCTTTTTACAGCCTTCCACCAAGGATAGTTCCTTTTCGGAGGAAAGATAGCTGAAAGGAAATTGCAGCGTCTCATATAAGCCGCTTTCAATGGCTTCCTGCGCCACTTTTAAACGATGATTGGTGATGCCGATATGCCGGATCAACCCCTTGGCTTTGGCTTCCAACAGGGCTTCATACAAACCGCTCCCATCCCCGGGCTTAGGGCAGAAGTCGGGGTTGTGTAGCTGATAGATATCGATATGATCCGCTTGTAGATTTTGTAGGGACGTGCGCAAATCTTCCCACAGGTCTTCCGGGGTCTTGGCGGCGGTCTTGCTGGCGACATAGATCCCCTCCCAATTGCCGCCGAAGGCAGCCCCCAACTTTTCCTCGCTGTCGGAATAAGCCCTGGCGGTATCGAAGAAATCAATGCCGCGTTGGCGGGCTTTACGCAGCAGATACACCGCATCCTCTTTGCTGATCCGCTGAATGGGTAGGGCCCCGAAGCCATTCTTGTTCACCGTGATCCCGGTGGACCCTAAGGTAACCGTTACCATAAATACCCTCCTTATTTATTTTTTCCGCTGGGATTCATCAAAAATATTGCTAAAAAAATTATACCATTCCAGCATTGCCTTTGACTAGGCTGTGCCAATAGAAAAAACAAAAGCGCCTGGGCAAACCAAGCGCCTAAGACCTTTCCGAATAAGGTGGTTGTGAGATAGCCCCAGGCCTGCCCCCACCCGGCAGCGACTTTCGCATATTCCGGAGGAGCGCCTTGCGTTCCGGGGGGATGCGATAGCTATCCAGCCCCTTTTGCAGGGCTTTGCGATAGGTCTCTTCATCCAAATGGCACGTTGCCCCGCAAAGATAACCGATTGTAGCCTCCCATTGCACCGTCAACCCTTGGCTGATGCCCCAGGCAACCGCCATTTTTACATAGTAATCCGGGTGGCTTACTCCATCATATAGGGCAAGGGTATCCTGGATATGAATATCGTCCATAAAGTAGTGAAGCAGCATCACGCAAGCAAACCGCACATGATACACCTGTTCAGAGGCTAGAAGGGGCCGCAAAAAAGCAAGCACGGACGCCGGTTCCTTTTTGGCGCAGGTCATGGCCGCGCAAAAACTGTCGCACACGGCCCAATTGTCCACCAAGGGCAAAAAATCCAGGCACAATTGTAGCCGCTGGGGGAGGGGGCAGGGCAACTGGGCGATCACAAGGCCTTGGAGCATGCGGATCTCATAGGGAGGGTCCGCTGCCCCAAAGGCGGCCTCTAAGAAAGCTTCCGGCGCTTCTTTTAAGATACGGCGGGCCTCCTTGCGCAAAACGGGCATTCGCACCCCAAGAAAAGCATCCGGCGCCAGGCCAGGGACAAGCCCTAGATGAAAGCGCTTATACTGGGGATCCCCCTGCTGACACAGGGCGTCCAATACGCGCCTATAAATAGGAGGTGGCGGGTCGGGGATAACATTTGACGGATGGACAAACATAGGCCGCTTAGGTCACCTGCACAAAATCTTCCACCGGTAAGGAAAAAACAATGGCCTTAGCCTCCGCCCGCAGGCCAAACCCCTGGTTGACAGCCTGCATGATGGGGAGCCGCTGTTCCGCAGGCGTTAGGATAGCCACGATCTCCTTGTCGGCCTGGAGGGTGATGCCAAGGAACCGGCTGGCGCCATCATGGCCGACTCCCCGGGCATAAATCACCGTGCCGCCTGTTGCGCCTGCGGCTTTTGCATGCTCCATGATCGCGTCAGTATAGCCGGGATTGGCAATGGCCAAAACAAGGCTGAGCCCTTCGGAACGATAGGGGTCCGATCTGGGCGGCTGCGCCTCCTTTGCAGCCGGTTCCGCCGGCGGGGCGGCGATGGGCATTTCCTGTTCCATGGGTGCGTCCTCCTTTTCCGGGTCTTTTTCCATGCGTTGGGTCAGGGCGGCTTCAAATAAGGCGCCAATACCGCTTAAGGGCAGGGTAAAGGCAATACCCTTGCCGGCGGTGCGAATGAACCGGCGTCCGGCGATATCGCCTAACATATCCGGCAGATCCGCTGCGCTCACCAAAGAGAGCACCACGTCCTTATCCACGTTATCCAAGCCCAGCATAGCCATGATATCGCTGCCAGCGGTGCCAACCCCCATGGCGAGAAAGCTAGCCTGGTTATATTTTCGGTTCAAAAAGGCGGAGATCCCTTCGCCCTTTCCCCGATCCACAATGGTGATCAATGCCTTAACAGTAGGGTCCATGTCACGCAGCCTCCTGCTGGTAATCGATAATGTCATCGGGTAGCGTATCTACGAACTGACGGGCGGCGGTCACTGCGGCCATCCGGCGTTTATATATGAGGCCCAGGCCCTGTATGGTGATCAGTGGGGTCATGGCCACCATGGCAACCACGCCGAAAGCATCCGTGAGGATATTTCCGCCCAGGCTCTGGCAAGCGCCCATGGCAAAGGGCAGCAAAAATGTGGCCGTCATGGGCCCGGACGCCACGCCGCCAGAGTCAAAGGCAATACCTGTAAAGATCCGGGGCACAAAGAAGCTGAGCAGGATGGCCGCCAAATAACCTGGAATTAGCATATAGAAAATGGATATGCCGGTCAACACCCGGGTCATTGCAAGGCCGGCGGATATCGCCACACCGATGGAAAGGCTGCGGTTCATGGCGGATTGTGGAACCGCACCGTTGGTGATCTCCTCTACTTGCTTGTTTAGCACATGGACGGCGGGTTCCGCCATGACGATATAGTAGCCGATCAACATGCTCAAGGGGATCAGCAGCCATTTGTAGGGAGATGCCCCTAAGGCGACCCCCATATAATTACCCGCAGGCAAAAAACCCACGTTTACCCCGCAGAGAAAGACCACCAGCCCCACATAGGTATAGGCGAATCCAATAAGGATGCTGGCTAGCTTCCGGCGGCGGAACCGGCGGGCTAAGAAATTGTATAGGAAAAACACCAGGGCAATGGGACCTACCGCCAAGGCCACCTCTCGGCAATAATGAGGGAAGGCATGGAGAAATTGCAAGGCCAATTCCCCGGTGGTGGAAATGGAGACAAGCGCATAGGTTTGAACCCCCGCGGAATCCGGGCGGAAGATGACCCCTAAAAGCATAACGGAAAGGATGGGGCCGATGGAACATAGGGCAACCAGGCCAAAGGAATCATCGTGGCTATTTTTGTCGCTTCGGATGGAGGCGACACCTATGCCTAGGGCTAAAATAAACGGCACGGTAATGGGGCCGGTGGTTACCCCGCCCGCATCAAAGGCAAGGGGGATAAACCTACCCGGCGTAAAGGCGGAAAGTAGAAAAACCAGCCCATAAAACCCCAACAACATAAACCGCAAAGGAACGTTGAACAGGATGCGCAGCATGGCCACCACCAGAAACACGCCAACGCCTACCCCTACGGTAAGCACCAGCACAAGGTTGGGGATATCGCTTACCTGTTCCGCCAGCACCTGCAAATCCGGCTCCGCAACGGTGATGATCAAGCCGATGAAAAAAGAAATGGCCAATACCAGCCCCACCTTTCGGGTGCGGGTCATGCTGACGCCAATGGCTTCGCCCATGGGGGACATGGCGATGTCCACCCCCAGCGAAAACAGGCCCATGCCTAAAATCAACAACACAGCCCCCCCGATAAACAACGCCATGATGTTCAAGGGGAGGGGCGCAAGGGAAAAGCTTAAAGCCAGAACGATCAACGTAATGGGGACCACGGAGGCCAAGGCTTCATGAATCTTTTCCTTTAAGAGAATACTTGCCATAGCGCCTCCTTGTTATGAAAAATAATTACAGAAATATGGGGCGAACATATCCACTCCATATAGCATCCTATAAACAATGGTAATATATACAGCCTTGATTCGCAAGGCGCATTCTGTAAAAAAACTGTTAAGGGGAACTTCTGCTGGATCCGGCAAGCAGGCAAAGCGCAAAGGGAAGGCTATTTAAGCCTATGCCGGGAGCAAGGAAAAGCTACCTTGGGCTGGAACCAATGGGCAAAAATCCTTCGGCAATAGGGCGAAGGCAAGCCCTGCCCGCTTTTCCGCAGGGACAAGGGTCGCCTCGCTGTCCCTATCCAACCGCGGAAGGGCGCGGTCCCCACATCCATGAAATACGGCAGGATCTACCAAAGAAAAGTACGTTGGCTGTTAGAAAAATGGTTTACAACGGACAAATGCGCTGGTACAATATTATTTGGTGACGCATGCACCTATTTTAACACCATGTTTTATTATACTACTACACTACTACCGACAGGGGGACAACCATGAAGAACTATACCGCAGCAAACATCCGCAATATCGGCATTTTCGGCCACGGCGGCGAAGGGAAAACCACCCTTACCGAGGCAATGCTTTTTAATGCCGGTCTGATCGAGCGTATCGGTAAGGTGGAAAACGGCAATACCACCACCGACTACGATCCCGAAGAGGTCAAGCGCACCATTTCCATCAACGCCGCGCTGGCGCCCTTCGAGTGGAAGGATGTCAAGGTCAACATCATTGACGCCCCTGGCTTTTTCGATTTTTATGGCGAAGTGACCGCTGCCATGGCGTTGGCGGACGCGGCCCTGATCGTGGTAGGCGCTGTTTCCGGCCCAGTGGTAGGAACGGAAAAGGCCATGGCCATGTGCAAAAAGTCTGGCAAAGCCCGCATGATGGTCATCAACCAGATGGACCGGGAAAATGCCAACTTCGACAAGGTGATGGGCGAAATAAACGAAAAGTTTGGCCCCAGCGTCGTGCCCATTCAGCTGCCCATTATGGAAAAGGGCGCCTTTGTGGGGTATGTGGATATCGTCCATATGACCGCTCGCCGCTTTGATGGCAAGGGCGAGAAGGAAATGCCTATCCCCGATGGCCTTGCCGATCGGGCCCAAGAGCTGTACGAGCAGCTGACCGAAGCCGCTGCGGAAAGCGATGAAGCCCTCATGGAGAAGTTCTTTGAAGAGGGCGAGCTCTCCCGGGACGAGATCCTCCAGGGCCTAAGCCAGGGCGTGTTGGACGGCGTCGTTACCCCGGTGTGCTGCTGCGCGGCCGCCCCCAACATTGGCGTGACCACCCTTATGGATAACCTGATCCACTATATGCCCGCCGCCAACCAGGTGGCTGCTCCTGCGGCTGTCAATCCCAAAAACGGCGAAGCCGTGCAGGTGGGCCAGGATGGTAAGTTTGCGGGCCAGGTCATCAAGACGGTGATCGACCAGTTTGGTAAATATTCCATCATTAAGGTCTATCGCGGCACGCTCAGCGTGGATACGCCCCTGTATAACACCAATCAGGAAAAGAACGAGAAGGGCACTGCCCCTGGCCTCATGCGGGGCAAGAAGGTTACGCCCATGGATAAGTTGATCGCTGGGGATATCGGCGCGCTGTCCAAGCTCCAGTATACCGCCACGGGAGATACCCTGTGCGATCCTTCGGACCCGGTACAGTTTGCAGCCATCGAGTTCCCCAAGCCCTGCATTAGCCTGGCGGTTTCCGCGAAGAAGCAGGGTGAGGAGGACAAGGTCTTTGCCGGACTTAACAAACTCCTGGAAGAAGACCCCACCATGGCCATCGAAAAGAACGTGGAGACTGGCGATGTGCTGATCTGCGGCCTGGGCGAAGTGCATCTGGATGTGCTTTGCTCCAAGCTGAAGAATAAGACCGGCGTGGAAGCCCAGATCTCCGATCCTCGGATTCCATACCGTGAGACCATTCGCGGCACCGCGGAAGCCGAAGGTAAGCATAAGAAGCAAACCGGCGGCAGCGGCCAGTTCGGCGTGGTCAATATGCGCTTTGAGCCCCTGACCAACGGCGAAGATTTCGAGTTCGTCAATGCCATTGTGGGCGGCGTGGTGCCCAAGGAATACATCCCCGCCGTGGAAAAGGGTACCCGGGAAGCCATGAAGAAGGGCGTATTGGCCGGCTATCCCATGATCGGCGTCAAGGCCACCCTGTTCTTCGGCAAGTACCATCCCGTGGACTCCAAGGAAGTGGCCTTTAAGAGCGCGGCCCGTCTGGCCTATAAGGAAGCCTGCGCCAAGGCCCAGCCTGCCTTGATCGAGCCCATCTATCAGTACAACATCACCGTGCCCAACGAGTATACCGGCGCCATCATGGGCGATCTGTCCAGCCGCCGGGGTCGGGTGTTGGGTATGAACCCCTGCGAGGACGGTACCGAGGTAGTGGCGGAAGCGCCCCTGTCCGAAATGTTTAAGTATGCCACGGATCTGCGCTCCATGACCCAGGCGCGGGGTTACTTTACCAGCCAATTTGTCCGCTATGAGGACGTCCCCGCCATGGAGGCCAAGAAGATCATCGAGAATGCCCAGAAGGACGAGGACGAGGACGAATAATCGATCCGGACAAAGGGATGCGCAAGCATCCCTTTTTTTATTAGGGAGCAGTGCGCGACAGGGATCACCCCGATAGGGGATGCAGGGACGATCCCATTGGCATCCACAAACGTATGCCCCACCGGCTGACCTTCGCCCCTTATGCCCGCATCTGCTGTAAAGCCGATGTTTTATCGGCCCCTTTGGATAGAACGGGAAATCAGACCCGGCCGCCTGGATACATTGTCCCGGGGGAAGCAATGGGGCGCGCCTGGATGGCCGCTGGCGACGGCTATGGGGAAAAGAGCCAATAGGAGGATGAATATGATGGAATATAGGGTCCGCGATATGACGCCGGCAGAATATCCCTTACTGGCGGATTTTTTGCATATGGCCATCTTTGTGCCCCCGGGGCAGCAGCCGCCGCCTCGGGAGGTATTGGCGTCGCCTGAAATGCAGGTATATTTTAAAAACTTCGGCCAGGGAGCGGGGGATAGAGGCGTGGTGGCAGAGGCGGCGGGCAAGCTGGTGGGGGCCGCCTGGGCCAGGATCATGGAGGACTACGGCCACGTGGATGACGATACCCCTTCCTTGGCGGCGGCGGTGGAAGCGCCCTACCGGGGGCAGGGGATCGGCGGGGCGCTGCTCAGGGCCTTGCTGGACCAACTTGCCCAGGCCGGATACCGGCGTGCCTCCCTTTCCGTACAAAAGGAAAACCCAGCCGTGGCCTTATATCGGCGGCTGGACTTCCACACCCTAAGGGAAACCGAATCGGAATATATTATGGTAAAGACCCTGGGATGTTAAACGGGGAAGGGAAAAACAGGCCGGTATAGGGCCTTCTATGGCCTAAAAAAGGAGCATGAGGTTGCTTCAACTAGAAAAAGAAGATAAAATATGAACATATGGGAAAAAGGCCATGAAAATGTCGAAGAAACGGGGCGACATGGTAGCAACAAATGGGCCAAAACCGGCAGCTATCCATATGGGGATTGGCGGGAAAGTTCGCCATGAGCCTGGGGCCCTTTAAGGAGCCTAAGCATAGGGGCGGAATATAGCTCCGCTTCTGAAAGCCGTTGCCGGGGATGGAGCGAAGGTAGAAACACCTTCCATGTTGGAACCCCTTGCTGGAGCTGTATGAATGGCCGGAAGCGAAAGGCATTGCCCTTCCCGCCGACGGCAACGGTGCGGTAGCTGGCCCGGCGCAGAGCGGATAACAAGGGGAAACGAGGAGGCGCGCATGAGTGTAACGGTGGCGGATCTGTTGAATTTGCCTTCCCTGCGGCAGGCAAAGGTATTGGGCGGGCGAAATGGACTGGGGAAGATCGTTTCCTCTATTTCCGTATTGGAATCCGTGGACCCAGGAATCCTGATCGATCCCTTGTTTCCCCAGGGGGAATTTTACGGAAGCGAGATCGTGATTACCGGGTTTTTGAACTGCCGGGACGATGTCCAGCGGCAATGCGACAACCTGCGCCGCCTGGCGCAAGGCGGGGAAGTGGGGCTGATCCTCTATTATGTGGGGATCTATATGCCAAAGGTAGACCCTAAGCTCATTCAGCTGGCAGATGAATTGGATTTTGTGCTGATCTGTATGCCGGAAGGGGAACAGGCCCTTCGGTATGGGGAGGTGATCAACGATGTGACCGCCTGCATCTTCCGGGACCAGGCAAAGCAAAATTCCATCGTGTTGGACATCCTAGAACGGGTATCCGCCCTTCCGAAGCATCAGCAGTCCGTGAATACGGTGATGAAAATGCTCAGCGATCGGATATGCGCTACGGTGATCCTGTGCGACGCAGCCTTTCACATTTTAAACCTGGTTACCTGGCCCCGCAGTACGGAAAACCGGATCAAGGAGGAGATGGAGCGCCTGCGGGCGTTTCCTTCCAGCGGGGGGAGCATCGCGTATCCCTTTGCCGGGGATTGCCGGCTGTACCGCAATGCCATCAAGACCGACAGCGGGCAAACCATGGAGTTATTGCTGCTCAAAGCAGGCTTGCCATTGGAAGCGGACGCCCTTTCCCAAATCGTGGATGCAGCAAGGATTTGCATCAACATTTGGGGTCGCAAGCACGGGGAGGTGGCCATCCATGAACTGGTACGGGCCATTTTGCAGGACGAGCCTATGAAGATGTACCGGCTGGCGGAGATTTTTCATATTGACATTGCCGCCATCCATGAAATGTGGATTCTGGATAGTGGCCAGACCAAGGAGGCGACGGCCTACAAGGAACAGCTGGCCTGGGTAAAGGAATATCTATCCGGCTTCAAGGGGACGTTTGTGGCGGATATCTATGGGGAGCGGCTATTGTTGTTCCTGAGCACGCCGCCTTCCTTACAGGAGGCGGAGCAGATGCTTATGGACATCCTGAAAGGGGTTGCCCAGCAGGACGCCAACGCTACCTTGACCCGCTGCAGCCAGCTTATGACCACGGGGGATGTGCGGGCGGCATACCAAACCTATAAGGAACATCTAGGGGATGCCCGGAAGATCTTTCCCCTGCAGCGGATCTTTACAGGCGGGGATATGGAATTTGTCTCCCATTGCCGGCAGCTGATCCAGAAGGACGAGGCAGGGGTAAAGCAATGCCTGGCGCCGCTGGCGTATCTGCAAAAGGACGACGATGAGATGAACCTGCAAAAGACGCTGGCGGTATTTTTACTGGATGGGGCGTCCAGCGTAACAAAAACCGCGCAGCTTTTATACTTGCATAAAAACACGGTAAAATATCGAATCAAGCGCATCGCGGACCTGTTGGGCTATCATCCCGGCAAGATGCCGGAGGCGGCTGCCCTGTATCAGGCGGTAGCAGTACAGCGCCTGCTCAATTGACGATGGCCTGGGCCCTTGTTTGACAGGACAAAGCCGAAACTCGGAGAAATCGCCTGGCGCCAGGTCGTTTCCGCATCGCCCGGGCCATGGACAAAGGCGCGTGGCTCCAGGCGGAGACGGCGCGCTCCCAGGCGCGGCTGCAAGCGCGTTGTGCCATGGGGCAGCCGGTTACGCCCTGGTAAAAGGGTTTTTTTGAATTTATTACAGCCAGCAGGATGGGTTCCTTGTCCAAAAGGACAAGGAACCCCCTTTCTTTTTCTGCCCTTACACCAATTCACCTTTGTTGTGTAACGCAGTAAAATGCAAGGGTATGCTGTCGGAATAAATCTTTCACCTTTGCCGGCAGAAAAGCAATCATCCGGAGGTATCCTATGCGCGAAACAAACACAGCCAAAGAGGCAAAAACCACCCAACAGGATAAGGGCATTTCCCAGATCCTGAGCAGTGAAAAGCGAACCTGGATCAGCGTGGCGTTCATCTGGATCGGCACCATGATCTGCATCCCGATGCTGATGGTAGGCGGCCTGTTTGCCAGCTCCCTTACCATGGGCTCCATCTTTTGGGCAACGGTGATCGGCTTTGCGATCTGCTGCCTGCTGATGGTGCTGGGCGGCATTATCGGCAGCGATCTGGGACTCAATGCCACCATGTGCTCCACCCGAGCCTTCGGCATGTCCGGCGCGAATTTCTCCATGGCGCTGGTGGTGTTCATTGCAGAGGCGGGCTGGTTTGCCGTGCAGACAGCCACCTGCGCCTTGGCTTTTAACACGCTTATGAGCCTGTTTGGCGTCGCATTTCCCTTCTGGCTCTCCTGCACCATCTGGGGCGTTGTGATGTTTATCACGGCGGTCTATGGTGTGAAATGGATGGCCGTGCTGAACTACATTGCCGTCCCCTTGTTGATCCTCTTGTGCGCCTATGGCTGCATCCACGCCCTGGACATGAGCGGATGGGCCAGCATTTCCTCCACGGTAACGGAAAACCAGATGGGAATGCCCGCCGCCATCTCCACAGTCATCGGCCTGTTTGCCCTGGGCGCTACCTGCAACTCGGACTATACCCGGTATCTGCGTACGCGGGCGGATGTGGTAAAAGCCACGGTGATCGGCGTTCTGCCCGCCGCGACCTTTATGATCATGGTTGGGGCGATCATGGCCTTGGGTACCGGCAATTACGATGTGACCGCCATATTTGCCAATCTGGGGATGCCCTTTATCGCCATGCTGGTGCTGATCCTGGCTACCTGGACCACCAATACGGGCAATGCCTATATGTCCGGCTTGGCTGTATGTAAGATGTTTTCCATCAAGGATAAAGACCGGCCCAAGGTGACCATGGGCGTGGGCGTAGTCGGGGTTATTTTGGCCATTCTGGGTTTGGCGGATTTCCTCAACACCTACATCAGCATCATCGGCGCTGTGGTGCCCCCCATCATGGGCATCGTCATAAGCGATTACTGGGTAATCTGCAAGGCGGATAAAACGGCCTGGCTCCCCCGGCGGGGTACGAACTGGGTCGGGATCATCGCCTGGGTCCTGGGCGGCAGCTTTGCCTTGCTGGAGACCCTGGGCGTGCTACAGGTATTCAGCCCGGCGCTGGACGGCGTGGTGATCTCCTTTGTGGCCTATGCTGTGCTTTACAAAGCTCTGGAAAAGACGCCGCTGATCGGCCAGGGGGATATGACCATAGAGGAAGCTACGGCTTCGGCAAAATAAGGAGAAGGACATGAGAAAAATCGGCATCAAAGAGATTGAAGATATCGCTCTAGGCGCCGCGCTTCTAGGAGCCGGCGGCGGCGGGGACCCTTATATTGGCAAGCTGGTGGCCATGGGCGCCATACAGGAATGCGGCGAAGTGACCCTATTGGACCCCACGGAGTTGTCGGATGACGCCCTGGTCGTGCCCATCGCCATGATGGGGGCGCCTACCGTACTGGCGGAAAAGGGGATCGGCGGCCAGGAATATCAAACCCTGCATGAGATGGTATCCCAGTTTTTCGGCAAAAAGATCGATGCCTTTTTGCCCATTGAGGCAGGCGGGGTAAATTCCATGCTCCCCATCGCTGCCTGCGCAAGGCTGGGGTTGCCCCTGGTGGATGCGGACGGCATGGGCCGCGCCTTCCCGGAACTGCAAATGGTCACCTTTACCATTGGCGGCTGCAGCGCTACGCCCATGGCCCTTACGGACGAAAAGGGGAACTGCGTCATCTTCCGCACCATTACCAACAAATGGACCGAGGAACTGGCCCGGGCGGTCACCATGAGCTGCGGCGGCGCAGTATCCGTCGCCCTGTACCCCATCAGCGGGGCCCAGCTGAAACAATACGGGGTGAAGAATATCGTCACCCGTAGCCAAAAGTTGGGCGAGGCCATACGCACCGTAAAGAATTGCGGAAAAGACGAAACGCCGGAATCCCACTTTCTGTCCTTCTCCGAGGGCTACAAGCTCTTTAAAGGAAAGATTACGGACGTGCTGCGGGAGACCCGGGGCGGGTTCAACTTCGGCAAAGTGGTGCTGGAGGGCATCGGGGAATGCAAGGGCCGGCAGGCATTTGTGGAATTCCAGAACGAAAACCTGTGCGCAACGGTAGACGGGAAGATCGTAGCCACTACGCCGGACCTTATCTGCCTGGTAGATACGGAAACCTTTATCCCCGTGACAACGGACGGGCTTAAATACGGCAAGCGGGTGCTAGTAGTTGGGCTAAAGTGCTTTGAAATGTGGCGGACCCAGGCGGGGCTTGACCTGGTGGGACCCCAGTACTTTGGGTTGGATACGCCGTATATCCCCCTGGAGGAGCGCTGCGAAGGAGGAATAGCATGATGTACAAGCTGGGCGTAGACGTGGGTGGCACCAACACGGACGCGGTGCTCATCGATGAAAATTTACAAGTGGTAGCGGATATAAAATATCCCACCTCCGGGGATGTATACGAGGGAATCCTCTGCGCTGTCCGGGAGGTACTGCGGGTATCCGGGATCGATAAAACCAAGATCCGCCAGGCAATGCTGGGCACCACCCAATGCACCAACGCCATTGTGGAGCGGAAAAATCTGGCGCCCATCGGCATTCTCCGGCTGGGTGCGCCGGCCACAATGGCCGTCCGTCCCATGCTGGACTGGGCAGAGGATATCCAAGGGATCGCCGTAGGCAGCAAGATCATCGGCGGAGGCTTCGAGCATGACGGCAAGGAACTGGCGCCCTTTGACCGAGAGGCGGCCCGAGCCTTCTTCCAGGAGATGCGGGAAAAGGGCGTCAAATCCATGGCCATTTCCAGCGTATTCTCCACCGTGCGCAACGACCAGGAGCTGGAAGCAGCAAAGCTGTGCCGGGAAGTGATGGGGCCGGATGTACATGTATCCATTTCCAGCGAGATCGGCTCTATGGGCCTGATCGAGCGGGAAAACGCCACCATCTTGAACGCCGCCCTTTGGCAGGTGGCAGACCGGTTTACCGAAGGGTTTGCAAAGAGCCTGGCGGAGGAAGGGATCACCAACGCAGATATCTACCTTAGCCAGAACGACGGCACCTTGATGACCATGGAGCATGCGCGGCGGTATCCCATCCTCACCGTTGCCTGCGGCCCCACCAACTCCATACGCGGGGCCAGCTATCTAAGCAAGCTGAAAAACGCCATCGTGATCGACGTGGGCGGCACCACAACGGATCTGGGGGCGATCCAGAACGGATTCCCCCGGGAGTCCAGCGTGGCAGTTACCATAGGCGGGGTGCGCACCAATTTCCGCATGCCGGATGTGATCTCCATTGGTCTAGGGGGCGGCTCCATCGTGCGGCAAAAGCCGGATGGAAGCGTTACGGTAGGGCCGGACAGCGTGGGCTATGCCATAACCAGCAAGGCGCTGATCTTCGGCGGCGATACCCTCACCGCTACGGACATCGCAGTGCGGCTGGGCATGGTGACGTTGGGAGACCCTGCCCGGGTACAGCATATTCCTCTGGACTTAGCCCAGAAGGCCATGCAGGTCATCACGACGCTGGCGGAGGATTTCATTGACGCCATGAAGGTGTCCAACCAGGACAGCGACGTTATCTTGGTGGGCGGCGGCTCCATCATCTTGCCGGAGAAGCTGGCGGGCGCTGCTTCGGTGATCAAGCCGGCCCATTTTGGCTGCGCCAACGCCATTGGTTGCGCCATTTCCAAGGTGAGCGGCACTTATGAGCGGCTGATCAATTACGATGAGATCCCCCGGGAGCAGGCCCTGGCCAAGGCCAAGGCGGAAGCGGTGGAGCTGGCGGTAACAGCCGGCGCCATACGGGAAACGGTGGAGATCATCGAGGTGGAGGATGTGCCGCTGCAATATTATGCAGGCCATACCAGCCGGGTGAAGATCAAGGCGGCAGGGGACCTGCAAAGCATCTGTCCTTCATAAGACGCAAAAACGGAACCAATAACAGAAACCTTGCCAACCCCTTTGCGGGCAGGCGAGGTTTCTTTTTCTTCTCCGATGACCAATGGGCGTGGAAACTTCAGGCTGCCAACCGGGCTACCTTGGCCCGTCCCAGACCCGAATGTGGCGGCAAAGCTACCGCAGCGCCTGGCCCAGCCCTAGAGGCGGGCGCGGCCTTCCCTAGCCGGCGGAAGCATCCTATCCGTAGGGGGCGGGGGCGCTGATTAGGACCTGCGAGACTAGCTAACCTAGACCGGATACCCACAGGCTCCCTTTCCATACAAAAGGAAAACCCAGCCGCAGCCTTGTATCGGCGGCTAGGCGTTCCACCCCCTAAGGGAAACCAAATGGGAGCATAGCATGGCAAAACCCTGGGGCGACAAACGAGGGGCGGCAGAAAGAGACGCGCCCTTTGGAAAGGGGAACCTATTCCAGGAAAAAGGCTTTGATGGCGTCGGCCATTTCCTCTGCCCGGGAGAGGATTAAAGGATGTTCACCCCAATCGAAAAGCCGATATTGGATATTCGGGCTTTTGCTGTGCAAATCCCGGCATTCCGATGCCATGTCGTTTGCCAGCATAGCGTCCCCTTGGCTGACGGTGATCAATAGGGGAACTTGGATGTCCTGTATGGGCCGGAGGAAAAGACGCAGGCCCTTTGTTTCACAATTTACCAGCGCCTCCGTGTCCAGATCCACGACCCGCTCCCAATCTTCCCCCTGGCACCATTCGTAAAAACCCCACGCCTGCGGGTCCCCTTTGGCAGACTGACGTTCCTGCAAAAGGGCTTTGGAAAAGCCCGGCGCCAGCTTGCTTCCATCAAAGCTGTCCGCCACCACCTTGTTAAACAGTTCCGGCGCTGCAAGGGCGGCGTTGATGGCGGCATAGGCCCCGCCGCTGGTGCCGACCAGGTTTACCTTTGGATAGCCTAACGCTTTGCATAAGGTCACCACCTGCATCCCCTGGTCGATCCACAATTCATCCGGGAAACGGCAAACGCGTTCGGATTTTCCGTTCCCCAGAAAATCCAGCAGCACGATCCCCATCGTCTGCTCATAGAGCGGCAGGATAAACTGGAACATCTTGGAGGAGGCGGTGTTGCCGTGCAGGAACACACAGGGTATACCGCTGCCGGATTCCGTATAGAAAATCCGCTTGCCTGCATAGTAGAAATAGGCCATGGTCACGTTCTCCCCGTTTGCGGCTTAATGCCGCTTGCCGGTCCAATGCGTCGCTTCGATCATAAAGACCCGGGTTTGGGACAGAATCCCCGGTTCAAAAGTATAGGGCCCTTTGGAAAACCGGGCCATGACTTGGGCTAGGCCGGCTTCCTTTTCCTGGGGTTCCCGTAGTTCTTTTGCCCGGCCAAAGCCGATCATGCTGGCATAGTGGTAAGAATATTCACAGGCGACCTCGCCGGCGATCAGTCCATGGTCGCAGTCCATTTCAAAGCACACCTGAGGGTTCTCTTCCAGCATCTGAATTTTCCGGCCTTGGGCGGCACAGTGGAAAAATAGCTGCAACCGCCCTTCCGGCTGGATGATGTAGCCAAAGTTCAGGGGCACCACATAGGGCCCGTCGGGCCCGGCCATGGCCAGGCGCATGACCGGACATCGGGCCAGAAGCTGCTGCAATTGGGCTGGATCGGTGATGGCTCGGTCTTTTCTGCGCATGGGCGGGTAGGTTGCGTCAGCCATATTAAGCATCCTCCTTTGGCATTTTTTTTGATGAATGTCCTATTTTTTTCCAAAAGGGAAAGGTCAAGGGCCAAACCAAACCGCCAAATAGGGCGATTAGGCAATACCGTATGCCATCCCCTATGGGATCTCCCTGAACCAGTTGCTGGATAGGCGCTTTTAATCCCGCTTTAAGCCCCAAAATGACGGCTAGCCCTAGCACGACCTTGCAAATTTGGCCCAACAGGGGGGCGTGGGTGTCATAGCGGATATGCCGTTCCTCTACCCACCAGGCAATGGATAGGCCTAGGGCCGCACCGGCCAGAGAATAGGCGCTTTCCAGGCCGTGCTGGTCAAATTCCGCCACGTTAGCCGAACCTTTTGGGGCCAACAACAGATAGCCAAGCATCAGAGCCATGGCAGCCAGGATGATCCCCCGGATGGCTCCAGGCCGCAGCCTGTCAAACAGCCGGATACATACCAAGCTGGTCAAGAGGCCCACCACCAAGGAAACGCCAACGTCCAGAGGCGTATGCACCCCCAGATACATCCGGGAGAAGCCGGTAAGCAGGATGATGATGGCGCAAAGCCACGTTACCCACCTACGCTTTGCCCAGAGGGCGATAGCGGAAAATTCCGCCGTGACGTTTTGGGTATGGCCGCTGGGAAAGGAGTAGCCGGTGGCCGCAGCCCGGGCGGATTCCACAATGGTGAAAGCAGGGTCCTTCACCCAAGGCCGGGGAATTAAAAATAAGGCTTTTAAAAGTTGGTTGACAGCCGTGCCGGTGGTGGCAATTAGAAATAGGCAATACCCTTTTTGCTTGTCAAAGCACCATAACAGCAGCAAGACCGCGGCGATACATACGGTTTGATCCCCTAGATAGGTGAGAACGGAAAAGACAGCGTTCAAAAACGGTGTGCGGAGTCCCTCCAAGGCATACAGAATATCCATACGGCAACATAAGGTCCCTTCATGGAAGAATGGACGCTCCCATAGGCTAGAGAACGTCTTTGGTGCATAGTATATCACACAACGCCGCACCCTTTCAATGCGGCGGCTGGCCGCCTTATGATAAATGCCGGGCCCTTGCTTTGCCAGATGGCGAGCCATGTGATATACTGGAAAAAACGGATCTGGCTTGCGCTCGTTTGCAAAGGCGTTTGGCGGATTGGAAAGGAGAGATGACATGCAGCTTTTTTTAGATGGAAAAGCCATAGAGGCCCAATGCGGGGAAACCTTGCTGACCCTGGTGCGGCGGGCTGGGCTGGATTCCCTGGATATGGCCCAGCGTCCCCTTGCGGCCCAGATTGGCGGCGATATATATACCCTGAATGTAGACCCCGTCCACGAAACCCCCACGGGGATAGAACCTAGGCAGGCAGTGCGGCGGGCCCAGGGCCAGATCAAGCTCCTACGCTATGGGGATGACCTTGGCAAGCGGGTTTATGAGCGGACCCTGCAATATGTGCTGTTTATGGCCTTGCGGCAGTTATGGCCCAAGGCGAAGGTACAGGTGAATTATTCCTTAGGGCCAGGTTTGTACATTACGGTGGAAAAGGAGCCAGATCTGTCCCAGGATGATATCAACCAGCTGGATGCTTGCTGTAGGGCCATTGTCCGGCAGGATCTACCCTTGCTGCGGGAGCGGCTGGATATTCAGGCAGCCATCGATTTTTATCAGAAGGAAGGGCAGGAGGATAAAGTAAGGCTTCTCCGTTGGCGCAAATTCAACTACTTCGACTGCTACCGCCAGGGGGATTATCTGGACTATTTCTACGGGGAAATGGCCCCTTCCACAGGCTATGCCCAGGTATTTAGCATCCAGCTGGAATCCCCGGGGCTGATCCTGTGTATGCCGGACGATGAAGATCCCAATAAACCGGGGGTATATCATAGAAGCCCGAAATTCGCCGCCGTGTTCGCCCAGAGCGATCAATGGGGCCGGCTGCTCCATTGCGGCAATGTGGCGGATCTGAACGAGATGGTGGAAAACGGCTCCATCCGGGAGCTGATCCGCATCAACGAAGCCCTTCACGAGAAACGCTACGCGGCCATTGCAGACGACATCGTGCAGCGGGGCGCCCGGGCGGTGATGGTGGCAGGGCCGTCCTCCTCCGGTAAGACCACCTCTGCCAACCGGTTATACACCCATCTGCGGGTGCTGGGGAAGAATCCGGTGCTGATCTCCCTGGATAACTATTATATCGACCGGGATAAGATCCAGCCGGATGAAAATGGAGAATTGGATCTTGAGAGCATCGATACCCTGGATGTTGCCCGGTTTAACCAGGACCTGGAAGCGCTGATCGACGGCAAGCTGGTGGAAACGCCTATTTTTGATTTTAAGGTTGGCCGTCGTGCCCCTAAGGGACGGGAGATCCAGGTGGCGGCAGGGGAGCCAATGATCATCGAAGGCATCCATGGCTTAAATCAGCGAATGATCAGCCCCTCCATTCCAGCGGAGGCGGTATTCCGCGTGTACATCAGCGCCCTGACCACCCTGAACCTGGACGACCATAACCGGATTCGCACCACGGATATACGCCTGCTGCGGCGGCTGGTGCGGGATTATGAGACCCGGGGAGCTTCCGTGGAGCATACCATGTCCATGTGGCCCAGCGTACAGCGGGGAGAGCGCACCTGGATCTTCCCCTATCAGGAACAGGCGGACGCCTTGTTTAATACCACGCTGGTTTACGAGCCCGCGGTGCTCAAAAAACATATCTATCCCTTGCTGCTCCAGGTGACGGAGGATAGCCCCTACTATGCCGATGTGCACAGCATCATCAAATTCCTGAACTACTTCCAGGAGGCGGAGGTGGAGGATGAGATCCCGCCCACCTCGATCCTGCGGGAATTCATCGGCGGCAACGCCTTCTACCGATAAATAAAAGGGCGGCGCCGGCATTGCGCGTGATGGGAAGCGGAAGGAAACAGATCCGATTGGCCGGAGCGGCGCTACTGGTTGTGGGGATCGTATGGGCGGCCGGGTTCGGCTGGGGCGCGCCCCAGGGGGACACCCGGCAGGGCCGGGAGCAGCTCTTGGAAACCTCCCTTGCAAAAGGGGAAGAATGGCGCATCGTAACGGAGAGCCAGATTGCGGGCTACATCGTCAGCGGCGGGGTAAGCAGAGACGGCATGGCTACCATCGCTGTATTTGCACTGGAAGGGTCGGAGAAATACCGGTTTTATACCGCAACCAATCGCAGCCAAAACCACCCGATGCTGGCCGGAGCCACCATAAACGGCAGCCGGTACGACCTGTGCTGGTTTCCGAATGCCCGGACGGAATACGCCTTATTGACCTATACGGCCAATGGGGAAACCCAAACGCTACAGTTTGATACCGGGGATGGAGACATCGTTGCAAACCCTGCTCCCCAGGGCGACGATACGCTGCAAGCCCGCTATGTGGACGGGGACGGAATTTGGTACGAATAAACGACCAACAGCAACCACCGACAGCGAAAAGAGGGAAGCCCACGGGCTTCCCTCTTTTGTATATATGGGCGGGTTTACGCCTTTGCCAGCACGTGCTCCTGGAAGAAGGCGTCCACCGTTTCCGGGGAAACGGAATAGAGCGTCCCATCCACGGTGACGGATACACCATTCTGGCAGTTCTTCATGCAAAACGCCCCTGCCAGCTCCACCTTATCCTGCAGCTGATGCTGGGCGATCAGGTGCTGCAGCTCTTCCACCACCTGGCGGGAACCCTTGATATGGCAGGAACTGCCGATACAAATCGTGACCTTCATGATGCTTCCTCCCTGTTATTGATATTCCGCCACATCCACCCAGGAAAGCAGGAATTCCCGCTCCTGGGGCTTACCCTTCACGGACTGGGACGCGGCTACGATGGGGAGCCAGCGCTCCACATATTGCCGGGCGGTGTCGCTCTTCTTGCAGAAGAGGTTCAGGTACTTCTTCGCCCCATCGATATCCCCGTTTAGCCAGAACAGAAGATACGTCCGGGCCACGTCCGCGGAGGCGTTGCCCTGGGTGGCATGGGACCAATCCAGAATGTAGGGGCCGTTCTCCGACATGATGATGTTGGAGGGGTTGAAATCCCCGTGGCAGACCTTGTTGTGGTGGGGAGTGGAGTCCAACCGGGTGTGCAGTTCATACCGGGTGGTGGCGTCCAAGCCCGTTTCGTCGATCTTGCGCTTCATCTTATCGTGCAATTTATTGAGCAGAGGCGCACGGTGGGTATGGACATCCATTTGCAGATCCACAAACTGCTCCAAATATGCGTCCTTTTCCTGGGGATTTTCCTCCATTAGCTGGGCCAGGGTCTTGCCGGGGATGTATTCGGATACGATGGCCCATTTGCCGTCGATCACGGACACCTCCAATACCTTGGGGACCCGAATGCCAGCTTCCTCCACACGGGCCTGGTTCAGGGCCTCGTTAAGGATATCCGACTTGGAAAAGTTGGCGTCAAATACCTTGATCGCCTTGTCGCCATCCCGATAGACGGTCTTGTTGTTGCGTACCGCAATTACACGTTCCAGATTCATATTCCGCCTCCTTGCTTAAACGGGTTCATGGGTGCCGTAATAGGCGTTCAGGTACATCTGCCGCATCTCATTCATGAGGGGATAACGGGGGTTGGCGCCGGTGCATTGATCGTCAAAGGCCTGCTCCACCATCTCATCCAGCCTGGCCAGGAAGTCCGCCTCGTCGATGCCATAATCCCGGATGGTCTTTTTGATGCCGACCCGGGCCTTCAGGTCGTTGATGGCCTGGATCAGGTTCTCCAGCTTCTCCTCCTGGGTGCTGCCCCCCAGGCCCAGGTAGTCCGCAACCTCGCAGTACCGGGCCAGGGTATGGGGGTATGCGTACTGGGAGAAGGTACCCATCTTCGGCGGCGCTTCCACCGCGTTGAAGCGGATGACTTCCTCGATCATCAGGGCGTTGGCTACGCCGTGGGGCAGGTGATGGAAGGCGCCCAGCTTATGGGCCAGGGAGTGGCACACCCCCAGGAAGGCGTTGGCAAAGGCCATGCCCGCCATGGTGGCGGCGTTGGCCATCTTTTCCCGGGCCTCCGGGTCGTTCTGGCCGTTGTCATAGGCCCGGGGCAGGTATTCGAAGATGGTCTTGAGGGAGCGCAGGGCCAGGCCGTCGGTATAATCCGTGGCCAGCATGGCGGCGTAGGCTTCCAGATCGTGGGTCACCGCATCGATGCCGGAGGCGGCGGTAAGGCCCTTGGGGGCGCTCATGTGCAGATCCGCGTCCACGATGGCCATGTTGGGCATCAGCTCATAGTCGGCCAGGGGGTATTTCACGCCGGACTGCTCGTCGGTGATCACCGCGAAGGGGGTCACCTCGGAACCGGTGCCCGCGGAGGTGGGGATGGCCACAAAGTAGGCCTTTTCGCCCATCTTGGGGAAGGTGTAGACCCGCTTGCGGATATCCACAAAGCGCATGGCCATATCCATGAAGTCCGCTTCGGGATGCTCGTACATGACCCACATGATCTTGGCCGCGTCCATGGCGGAGCCGCCGCCCAGGGCGATGATCACATCCGGCTCAAAGGCGCGCATCTGCTGGGCGCCCTCCTTGGCGCAGGCCAGGGTGGGATCCGGCTCCACGTTGAAGAAGCAGGCGTGGGCGATGCCCATTTCATCCAGCTTGTCGGTGATGGGCTTGGCAAAGCCACTCTTATAGAGGAAGGAGTCCGTCACCAGGAAGGCGCGGCGCTTGCCCATGACCGTCTTGAGTTCGTCCAGGGCCACAGGCAGGCAGCCCTTCTTGATATAGACCTTTTCCGGCACCCGGAACCAAAGCATATTTTCCCTCCTTGCAGCAACGGTCTTAATGTTCAAAAGGTGCTTGACGCCCACGTTTTCGGAAACGCTGTTCCCGCCCCAGGAGCCGCAGCCCAGGGTGAGGGAGGGGGCCAGCTTGAAGTTATACAGGTCGCCGATACCGCCTTGGGCGGAGGGAGTGTTCACCAGGATCCGGCAGGTCTTCATCCGGGCAGCGAAATCGTGGAGCTTTTCCTGCTGGGTAATGGGGTTCAGGTACACCGAAGCAGTATGGCCATAGCCGCCGTCCGCCACCAGGCGCTCCGCCTTATCCAGGGCCTCGTTGAAATCCGCAGCCCGGTACATGGCCAATACGGGGGAGAGCTTTTCGTGGGCAAACTCTTCGGAAAGCTCCACGCTCTCCACCTCGCCGATGAGGATCTTGGTGCCTTCCGGCACCGAGACCCCGGCCAGCTTGGCGATGGTACAGGCGCTCTGGCCTACGATTTTGGCATTGAGGGCGCCGTTGATGAGGATGGTCTTACGCACCTTGCGCAGCTCGTCCTCCTGGAGGAAGTGGCAGCCCCGGGCGGCAAATTCCGCCTTCACCCCGGCGTATACGCTATCCACGGCGATGACGGACTGCTCGGAGGCGCAGATCATGCCGTTGTCAAAGATTTTGGAATGGATAATGGAGTTGACGGCAAGGCGGATATCCGCGCTATCGTCGATGATGGCGGGGGTATTGCCGGGGCCAACGCCCAGGGCGGGCTTGCCGCTGGAATAGGCTGATTTTACCATGCCGGGGCCGCCGGTGGCAAGGATGAGATCCGACTCCCGCATGACGGTGGTGGTCAGATCCAGAGAGGGCACGTCGATCCAGTCGATGATGCCTTCCGGGGCGCCGGCGGCCACAGCGGCCTCCAGCACGATACGGGCTGCGGCGATGGTGCTGTTTTTTGCCCGGGGATGGGGGCTGATGATGATGCCGTTGCGGGTCTTGAGGCACAGGAGGGTCTTGAAGATGGCGGTGGAGGTGGGGTTGGTGGTGGGGATCACCGCGGCGATGACGCCCACAGGCTCCGCGATCTTCATGATGCCGTAGGCCTTATCCTCTTCGATGACGCCGCAGGTCTTGGTGTGCTTATAGGCGTTGTAGATGTACTCTGCGGCATAGTGGTTCTTAATGACCTTATCTTCCACCACGCCCATGCCGGTTTCCTCCACAGCCATTTTGGCCAGGGGGATACGGGCCTTGTTGGCGGCGGTAGCGGCAGCCAGGAAGATCCGGTCTACCTGCTCCTGGGAATAGGTGGCAAAGACCGCTTGGGCCCGGCGGACCCGGGCGAATGCCGCTTCCAGGGTCTCCAGGCTGTCCACAAGGGGATACTGTACGTTGCTGTCCATTATTCATCCTCCTATTTAGATTAAAAACAATATGGCAACCTTCCAGCGCAAAGGGCGAAGGGAAGGGTTGGTTTAGAAGTAGCTGACCCGGATCTTCTTGCCCATTTCCTCCAGGCATTTACTCAGCTCGTCCACCAGCCGCATCTTGATGCTGAAACTGATGGGCAGGTTAGGGTTCTGGTGGGCGGCATTGACGGCCCGGCCCACATAGAAGTTAATGTCTGTAGCCTCTTGGAAAAGCATACGGGCGATCTGGGAGGCGCCGTCCATCCTGCTGCACCATTCCCCATAGCGGGCGTTGTCCTTAAGGTAATCCTGGGCGTACTCCAGCACCCGGTTGATGGTGATGACCCCTTCTGTGGCCAGGTCCACCCCCTCGATGGAAGCGGTAGGCGGGATCTCCGGGTCCAGATATAAGGGCATGGCCACGGTGAGGGGCTTGCCCAGATGCTCTGCGGCCAGGGTGGAGGTGGTGCCGCCGCAGACGATGTGCTTGCCCGCCTTGGCAAAGAACAGGCTAAGCATCTTATTTACATCCGCCGGGTCTGTGGGAGGGCCAAAGAGCAGGTTGACCGGGTTCCGCTGCCGGATCTTCACGGTGCAGACCGTGGCGTCGTCCCCAGGTTCCCCGCCATAGAGCTGCTCGCATTGGCTGATCAGCATGGCGGAAAGGGTCTTTGCCGTCAAGGCGGGATCATAGTTCTCCTCTAAAAAGGCAGTCGCATTGGGAAGCTGCCAGCCAAAGTTCAGCTTGGGCCCCACCCCTGCATGGATGACCCCGTCGCTGACCGCTACAAAGGTATCCCCTTCCCGCAGCCGGACATGGGATTGGGCCACCGTTTTGCCATCGATGATCCGCTCCGTAATGGGGTAGGGGGTGCCTTTCCCGTCCCGCAGCAGGATCACCCGGGGATTATCGTATTGGATGATCTCCGCTTCCAGGCTGGCGGTGACCCGCAGGATGGTGAAGGTAGAATAGGCGACCCCCCGCACCTTGCAGATGGGCAGAGTCTTGGCAATGGCCTGCACGCAATCCTCTAAGGGCAGGTCGTTGGCCATCATGGTGGAAATGATCTTGGCGGTGAGGGTGGAAAGGATGCTGGCTTTTACGCCGCTGCCCAATCCATCCGCCAGCACCAGCACCAGGGAATCCCCGCCGTCCTGCTCCACCAATTCCACATGGTCGCCGCAAAGCTGTTCGCCAATATGGTTGATGCTGACATAACCCACATCCGTGCAAAGTTCCTTCATGCTAGACCTCGCTGCACCTTCGGCCCCATAAGGCCGCCTCCCTGATTTTTCGATAATATTGTACTATAGGGGCGGCTGTGGGGGAAAGATAAAATGGGAATATCGATATTCTGATATCGATAGAAATACATCGTTATTTTTATAACGATTTGACTTACATTTTTATTGCCAGTGGAAAAGGCCTATATGCAGCCGCTGCTGACATATAAAATATAACATAAAAAAATATATATTAAAATATGTTTCTCCTTACCCAATAAAAAAGCTGCTCCCACAATGGAAGCAGCGATCCAAAGCCCGCAGGCATTATGATACCGGCGTTACTTGGATGGTATCCAGGACCTGAGAGAAGGTGGGACGCAGCCCATCAAAATCGTCTTGGGGGGCTGCGCAGCATACACAGTAGATATGGGAAGGGGTATAAGCGATATATAATTCATTATACCAGGTAACGCCGTCCTGTTCCCCGGTGTAGCTTACTTTCGCCCAGTTGTAGCCCGCCATTTCCTCTTGGGAGATATCCAAAACCTGTGCGTCGGGGATCCCCCAGGTAAAGGCCTGGATGAAGATCTCCAACATACCCGACTGGGCCAGATAATCCTCGCTGGGGTTTGGCTGATAGGAAAGGTAAATCATTCCTCCATCCGGGGAATAGAAAAAATATTGATCCAGATCTGCCTCCACCGGCGAGACCTGCCAACGAGGGGGGATCTCCAACTGTAACTCAGCGGAAGTATATACCGTGGGCCCAGCGCAGCCAGCAAAGAGAAGCAGGCAAACCAGAACAAGGATCAGCCGTTTCATACTATTCATTACCTCATATTGTATAGAATTGGCGGCGCGCCGCCCACATCAGCATTATACGGCATTGGCCATGACAAATAAAGGCTTTTTTGTCATCGTTGGTGGAGATGGCAAAAAAGGCGGAAACTGGGCGGATGAGCTGGTAGCCTGGCATGGAAGGGGCAATTCCACATTCCAATCATATCTTGGGCCCGGGGGTCATACCCTGATACCATGGAGGGCTTGTATGATGCGAAAGAGATTGCCGCTGCAAAAAGGCAAAAGAAGGCCCGTGCTGCTTCCGCTCCTGCTGGGCATATGCTGTTTTGGCGTTTTGTGGATCCAGGGGCGGACCTATTATGGCGAGACCATGGCCCTGGAGCATAGGTTAGCGGGAATGCAGCTTCCGGTATTGTATGGGGTACCCTATTCCACGCCTACGCCGGCTACGCCTGCGCCTACGGTGGGTACGGATATCGATAAAGGGGTCGGCGAAGGGATCCGGGTGGAACTATTGACCATATCGGAGACCCCGGCGGTGGACCTGACCGGCGATGCCCCCAAGATCCTGATCTACCATACCCATACCACGGAATCCTATTTTAAGACGGCGGATCAGGACTATGAGGAAAGCAGCGATTGGCGTACGGAAAACAACGAATACAACATTGTGGCGGTTGGGGAGCGGCTAGCCAAGATCCTGCGGGAGACCTATGGGATCAGCGTCATCCACGATATTACGGACCATGAGCCGCCCAAGTTGGCCACCAGCTATTCCCGCTCCGTAAAGACCATGGAGAAATACAAGGAGGAATATCCCTCCATTACCATGTTTATTGACGTGCACCGGGATGCCTATGGGAACGATCCAAAGGAGCCGGCGGATTATGTGATCATCGATGGGAAAGAAGTGGCCCGTTTAATGTTTGTGGTGGGGACCGGGGAGGGCGCCACGGGAACGGGCTATGAGCAGATGCCGGATTTTGCTTCCAACTATGCTTTGGCAAAAGCCATAACGGAATCCTTGGCAGCAGTGGACCCAGGGCTCGTACGGAATATCCGGGTCAAGTCCGGGCGATATAACCAGCACATTTCCAACCAATGCCTGCTGGTGGAGGTGGGGCATAACGCCAACACCCTGGAACAGGCCCTGAACGCGGTGGATTATCTGGCGGCGGCCATTGCGGAGGCAGCAGGCTTGGAAAAAGGCGGCACGGATGCCGCCCCCAGCTTATTTGCGCCCTGAGAAATCAGGATACCAGCATGCGCACCTCATCGTAATCCGTACCAAATAAGGCCATGTTGATCCCATCCGCCAAGACCCGGGACATATCGATGGCGATTTGGTCCACATCCTTTGGGGTGACGATCATGGAGCCCAGATGCTCCTCGATAACCTTTTCCGCCAGGCCGCGGAGCTTTTCTTCATCCTGATGGAGGCCGGTCTCGTCCGCGATCAGGGAGATGGTATCCTGGGAGATGGTGGTGGCATAGACCACCATGGGTACCCCGATGGCCAGTACCGGCACGCCGAAGGTAGCTTGGTTTAGCCCTTTGCGGGTATTGCCCACGCCGCTGCCTGGCTGTATGCCCGTATCCGTCATCTGGATGGTGGTGCTGATCCGGGCGGCACGGCGGGAGGCTAGCGCATCTACTGCCAGGATCATGTCCGGGTGCAACCGCTCCACCACCCCTTGGACGATCTCCATGGTCTCGATCCCGGTGACCCCCAATACCCCCGGCGCCACTGCGCAAACCGAGCGAATGGGACGAGAGAGGGCGTCTGGCACATATTCCGTAACATGCCGGGTCACATACACCTGCTCCGCCACCCGAGGACCTAAAGAATCCGAGGTGATAGCCCGGTTCCCAAGGCCTACCACCAATATGGTGGCGTCCTGGGACAGGTCCTTCCACAATTGCTCCAATTCCTTTGCCAGGCTCTTGCTCACTGCGGCGAAGAGATCCAGCGGACGATCCACTAAACCTGGCGCGTCCAAGGTCACATACTGGCCCATGGCTTTCCCCAGCTTTTCAGCCGCCCCTTGGGTGGTGACCCGGATCCTGGAAACGGCTAAGCCTTGGCCTTCTTCTTTTTCCTCTTCTACCCCCGAAAGCGCCGGGTTTAGCTCCCGCGCTTCCAAGGCAAGGTCGGTGTAGATATTCTTCTGCATATGCCTTTCCTCCTGTCAGATGGGTTCTAGGCTAGTATGCGGCGAATCAGTCCGCATTATTTGCAAAAAATCCGCTGGAATACGGGACTTTGGGCTTGCAAAGGTGAAAGGGACATGGTATAATTTCTACTGTTCGAGTAAAAAAAGGGAGGAACGTACTTTGGCTAACCATAAGTCCGCGCTTAAGCGGGTTGGCATTACCGCGAAAAAGAATCTTCGCAACCGCATGATCACTTCTCAGGTGAAGACCGCTGTCAAGGGTTTTGACGCGGCCCTGGCTGGCGACGATGAAGCCGCCATCAAGAGCAGCTACCTCAATGCTGTTAGCACAGTGGACAAGGCTGCGGCGAAGGGCGTGATCCATAAGAATGCGGCGGATCGTAAAAAGGCCCAGATGGCCATTAAGCTGGCTGCAAAATAATCCCTTCGGCTGTTAAAACGCAATAAACCGGCCCTGCCGGTTTTTTTGCGTACCTATTTTTATTGGGATGGAGGCATACCTTGCAAAAACAAAGGGGCTTGTTTTTCGTCCTGGGTGCCGGGGTCCTCTGGGGCTCCACCTTGGGCTTGTATGCTAGGTTCATGGACGCCTTGGGCTTTTCTCCCATGCAGACCACGGCTGTGCGTATGCTGGTCAGCGCCCTGGTATTCTTCCTATATGCCCTTTGCTTTGATAGGCGGCTTTTCCGCATCCACTGGAAGGATTGCTGGATGTTCGTTGGGACCGGGGTGCTGAGCATTGGGGCGTTTTGTTATTTTTATTTTACCTCCCTGCAATATTGCCCCCTATCCGTTTCCGCTATCCTGCTGTATACATCGCCGGTTTTCATCATGCTGTTTTCCGCCCTGCTGTTCCACGAGAAGATCACCCCTAGGAAACTCCTGGCCATGGCGTTGGCATTGGTAGGCTGCGGCCTGGTCAGCGGCCTGATGGACGGCTTTGGCTCGGTCCCTGTCTATGGCGTGGTCACCGGCTTGCTCTCGGGGCTTACTTACGCCCTGTACAGCATCTTTGCAAGGGTGGCCCTGCAGAAATACCATACCCTCACCATCAACTTATATACCTTCCTGTTCGCCACCTTGGCGACCCTGCCTTTGGGCGGGGTAGGGGCTACCCTCCGGGGCCTTGCCGGCTCAATGGAAGCCCTACTGGTGGGGATCGTGGGAAGCCTGCTTTGCAGTGCAGCGCCCTTTTTCCTATATACCAAAGGAATGGAGACCTTGGATACGGGAAAAGCCGGCATTTTAGCTACCACCGAACCGGTGATGAGCGCGGTGGTGAGCGTAGTTATCCTCAAAGAGCCCATGGGACTATGGGGCGCCTTGGGCATCGGCCTGGTGCTGGCTGCCATCGTATTATTGGCCCAGACCCAAACAAAAGAAAAAGCCCCCGAGGCTTAAGCCTTCGGCAGGCGAAAAGTGCCTTTTGGTCGTAGGTGGCAGAAAAGAGATCCCATACGGTTTATGCTAGGCCGCATCCCTTCCGGGGGTGCGGCCTTTTTGATTGGCGGTATCCCGGGGCCTAAATCAGCGCCCTGGGGCCCCAGGGGGGCGGCGGCGCT
>ERZ779894.1012-NODE-1012-length-30530-cov-4.116817_pt1 | contig 30530 bp, 12 predicted proteins | sample MGYA00511587_ERZ779894 | MGnify/ENA primary metagenome ERZ779894 (study PRJEB29588, sample SAMEA2160490) | human gut metagenome | biome: human gut; feature: human-associated habitat; material: faeces | place: Denmark | collected 2008/2010 ... | reverse complement strand
GAAATTTGCATTAGAATTTAGAAAGGTAAGAGTTATGAATAAAAATTTGCTTATTTTTATGGATGGTATTGTATGTTTATTTTTTCTGACTTCAGAATGGAATAACATGCTGTCCTGATTATGTGAAGGTTCTTTTATGATTAAGAGCTAAGCATGGTCAAGGCGGTTTTAAAATTTTGTAGGATACAATGAAAGCATTATTCATAATTGTTTTATGTTTATTGAATACATTATTAGAGGCTCAAAATATTTGTTTGAAGGGGCGTCTTGTAGATGAACATAAAAATGCGGTCTCTTCTGCAACAGTTCGCTGTTTCATACACGATTCAGTGTTTGTAAAGGGAGATATCAGTGATAGTTCCGGTAATTTTTCAATAACAGCACCTGTTTCTCCTTCTGGATATAAATTGGTTATAAATTATATTGGTTATAAGGAACATGTCCTTCATACAAAGGGCGATTTGGGTGAATTGCAGTTAGGTGATATTGTTTTGATAGAAGAAAGTAATAAGCTGGATGAGGTTGTTGTCACCGGTCGACAAATAACGCGTACTACTGATAAGGTCTTGTATTTTCCTTCCAAAGAACAGTTACGTCATGCATCGGATGGTTATAAAGCATTGGCATTAATGATGATACCGACATTGGATGTCGATCCGTTTACAAAAAAGGTATCGACTATTCAAGGAGAAACATTGCTCCTCATCAATGGACGGGAAGCTTCGAGCGATGAGATCCGAAACCTGAATCCCAAAGATATTCTCCGTATTGATTTTTATGATCAACATCATCCTGAATATCCGAATGCGAATTCTGTTGTCGACTATATTTTAGAACATCATGATAGAGGAGGGATGGTCGCTATGAATGGGCAACAGCATTTGAATAAAGGAAACGGTAGTTATGGAGCTACAGGACAGATTTTTAACAAAAAGTCCGAGTTTATTGTTTCAGTTTCAGACAGCTATAATAATTATACTCCTAAACGTGGCTATGAAACTTCGACTTATTTAAAATCGACAAAGGAAACGATCGTGAATGAAGCTTCAAGTTTACCCTCTCCTCAAAATAGTAATAGTATAAATAGCTATTTTAATTATCTTTACCATGATAAGCACAATCAACTTTATACAACTTTAGTCTTGAATCAGGAAAAATTGGATGAGGATGATTTAAGTATGCAAACGTACAGCAATGACCCGGTCCGGTATAAAGTGGATGACAATTCTTCTTCTCATAATTTTAATCCTGCTTTGAGGATAGAATATACCGGGAGTCTAAAACACGAACAGTATATACGTTTCCGTTTAAGTGGAAATTACAATCAGAATAAGTATGACAGACAGTATGAGGCTTTACAAAATGACAAAATTACTTTAGCTTATAATACACATGCAAAAGAAAATAATTATAGGGTAATTCCTCAACTGATGTATAGGAAAACTGTACGAAAAAGCGATGTTCTCTTTGTCCTGTTGAACTATGACCATACTTATGCCCATACTCAATATGAAATCGATGGACAGCTTTCGGATGATTACCAAACAAAGGGAGAAGGGAGGTTGACATTAGGATATGCTTTTCGGTTAAAAAATAAATTGAAAATGACTGTTCAATGGGCCGATCAGTTGACTTATATCGATAATAAGAAAGAATCTTCTTTACAACATTTTTTCAGTCCCGGACTTTTTATGACTTATATGATTAATGAGAATAATTCGATACGTTTTACCACGGCTCTTGAATCGGGTGATCTTGGGTTGCAATATCGTTCTTTAACAGAGCAAAGAATTGATAAATATCAGATACGCAGAGGTAATCCAGAGGTAAAGGTATTGAAATTTTATTTGACGGGTTTGACTTATTCTTTAAATACGCCTGTTTTCAATCTTACTTATCATACTTCGTTTGAAGTGACGACAGATGTCCCTTATGAACGAGTATCTTATGATGAAAGCCGGAATTTGTTTATACATGATTATGCCATAGCTAAATCCGGATTTGATTTAGTGACAGGTCCAAGAATGAAGCTAAAAGTCATACCTGGAAAATTGACATTCGATTTGGCCGGATATTATAAAAAACGAGTTATACATGCATGGAGAAAATTAGATGTCAATTGTTTTTATGCTTCAGCTAAATTGTTGTTTATATATAAAAATTTCATGGCTTCCGGACAACTCATAACTCCCCAAAAGAATTATGATGATGTCGGAGTTTTCTATCGTACTCCACTTATCTACAATTTTAACGTAGGATATAATCTTAATAATTGGAATTTTGAATTAGGAACACGTAATCCATTTTCTACTTTTGTAAAAAAGAGAGAGTATACTTCGGATATCTATAGCTCATATTCCCGGAATTATGGTCCGAAAATAAACGATCATGTATTTTATGTGAATGTGAGTTATCGGTTCAACTGGGGTAAAAAGCATACATTTAAGCAAATAGAAATAGAGAAGACAAGAAACTCCGCCATATTGAAAGCAAATGAATAATTAATTATAGATATGATTTTTTCGGAAATCGATAAGGTTCCTTGTCATGTTGCATGAAACGAGGGGTTTCATTTGCAAGATAATGTTGTTGGTATCTATTTAAATTCATTACTTTTGTAGGAAAGAAAAACAAAAAATGTCATGAAAACATTCGATCAACTAATCATCACGACCGGTTTTTTGGCGTCTGCCTCTCCTGCGATGGCAGACGAAAAGCCGGAAGCCGACTCTGGACGCCCGAACATCCTTTTCATCCTTTCCGACGATCATACCTCGCAGGCGTGGGGAATCTATGGAGGAATACTGAGCGAATACGTGAAGAACGAGAATATCCGCCGCCTGGCGGCCGAGGGGTGCGTGCTTGACAACTGCTTTTGCACGAACTCGATCTCCGTGCCCAGCCGCGCGGCTATCATGACAGGCGCCTATAGCCATCATAACGGGGTCTATACGCTTGAAGACAGGCTCGATCCGGCTTTGGACAATATTGCGAAACGCATGCAGGAGGGAGGGTATCAGACGGCCCTTTTCGGCAAATGGCATCTCAAGACGCAGCCGTCGGGTTTCGACACCTTTTCGGTTTTTCATGACCAGGGGGAATATTGGGACCCGCTTTTCAAGACCGCGGAGGGCTGGATAGACGATGATAAAGGGAAAAGCGGCAAGGTGGAGAAGGGCTTCTCGACCGACCTGGTGACCGACAAGACGATCCGGTGGATCCGTTCGCGCGATAAGGACCGGCCCTTCATGATGTGTTGCCATTTCAAGGCGACGCACGAACCGTGGGATTTCCCCGAACGGTTGAAACATATTTATGACGGAGTCACGTTCCCCGAACCGGCAAACATGATGGAGTTCGGGCCGGAAGAATCCGGGCGTACGTTCCCCGGACAACCGTTGGAAGATATGGCCCGCCGATGGGGGATCGCCTCGAAAGACCCGGATTCCTGGTGGTGCAAGTATCCGGAACTGCCTTTCTCCATAGAAGGAATGGGCAAGGAAGATGCGCGCCGGAAAATCTATCAGAAGTTGATTCGCGACTACTTGCGTTGCGGAGCGGCCATCGATGACAATATCGGCCGCCTGCTGCGTTTCCTTGACGAAGAGGGGCTGTCCGAGAATACGATCGTAGTCTATGTCTCCGACCAGGGTTATTTCCTCGGCGAGCATGGCTTTTTCGACAAGCGCATGATGTACGAGGAGCCGCTTCGCATGCCGTTCGTTATCCGCTACCCGAAGGAGATCCCGGCCGGGACGCGCAATTCCGACATCATCCTCAATATTGATTTTGCCGCTACGCTGGCCGACTATGCCGGGGTGGGCGCCCCGTCGTGCAGCGAAGGCCGCAGCTTCCGCGACAACCTGAAGGGCGAGACTCCGCGCGACTGGCGGCAGTCCATGTACTACCGCTACTGGACGCACCACAAGATCCGTCCCGCCCACATGGGCATCCGCAACCATCGCTACAAACTGATGTTCCTCTACGGCGATCCGCTGAATGCGACCGGATCGGATAAGGCTCCCGTCACGCCGTCGTGGGAGTTCTATGACCTGCTCGCCGACCCCCACGAAGACCATAACGTCTACAATTCCCCCGCCTATGCCGGTGAAATCGAAAAGATGAAGCGCGAGCTGCTGAAACTCCGTCGCGAGGTTGGCGATACCGATGCCGCAACGCCCCGGATGCAGGAGATACTGGATAAATATTACTGGTAAGAGACAGGAATGCTGGTAAAATCGAAAGATCATCCATATTTATAGGCTTTTTATCTATTTTCTTTTTAGATGAAAAGGCTTTCCTTTGCCCCATATCTTAATTCGTAATGATCATGAAGATGAAAATAATGACACATTTTTGCAATTGCGCCGTTCTCGCGCTGCTGTCTCTTGCCGCCTGCACGGAGATTCCCGGTGACAAGAGCAAGCCTGAATGGAAAGAATCTGCTTCGGGAGTATGGGAAATATCGGTCGGTAAACCCGAAAAGTTGAATCTGCTGAGTGAACTTGGCCTGCATCCGAAGTGGGATGCCATCAATGCGATGCCGAAAGCCGATCTGCCTGTCGACCGCGACGAGATCCGCTTCGAGGAAGTGGACGGCAAAACCTATATTCGTTTCCCGCTTGACAAAGGGGAAAAGATATTCGGGCTCGGCCTGAACTTCAAGACGGTCGAACAGCGCGGGCGGATCCTCGAACTGCATGTCGACCATTATGGAGGTAAGGATAACGGACGCACTCATGCGCCGGTTCCCTTCTTCGTATCCAGCAAAGGTTACGGAGCTTTTATCAACTCCGCCCGCTATATCAAAGCCTATGTCGGAACCGGTGTCCGCAAGGATACGAAGAATCCGCCGGAGGTGCAGGACCGCAATACCGATCCCGGTTGGAGTGCGCAGCCCTATTCCGATAACCTCGAATTTCTGGTTCCTGCCGAAGGCGTCGAGGTGGTGCTGTTTGCCGGACAGGACATGCAGGATGTCGTGCGCCGTTTCAACCTCTTCAACGGAGGGGGCGTGTTGCCTCCGAAATGGGGGCTGGGTTTCTGGCATCGTGTCCCGACTCTTTTCACTGACCGGCAGGGGCAGGACGAGATTGCTGAGTTCCGGAAACGGGGTTTCCCGCTTACCGTGATCGGTCTCGAACCGGGCTGGATGAGCCGCGCCTATCCTTGTACCTATGAATGGGATGCCACCCGTTTTCCCGAACCTGGAAAGTTTGTGAACGACCTTTTGCAGAAGCATATCCGCACGAACCTCTGGTTCAATCCCGGTGTCTCTCCGGAATGTGAAATAAGGGACTCCATCGAGCCTTACACGGCTTCCCATACGGAATGGAACGGCCTGGTTCCGGATTACCGGATGCCTGAGGCACGCCGGATCATGCTGGATCATTTCAAAAAGCACCAGTTGGATTTGGGTGTCAGCGGGTATAAGATGGATGAGAACGACGGCTACGACAACTGGTTGTGGCCCGATGTCGCCACCTTCCCTTCCGGTACGTCGGCGGAACAGATGCGGCAGATCTACGGCTCCCTGATGCAGCGCATGACGACGGATCTGTATCACGAGAAAAACCAGCGCACCTACGGGCTTGTGCGTGCCGGGAACGCCGGAACTTCCTCCTTCCCGTATGTGATCTATAACGATTATTATAATCACCGCGACTTTATCACGGCGCTGATCAACAGTTCGTTCATCGGCGTGCTGTGGACACCTGAAGTCCGTGCCTCCAAGACTTCTGAAGAATGGTTGCGCCGCATGCAGACCGTTTGTTTCTCTCCGGTCGCCATGCTGGATGCCTGGGCGGACGGGACGAAACCGTGGTCTTTCCCTGATGTGGAGAAGCAGGTGAACGAAATCTCCTTGCTCCGTATGCGCTTGATTCCGTATCTTTACACCGCATTTGCCGGTTACGCTTTCGAGGGGACGCCTCCCATGCGCGCCATGAACCTCGAACCGGGCTACGCCGCCGATGAACAGATTGAGAAGGGCAAGCTCGACGGGACGGAGAATCCGTATGCTATGGCGGTCAAACGTGAGGTGAAGGATCAGTTCATGGTCGGCGAAAACCTGCTGGTAGCTCCTCTCTTTGCCGGCGAAACCGAACGGAAAGTCATCCTCCCGCAAGGCCGATGGTATGATTTTTATACCGGAAAGTTGGCAGGGGAAGGCGAAGTCATTACCGTTTCTCCCGGCCTCGACCGTATTCCTGTTTATGTGAAGGATGGCGGGATCGTCCCGCTTTGTCCGCCTATAACTGAACTGGACGGTACGAAACTTCCGCTCGAGATCCGCCATTACGGTTCCAAGCCCGGTACTTTCCGCCTGTATGACGACGACGGGGAAACCTATAATTACGAGAAAGGCGAATATACGTATCTGACCATCACGGTCGATGTCGCTCCGGACGGTAGCAAACAAGGAAAAGTCTCTGTCCCGGAAGGCCGCGAGATCTGGTCGTATAATGGAGAATATACGTTCCGCTATATGACGGAGTAGTTATCCTTTCTTCATCTTTTTATACTCCCGCGGCGGCATCCCCATGATCTTGCTGAAAAGGCGGGAGAAATAGTAGGTATCTTCGATGCCGATCTTATAGCAGACCTGGTTCACCTTCATGTCCGTAAAGTCAAGAAGCTGGCAGGCCTGCTGTATTTTTAGCTGGTTGAAGTAGGCTAGCGGTGCGTAGCCCGTCCGCTGGCTGAACAGGACAGAGAAATGGGAAGAAGAATAGCCCGTGTGCGCGGCGATTTCCTGCAACGTCAGCTTTTTCTCGATGTTCTCCTTCATGAAATGGATGGCAGCCGTTACGATATCGTTCTTTCCCGTTTCGTGGCGGACGGCGTCTCGGTACTGTTGCAAATAGCGCAATGTCCCGAGGTAGTGGTAGAAGATGGAGCAGGCGTAGAGCAAGTTTTCATGGCTGTACCCCATCTCCAGTGTCCGGAGTATCTCTTCAAACATATCGATCCGGTTGCTGATGCGGGAGTGCATCCCTGGTTTGATCTCTATCGGGCGTGTGCACTGGCTGGCGAAATGGGGAGCCAGCTTTCCTTTAAAATGAATCCAGTAGATCGTCCACGGCTCTTCCTCGTTGGCCCCGTAAGCGTGCGGTTTCCCTGCCGGCAGGATGAAATATTGGTTGGCGGTCACCTGGAATTCCTCTCCTTCCGTCCGGTACCAGCCCGATCCCTCTATACAATAGATGAAAACGAACTGCGTGATCGGCTCCTGCCGTTCCCGGAAATGATGCCACGCTTTCGGATAGTATCCGATATCGGTAATGTGTAAAATGGAGGAAATAGGATCTTCCTCCATTTCGTGAATAATGGATTGTGGAAGGACAAGTGCCCGTTCTCCGCTGAAACCGTCTTTTCTTTTGATCATGATATGTTGATTTAGGAATGATGCAAACTTACGATTAAAATCGGAAGATTGTCCATCTATATCGACCTTTTATCTATTTATTTTTCTTCGGAAAGGTATTTACTTTGCATTTGTATCTTAATCATTCAATATTAACAAGTAAATGATGATTTATGGGTGAAACTTGTCCCCGCGTCAAGCGCGGGAACGGGACAAATCGATAAATCATCATTTACCGCAGATAACTTAATTACTAATTATCATGAAGCAAACAACAGGCTATTTATTATTGATCTGTCTCGTCTCGGCAATGGGCGGATTACTGTTCGGTTACGACTGGGTGGTGATCGGAGGAGCCAAGATATTTTATGAACCCTTTTTCAACCTGGAAGGTTCGGCAGCCCTTCGCGGATGGGCAATGAGCAGCGCACTGATCGGCTGTTTAGTGGGAGCTTTGCTTTCGGGTGCTTGGAGCGATCGCTACGGGCGTAAGAAAATGTTGATCGCGGCCTCTTTCCTTTTTGTCGCTTCGGCCGTCGGGACTGGGGCAGTGGACAGTTTTTTCTGGTTTGTTGTCTACCGCATTGTCGGAGGATTCGGTATCGGTATTGCATCGAATGTCTCTCCGGTTTATATAGCCGAGGTTTCCCCGGCATCCGTCCGTGGTAAGTTTGTTTCGCTCAACCAGCTGACGATCGTGTTAGGTATTTTGATGGCTCAGTTGGCGAACTGGCAGATCGGCGAATATTTTACGGCCGGCAGCGAAACGCTGAGTGCGGAAAGTATTGAATGGGCCTGGCGCTGGATGTTTTGGGCCGAGTTGGTTCCGGCGGGATTGTTCTTTGCCCTCTCCTTTGTGATTCCCGAAAGTCCTCGCTGGCTGGCTACGGCCGGACGGTCTGACGAGGCTGGTAAGATCCTCGTGCGTGTAGGCGGTACGGACTATGCTGGGCAGACACTCTCTGAATTGGGACAGTTGAACGAAGACAAGAAAGAAAAGGCTAACTGGGGAGCGTTGTTGCAGCCCGGTGTGCGCAGTGTACTGGTGATCGGGATCGTACTAGCTGTTTTCCAACAGTGGTGCGGGATTAATGTGATCTTCAATTATGCGCAGGAAATCTTTTCAGCTGCCGGTTATGCCGTGTCTGATGTCTTGATGAATATCGTGGTGACGGGTGTGACGAACGTGATCTTTACGTTTGTCGCCATCTATACGGTGGATAAATGGGGGCGGCGCACGCTGATGTTTGTCGGTTCGGCAGGTCTGTCGGTGATCTACTTTATTTTAGGGACCTGCTATTTCTTAGGAGTAAGCGGCTGGCCGATGTTGCTCTTGGTCGTTTTGGCGATTGCCTGTTATGCGATGTCCTTGGCGCCGGTGGTCTGGGTGGTGCTTTCCGAAATTTTTCCTGTCCGCATACGCGGGATGGCAATGGCGCTTTCCACTTTCTTTCTTTGGGTGGCTTGTTTCTTGCTGACCTATACCTTCCCGATCCTGAACGAGGCGGTCGGCGCTTCGGGTACGTTCTGGCTGTATGCCGGGATCTGTTTGGCCGGTTTCCTCTTTATACGGGCTAAACTCCCTGAAACCAAGGGCAAGACACTGGAAGAACTGGAAAAAGAATTAACGAAATAAATTAAGAATATGGCAGTGAATGTAAAAGTTTGGGAGGAAGATATCCTTCTTCCTACATACGGCATCGGTAAACCGGAAAAGAATCCGATGTTCCTGGAAAAACGCGTGTATCAGGGTAGCAGCGGGGTGGTCTATCCCTATCCTGTGATTGAAAAGATCGAAGATACCTGTGAGGACAAGTCCTATCACGCCGTGTATCTGGAAAATGAATATATAAAGGTAATGATCCTGCCTGAATTGGGGGGGCGGGTACAGATGGCGTACGATAAGATCAAGCAGCGTCATTTCATCTACTACAACCATGTGATCAAACCGGCTCTGGTCGGTCTGACGGGGCCTTGGATCTCTGGTGGAATCGAGTTTAACTGGCCGCAGCACCACCGTCCGAGCACGTTCCTTCCGGTGGATTACTCGATCGAGAAAAAGCCGGACGGCAGTGTGATTGTTTGGGTTAGCGAAAGGGAACGGATGTTCCACCAGAAAGGTATGGCCGGGTTCACGTTACGTCCGGGCCGTGCTGTTCTGGAAATACAAGGGAGGGTGTATAACCCGACTCCTGTTCCGCAGACGTTCCTTTGGTGGGCGAATCCGGCGGTTGCCGTGAACGATCAGTACCAGTCGGTCTTCCCCGGCGATGTGAACGCCGTGTTCGATCATGGAAAGCGGGATGTCTCGCGCTATCCCATTGCTACGGGAACCTATTACAAGATGGACTATTCGGCAGGTGTCGATATCTCCCGCTATAAGAATATTCCCGTGCCAACGTCCTACATGGCGATCCGTTCCAGATATAATTTTGTCGGCGGCTATGAAAATGATACCCGTGCCGGTGTCCTGCACGTAGCCGACCATCATGTCTCTCCGGGCAAAAAGCAGTGGACTTGGGGAAACGGCGATTTCGGGCAGGCCTGGGATCGCAATCTGACGGATGCGGACGGCCCTTATATCGAACTGATGACGGGGGTCTACACTGACAACCAGCCGGATTTCACCTGGTTGCAACCGTATGAAGAGAAGACCTTCACCCAGTATTTTATGCCGTACAGGGAATTGGGAGTGGTGAAGAATGCTTCTTCCGACCTGTTGATGAACATCGAACCGGAAGGCAATGTTTCCCGCTTGAAAATCTTCGCTACTTCGACGCAGAAGGATTTGCATATCGTGGTTATGAAAGGAGAGAAACAAGTCCTGGATATCATTCGGGATATCACGCCTGAAACGATCCTTGAAGAGTGGGTTCCGGTCGACACCCTGACCGGTGTCCGCGTCTCCATCTGCAATTCGAAGGGGAAACTCCTTCTGTCTTGGGAACCCGAACCTAACGAGATAAAGGAAGTTCCCGAACCGGCAAAAGCCGCTCTCGATCCGAAGGATATCCGGACGACGGAACAACTTTACCTGACCGGTTTGCATCTTGAGCAATATCGTCATGCGACCTATTCCGCAACCGACTATTATGAAGAGGCGCTCAGCCGTGATCCGGACGATGTCCGCAATAATAACGCAATGGGATTATGGCTGATCCGCAAGGGGCAGTTTGCAAAAGCCGAACCTTATTTGCGTCGTGCTGTCAAGACACTGACGGAAAAGAACCCGAACCCGTATGACGGAGAGCCTTTGTATAATCTCGGATTGTCGCTTAAATACCAGGGCAAGACGGATGAAGCCTACGACTGTTTCTATAAAGCCTGTTGGAATGCGGCTTGGCAGGATGCCGGATATTATTCGTTGGCCCAGTTGTCCGCTTCGAAAGGCAATTGGGAGGAGGCTTTGTATGAAATCGATAAATCCCTGCTTCGCAACTGGCATAATTTGCGCGGCCGCCATTTGAAGGCTGTCGTTCTCCGCCATCTCGGACGTGTGGACGAGGCGTTGGCTTTGATCCGGGAATCCCTCGCGATCGACCGCTTCAACTTCGGCTGTAGTTTTGAAGAGTATCTGTTGACGGGCGAGAAGGCTGTTCTGGATGACTTGCTCGTACGGATGCGTTCGGAAGGGCATAACTACGAGGAATTATCGCTCGACTATGCCTCTGCCGGCTGCTGGGAAGAGGCTCTGAAAGTGGTTGAGGTGGCTTTCGAAGTCGTTGTCTCGGAACGCACATTGCTGTATTATTATAAAAGTTGGTTTTTATTATCCTTAGATCGTCTGAAAGAGGCCGAAATGGCGATCTGCGTTGCCGAGCATCAACCGGCTGACTGTTGTTTCCCGAATACCCTTGAAGCGATCATGGCTTTACAGGCGGTGATCCGGTTTGCGGATGTCGCACCCAAAGCCCATTACTATTTGGGTAACCTGTGGTACGACAAACGACAGTATCCTGAAGCTGTAGCCGAATGGGAGAAGTCGGTCGAACAGGACGATACGTTTCCGACAGTTCTTCGTAACTTGTCACTGGCCTATTTCAACAAACTGAATAAACAGCAGGAAGCAGTGGTTCTGCTCGAAAGGGCGTTTAAGCTGGATATACGGGATGCCCGCATCCTGATGGAGCTCGACCAATTGTATAAGCGCCTGAACCGTTCCCATGCCGATCGTTTGGACTTGTTAGACAAGTTAAAAGATGTGGCTTTCTCCCGTGATGACCTTTATCTGGAATATGTCACCTTATTGAACCAGCTAGGACGCTACGAGGAGGCGATCCGCATGATCGATGCCCGCCGTTTCCATCCCTGGGAAGGAGGAGAAGGGAAAGTCCCAGCACAGTATCAGTTGGCACGTGTCGAGTTGGTAAAAGCCTGCCTGAAAGCCGGAGAGAATCAAAAAGCATTGGACTTGATCGAAGAATGTTTCATCTATCCTCATAACTTAGGCGAGGGGAAACTCTATGGCACCCAGGAGAACGATTTCAATTACTACAAAGGTTGTGCCTTGCAAGCATTGGGACGTGAAGCCGAGGCCCGCGAACTGTTCCTGGCCGCCAGCATCGGGAATAGCCAGCCGGCAGCCGCCATGTACTACAATGATCAGAAACCGGATAAGATCTTCTATCAGGGATTGGCTCTCCGTAAGTTAGGACGTGAAGATGAAGCCCGCGGCCGCTTTAACCGGCTGATCGACTTTGGTGAAAAACATTTGTTCGACACTTTCAAGATGGACTATTTTGCCGTTTCGCTTCCTGATCTCCAGATTTGGGAAGACGACATGGACAAGAAGAACCGCATCCATTGTAACTATCTGATGGGGTTGGGGCATCTCGGACTCGGCGACCTCGACAGGGCAGAACGCTATTTCCGTATCGCCGCCGGAATGGATAACAACCACCAGGGAGTACAGATACATTTGAAAATGGTCGGAAACCTTATATAGTGTAATGGACGGACTGATAAATGAATTACTTAAACTGATAGGATTATGAAGCAGGTAAACATCTTTTTATTGGGGGCCTTGATGAGCCTGGTATTCTTTCTGTCCTGCAAGGAGACTTCTTCCGAACTGTCTCTGGCAGGTGAGTGGCAATTTGCTTTGGATCCGGCTGATGCTGGAATAGGGCAGGAGTGGCAGAAGAAAGGCTTGGCAGATGTTGTCCGTCTGCCGGGGTCATTACAAGAGCAGGGGAAAGGCGATGATGTCAGCCTGGATACCCGGTGGACCGGACAGGTTGTCGATAGCTCCTGGTATAATGCTCCCGAATATGCCAAATACCGGCAGCCGGGTAATATCAAAGTGCCTTTTTGGCTGAATCCGGACAAGCATTATGTCGGTGTAGCCTGGTATCAGAAGAAGGTGAATGTTCCTTCCGGTTGGGAGAACCGACCGGTAGTGTTCAGTCTTGAACGGACGCATTGGGCGACCACTCTCTTTTTGGACGGCAGGAAGGTCGGGGAGCAGAACTCCTTACAGACTCCTCACCGCTATCTCCTTGAAGGGTTGGATGCCGGTGAGCATACTCTTACGCTGCGTGTGGACAACCGCCTCTATGCTGACGTGGGGATAAATGCGCACAGTGTCTCCGACCATACGCAAAGCAACTGGAACGGCATTATAGGCGATATGAAACTATCGGCAAAACCTTCTCTGTATATCGGATCTGTACGGATCTATCCGGATATAAAGAAGAAACAAGCGTTGGTAAAGGTACAACTGAAAGGAAATACCGGGAAAGGAACTACTACGGTCGTTATGCAGGCAGAAACATTGGAAGGTAAAACCGTCGGTAATCCAGTCCGTTTCGCTGTAGAGGCGGGAGAGGGGGCGCCCGCTCATGCAGAGGCTACCGTTGATCTGGGAGAAGAAGCCCGGCTTTGGTCGGAACATAGTCCGAATGTTTATAAAATGAAAGTCTCCCTGGAATCCCCGGATGGCATCGATGAGGCAAGCTACAATTTTGGTTTCCGTGAGTTCAAGGCAAACGGTACGCGTTTCGAGATTAACGGGCAGCCTGTTTTCTTACGTGGTACGCTCGAATGCTGCATATTTCCACTGACAGGGTATCCCGCCATGCAAAATGATTATTGGGCGAAGATCTACCGTACCTGCAAGGAATACGGCTTGAATCATGTCCGTTTCCATTCCTGGTGTCCTCCGGAAGCCGCTTTCCATGTGGCTGACAGTATGGGAATCTACCTGCAAGTGGAATGCGGTGGATGGGCGGAAGTCGGTAGCGGCAAACCGCAGGATCAGTGGTTGAAGGAAGAAAGTGATCGCATCCTTGAAGAATACGGCAATCATCCTTCTTTCTGCATGATGGTCTATGGCAATGAACCCGGTGGGGCGGACCAAGTGCGCTATCTTTCCGGCCTGATCGATCACTGGAAGAAGAAAGATCCCCGTCGTGTCTATTCAAGTGCCGCCGGATGGCCTTATGTGGAGAATGCCGATTATTGGAACACCCCTGATCCGCGCATACAGGCTTGGGGCGCAGGCATCAACAGTATTATCAACCGCGAGGCTCCCCGGACGGATTACGATTTTGCCGGTAAGATCCGGTCGAATATGCCGACTGTCAGCCATGAAATCGGGCAGTGGTGTGTCTACCCCAACTTTAAGGAAATAGAGAAATATACTGGTGTACTGAAAGCCAAAAATTTAGAAATATTCAAAGAGACTTTAGCTGGGAAAGGCATGGAAGATATGGGAGAGAAATTCCTTTATGCATCCGGTCGTCTGCAGACCCTCTGTTATAAGGCGGATATCGAAGCGGCTCTCCGTACACAGGGTTTTGCCGGTTTTCAACTGCTTGACCTGCACGATTTTCCCGGACAGGGGACGGCCTTGGTAGGTGTGCTCGATCCTTTCTGGGACGAGAAAGGGTATGTGACGGGTGAGGAATACCGTACGTTCTGCAACAGTACTGTTCCGCTGGCTCGTTTCCCGAAGATGGTCTGGTTGAATAATGAAAAACTGGAAGTTCCGCTGGAAATAGCCCACTTCGGCGAGAAGCCGCTTCCCGAAACAACGATCCGCTGGACTGTTTCGACTGCGGATAAGCAGGTATTGAAGGAAGGCTCTTTCACGCGTGAGATACCCTTCGGCAATTGTATTCCGGTCGGGACGATTGGCTGCGACCTTTCTGAGATCGAAGAACCTTCCCAACTTCTCGTCTCTGTCCGAATTGGAGACACGGATATACGGAATCAGTGGAATATATGGGTTTACCCGGCAGTGAAAAAAGAGGTGAGAAATCTCCCGTATATCACGACACGCCTGGACCGGATGACACAGGATAAACTGAATAAGGGTGAATCTGTCCTGCTGCTGACTTACGGGACTGTTCCGCCTGAAAAGGGAGGCGACATAGTCGTCGGCTTCTCCAGTATCTTCTGGAATACGGCTTGGACCCGCGGACAGGCTCCGCATACACTTGGTGTCTATTGTGATGCAAAACATCCGGCATTGGCTGCTTTCCCGAATGAGGGAATGAGTGACTACCAATGGTGGGATCTGATGAACCGTTGCGATGCCATGATCTTGGATGACTATCCGAAGGATTTCCGCCCGATCGTCCATATTGTCGACGATTGGTTCACGAATCGCAAACTCGGAATGCTTTACGAAGCCCGTGTCGGGAAAGGCAAATTGTTGGTTTGTGGCGCCGACCTGCAAAACGATTTGGATAAACGCCCGGCGGCAGCCCAGTTCCGGCAAAGCCTTTTGGAATATATGGCATCCGAATCGTTCAACCCGTCGCAGGAGTTAAAAATAGAAGACGTATTATACACTAAATAAAAGTAAAGAATGAAAAGACTCTCTATGTTGTTGGTCGGCCTGTTTGCCTGTCTGACGGTTCAGGCGGCACAGACCGACCGGATGGATCTCTCCGGCCTGTGGCGTTTTCAGTTAGACCCGATGGGATTCGGCAAGACCCCCGGATCGGAATTGTATTTGAGCAAACTGACGGAAACAATCGAGTTGCCCGGTTCTATGGATGAAGGGGGCAAGGGGATCCGGAATATTGTGGCCCATGTGGATCGCCTGAGCCGCAAGTTCGAATACTGCGGACAGGCGTGGTATCAGCGTGAAGTCGTGATACCCGAAGAGTGGGAAGGAAGAGAAATTATTCTCTCGCTGGAACGCTGTCATTGGGAGACAGCTGTCTTTGTGGATGGCGAACCGGTTGCAACCGATGAACGCCTTTCCACTCCGAACCGCTTTATTCTGACAAAACAGTTGACACCCGGTTTGCACACGCTGACACTTTGTGTCGACAACCGCCTGAAATACCCGATGGACCAGTGGAATCACGGGACAACCGAATACACGCAAACCAACTGGAACGGTGTTGTCGGCCGGATGGAGCTCATCGCCAAACCGTCCTGCTATATCGGGAAGATGGATATTTATCCTAACCTTGAAGCGAAGAAGGTTAAAGTATGCCTTGCCCTCCACGTTTCCGGAAAACAGGCAGAGGGAGAACTCACCCTCCGTATCCGGGAGAAAGACGGTAAAGAGGTCTGCCGGACAGTAGTCCCCGTGTCTCTTTCCGGCAAAGATGAGAAGATCGAGCAGGAGCTTGCTTTAGGCAGGGACATGAAACTGTGGGACGAGTTTTCTCCTGCTTTATATGATTTGACTGCTACTCTTGCGACGGAGGCAGGCGAGGATACTTGCACGTCTGTCTTCGGTATGCGCCACGTGGAACAAGGCCGGCATCATATCCGTGTGAACGGTCGCGATATTCACCTGCGCGGTGTCCTGGATTGCTGCGTTTTCCCGCTCACCGGCTATCCGGCCACGGATGTGAAGGAGTGGAAACGTATCTTCAACACAGTGAAAGATTACGGTATGAACCACGTCCGCTTCCATTCCTGGTGTCCGCCGGAAGCCGCTTTCGATGCGGCGGACGAATTGGGACTGTATCTGCAAGTCGAACTTCCGATGTGGATCAAGGATGTCGGGCAGTACCCGGCTCGTCGCGATTTCTTCGAGAAAGAAATGTATGCCATATTAGACGAATATGGCAACCATCCTTCCTTTATCCTTTTTTGCAACGGTAATGAGAACGAAGGCAATTTTGCCGTCCTCGAAGACCTTGTGAAGAAGGGACAGGCTCGTGACAACCGTCGTCTCTATTCCGCCTCTACAGCTCGCACGCATGTGAAGTCTGATCAGTATTATGCCTCTCACGTGGCTGCCAATGTCGGAGAAAAGAACAAACGTTGGATCACTGTCTACGAAGGCAAACCTTCCACTGACTGGGATCGCAGCGAAGAGTCGGCCATTGATGTGCCGGTCATCGCACATGAGACGGGGCAGCGTTGCATGTACCCTAATTTCGAGGAGATGAAGAAGTATACAGGCGTTCTCGAACCTCGTAACTTCAAAGTTTATCAAGACCGTCTCGCCAAGAACGGCATGCTGCATCAGGCGGGTGAGTTCTTTCGGGCGACAGGTGCACATACCGTACTTCAGTATAAAGAGGTGAACGAAGCGTTGTTGCGTACCTCTACTTCCGGCGGTTTCCAGTTGCTCGGTCTTTCGGATTTTCCCGGACAAGGGAGTGCCTTTGTCGGTATCTTGGATGCCTTCTGGGAAAGCAAAGGGTTGGTAACCCCTGAGAAATACCGTGAATCATGTGCTCCGATCGTCCTGCTGGCGCGCTTTCAGAAGCGTGCTTACACAAATGCGGAGACCTTTACTGCGAAGATGGGCATCTATCATTTCGGTCCCGAAGCGATCCGTAAAGGGCTGTTGACTTGGCAGCTCGAAAGCGAAAGCGGAGAGATTGCGGCAAGCGGCAAGCTGGGCCATAAGGAGATCCCGTTCAGTACGGTCGATTCTTTAGGAGTTATCCATATCCCGTTGGACAAGATCACGATTGCCGGACGCTACACCCTGAAAGCGCGTATTGCCGGAAATATCCGTAACGAATGGGACATCTGGGTCTATCCTGCCGTCAAGCAGCCTGCCTCTGAAGGTTACAAATATGTCCGTCGGTGGACTGAGGCTAAGGAACTCCTTCAAAAAGGCGAGAACGTCCTGCTGATCCCGGACAGTTGTGCCGGACGGAAGACACATTTCGCCAGCCATTTCTGGAACCCAATCATGTTCAACTGGAACCCCATGATCGTAGGGACGCGCATTGAACACCGGCACCCGGTTTTCCGCGACTTCCCAACCTCTTACTATGCCGATTGGCAGTGGTGGGATATTCTGAACTACGCCACGGCAGTCGACTTGACCGATATGCGTGCCTTGACCCCCGTTATCCAGAGTGTCGATACCTACGAGGTTAACCGTAAGCTCGGTGTCTCGTTTGAAGCCCGTGTCGGTAGCGGCAAGCTGTTTGTCCTTGTGGTCGATCCGGTTAAGGATATAGAGAAACGCCCGGCCATGCAGCAATTGCTGACATCAGTCCGCAACTATGTCGCTTCCGACCGTTTTGCCCCGACTGTTACCCTGCAACTTTACGAACTCGATGCTTTGTTCGACTATAACAAAATCCGGGAGACGGAAACTCGTTCGGACGAAGCTGTCAAGCAGTTATTAAATCAATAAACCGTATCTTTGCAGGAGACAAAGAAAGAATAATATCGATTTAATACGAATGAAAAAGGAATTTTGGCTAACTTGCATAAGCGCATGCCTATTGGCTGCCTGTTGCGAAAAGGAGTCACTGCCTGTCACACCGACAAGCAGTGACTTGCAGTTTGGTCACTTGGCCAAGACTTGGGATGAAGGAATCCCGTTGGGAAATGCCACAGTAGGAACATTAGTCTGGCAACGCGATTCTGTGCTACGTTTTTCGCTGGATCGGACGGATCTCTGGGACTTGCGCCCGATGGATAGTATTGCAGGACCGAACAATCGTTTTGCCTGGGTCTGTGAGCAGGTGAGGAAAGGGGATTATCTGCCGGTGCAGAAGAAGTTCGACCACCCCTATAATGCTTTGCCTGCCCCGTCTAAGATACCGGGGGCGGCTTTGGAGTTCCCGTTGAATATCGGGAAGGTTTCTTCCGTACATCTTTTCCTCAATAATGCCCTTTGTGAGGTGCTTTGGGAGAACGGGACGAAGTTGCAGACGTTCGTGCATGCCGACGAACCGGTCGGATGGTTTGTCTTCGAGAATCTGCCGGATACGGTTTCGCCGGAGATCATTGCACCCCGCTACAGCAATCCGGATGAGGTCGCAGGCGACAACTCGCATGCCGGTCCGGCCTTAGGACGCCTCGGATATAAACAGGGAACGATACAGAAGGAAGCCGGTACGACCACTTTCCATCAGGAAGGGTGGGAAGGCTTTTCGTACGATGTGGTCGTCCGTTGGCAGCAGAAAGGCGGCACGCTCAGCGGCGTATGGAGCCTGACCTCTTCTTTGGCCGCCGACCGGGCCGACCAGGAAACGGCAGAGGCGATGGAGCGTGGCGTGGAGGCAGACTACCGCTCGCATATGAACTTCTGGAAAGGCTATTGGACACAGTCGTCCGTCTCGCTGCCGGATACGCTCCTGCAGAAACAGTACGACAACGAGATGTACAAGTTCGGGGCGGCTGCCCGCGAGGACTCTTATCCGATTTCCCTTCAGGCAGTCTGGACGGCCGATAACGGGATGTTGCCGCCCTGGAAAGGAGACTACCACCATGACCTGAACACACAGTTGAGCTATTGGCCTGCCTATACCGGCAACCATTTGCAGGAGGGGATGGGCTATCTGAATACCCTCTGGAAACAGCGTGACGTGTATAAGAAATATACCCGCGAGTATTTCGGGACGGACGGGATGAATGTTCCCGGCGTTTGCACCCTGACCGGCGAGCCGATGGGCGGATGGGTACAGTACTCCATGTCGCCGACGGTCAGCGCATGGCTGGGACAGCATTTCTATCTGCACTGGAAGTATTCGGCCGATCGCATTTTCCTGAAAGAGCGGGCCTACCCGTTTCTGAAGGACGTGGCGACTTATCTCGAACAGATCTCCACAGTCGATGCCGACGGAGTACGCCGGTTGCCGCTGAGTTCCAGCCCGGAAATTTTCGACAACTCGATCAATGCGTGGTTCAAGGATATGACAAACTATGACCTTTCCTTGATGCACTTCGCTTTCAATGCCGCTTCCGAGCTGGCTTCCGAATTGGAGCTGGCAGACGAGGCCGCCCACTGGAAAGCGATCGGTGCTCAACTGCCCGATCTGAACCTGGATGAAGACGGGGCTTTGACCTTTGCAAAAGGTTTCCCTTACGACCAGTCGCACCGTCATTTCTCCCACGCCATGTCGATCCATCCGCTCGGCCTTGTTGATTGGAGTCAGGGCGAGAAATCCCAGGAGATCATAAAAGCGACCTTGAAGAAGCTACAGGATTTCGGGCCTGATTACTGGTGCGGCTATTCCTATAGCTGGTTCGGGAATATGAAAGCTCGTGCCTTCGACGGGGAAGGGGCTGCCGATGCACTGCGCACCTTTGCCGAATGTTTCTGCCTCCCGAATACGTTCCATGCGAACGGCGACCAGACGAAAAGCGGAAAGTCGAAATTCACCTACCGTCCGTTTACTTTGGAAGGAAACTTCGCCTTTGCCGCCGGTATCCAGGAGATGCTGCTCCAGAGCCATACGGGCGTTATCCGGGTGTTCCCGGCTGTACCGGTTGCCTGGCAGGATGTATCTTTCGACAAACTGCGTGCCATGGGGGCTTTCCTTGTCTCGGCTGAAAAGGTGGCGGGGCAGGTGCGGCAAGTCCGTATCTTGCCCGAACAGGGCGGGACGTTGCGTCTGGCTATCCCTGAAGGATGCAAAGTCGCTTCCGTAACGGGCAACAAGGGAGATAAACTGGAGAAGGAGGGAGTCCTGATTCTGGAAACAGAGAAAGATAAAACAGTGACAGTACAATACAATTAACTTATATGAAACACGTAAACAAGATTTTAGCAGGATTGATAACCTGCTGCGTTATCCTCCTGTTCTCAGGATGCAGTCCCAGACAAGGGGAGAAGCACGATTTTTCTATCGGGAAGGGAACCTTCCTGCTGGATGGCAAACCATTTGTGATTAAGGCGGCGGAGATACATTACACCCGTATCCCCGCCGAATACTGGCAACATCGTATTCAGATGTGTAAGGCGCTCGGCATGAATACGATCTGTATCTATGCGTTCTGGAATATCCATGAGCAGAAACCGGGCGAGTTCGATTTCAAGGGGCAGAACGATATTGCCGCTTTTTGCCGGCTGGCCCAGAAAGAAGGCATGTATATCATGTTGCGTCCCGGCCCTTATGTCTGCTCTGAGTGGGAGATGGGCGGACTGCCCTGGTGGTTGTTGAAGAAGGAGGATATCAAGCTCCGTACCAACGATCCCTATTTCCTCGAACGGACGAAACTGTTCATGAACGAGATCGGCAAGCAGTTGGCCGACTTGCAGGTGACCCGGGGCGGGAATATCATCATGGTACAGGTCGAGAACGAGTATGGGGCATATGCTACCGACAAGGCGTATATCGCCAATATCCGCGATGCGGTAAAAGCAGCCGGCTTTACCGATGTTCCTTTGTTCCAGTGCGACTGGAGCTCTACTTTCCAGTTGAACGGTTTGGATGACCTGGTCTGGACGATCAACTTCGGGACAGGAGCCAATATCGATGCCCAGTTCAAGAAGTTGAAAGAGGCACGCCCCGATGCTCCGCTGATGTGCAGCGAGTTCTGGAGCGGATGGTTCGACCATTGGGGACGCAAGCACGAGACGCGCGATGCCGGGGTGATGGTTTCCGGTATCAAGGACATGCTGGACCGCCATATCTCCTTCTCGCTCTATATGGCGCACGGGGGGACGACTTTCGGACATTGGGGCGGTGCGAACAGCCCGGCCTATTCCGCCATGTGCAGCTCCTACGATTATGACGCCCCGATCAGCGAGGCGGGTTGGGCGACTCCCAAATACTACAAGTTACGTGAACTGCTGACACAATATGCCGATTCCGGTCAGGTCATACCCGATGTCCCGGCAGCTTATCCTTTGATCGAGATCCCGGCGTTCACCGTCGGCGAAGTGGCTCCGCTGTTCGACAATCTGCCTGCTCCCCAGGCTTCGAAAGAGATTAAACCGATGGAGCAGTTCGACCAGGGTTGGGGAACGATCCTTTACCGGACGACTCTACCTGCCGTAAAGGAAGGAACGACCCTGTTGATCGATGAGGTGCATGACTGGGCACAGGTCTTTGCCGATGGCAAACTGTTGGGCCGTCTGGATCGTCGCAGAGGTGAAAACACGGTGGTTCTGCCGGCTTTGGCAGCAGGAACGCGCCTGGATATCCTGGTAGAGGCGATGGGACGTGTCAACTTCGATGTTGCCATCCACGACCGTAAGGGGATTACGGATAAGGTGGAACTGATTAGCGACACCGGCAGACAGGAACTGGAAGACTGGCAGGTTTACAGCTTCCCGGTCGATTACGCTTTCGTACAGGACAAGAAGTATGCAGCGGGAGACAAACTCGACGGACCGGCTTATTACCGGACTACTTTCGAGCTGGATGAAGTCGGAGACGTGTTCCTCGACATGCAGACTTGGGGAAAAGGCATGGTTTGGGTAAATGGAAAGGCGATGGGCCGCTTCTGGGAGATCGGACCTCAGCAGACTTTGTTTATGCCCGGATGCTGGTTGAAGAAGGGAAAGAACGAGATCATCATCCTCGACCTGTTAGGCCCGGAAAAGGCTGTAGTGGAAGGCCGGAAGGAACCGATCTTGGATATGTTGCGGGCTGAAGCCCCGGCTACCCACCGTGAAGAGGGGCAGACGCTGAACCTGAAAGGTGAGAAACCGGTTGCCAACGGTGCTCTGAAACCCGGAAACGGCTGGCAGGAAGTGAAGTTCGGCCAGACTGTCAAGGGCCGCTATTTCTGCCTCGAAGCATTGGATGCACAGGATGGCAAGGACAATGCCGCTATGGCCGAGTTCTATTTGTTGGACGAAGACGGCAAGCCGCTCCCCCGCCAACATTGGAATATCTCCTATGCGGACAGCGAAAGCACGCAGTGGGGTAACTTCACTGCCGATAAGATCTATGACTTGCAGGAATCTACCTATTGGAGCACGAAGCAGGGAGACAAATATCCGCACCAGGTCGTGATCGATTTGAAGGAAGAGCAGACGATATCCGGTTTCCGCTACCTGCCCCGTGCAGAAGAAGGATTCCCCGGCATGATCAAAGGATATAGGGCGTATGTGAAAGCTACACCTTTTGCGATGTAATTCTGTCTTCGCTCTTCCGGGCTAGCACAGGAACGAATAAAAGAAAAAAGGTTATAGGGTAAAATAAAATTCCCTATAACCTTTTTTCTTTTACTTTATAACGTATATGATTTTACCTTACAAGGTATATACTGTTTGTAGACGAGCCTTAGAAAATGTCTATTCCAGCAAGGGCGGCAGCCTCCGTACGGGCGGCGATTTCCGCTGCTTCTACTTGGACGTAGCGGGCTTTTACCGTTTGCTTGAAATGATGGTAGCGTTTGGATGGGTCGTTGATCAGGTTGCCGAATTCGAAGCGTTCCACCTCTTTCCAGTTCTTCCCGTCGTTGCTGATCCGGATGATACCGGCTACTGTGCCCTTACCGCCTTGTTTTTGCGGGGTGAAGGCAAAGCCGCTTACCGTTTGCTGGCTACCGAGGTCGATGGCAAGGGATTGCGCGGTCTTGTCGGCTATCTTCCATCCCTTCTTGACCAGCCCGAACCGTTCCTGCAAGATAGCTCCTTTTTCTCCGTTCAGGATGGCTACCGCTTTCAGTTCGCTGTTTCCCATCAGGAAAGGTGCTTTATATTCGGTAGAGCCTGCCGATGGTTCCGTTCCGTCTGTCGTATAGTAGATCTTGAAACCTGCGTTCAGGTTCTCGGCAATGTTCTCACCGTGTGCTTTCCAGCCGAATTCTTGTGCCATCGGTTCGATGGTAACCAGGCCGTCCATGCTTCTCTGTGCGCTCAACCGGGGCGGACGGGCTTTGTAGTGATGGGCGGAGATGGTGCAGATGGCGGGTGTCAGGCGGGATTCGAGTATGCGGACCCGTATCTTGTCCGTCGTGACATCCGGGAAACGCAGGATTCGTTTGTAGCCGATGTTGGTGGCATGGGCGATCTCTTTCCATCCTCCGTCGATCCAGGCATCCACGGCGTGTTTCTCTACCCGTTCCCCGTTGGTGGCAATCGCTTCCTGGAGAACCAGACGGTTGAGGGTGACAGGTTGGGGAGTGGAGATGACGATTCCCGCCCCGTCCTTATCGGCCGTCACATAGGTGTCTGCATTTTGGTCGAGCACCTCTTTCGGGCCTTCTGCCTGACGGAACAGGTTGGTCCCGTAGGTTTCCCGGATTCGCTGGCCGGTTTCTTTCAATACGGCTACATCCGTCGGAGAGAATTTTCCGTCCCGGTTGGGCGGGATGTTCAACAGGAAAGTGGAGTTGCCTCCTACGGCGCGTTCATAGATGTCGAACACATCGTCGGTGCTTCGTACTTTCTGGTGCGTGTCGTCCCGGTAGAACCAGCCTTCGCGGATGGAAGTGTTGGTTTCGGCCTGCTGGTAATGCAGGTATTTGGCTTTATAGAGCTGTTCACGGCTTCCGAGGTCTTTGTCCGTCATATCGGCGAAGTTCGACATCGTGTCCGGATTTGCCTGGTAGGGGATCACGTTCCACTCGGTCGACCGTGTGCCGCCGGCTTCATTGCCGCACCACCGGACATCTTCCCGTCCGAAGATAACGGCATCGGGGGCAAGTGCCTTGATCAGTTTTTTCCAGGCGGGATAGTTGTAGGTCTGTCCGCCTTTCCGCTTGGGATGTGCCCCGTCGAACCATACTTCGTGGATCGGGCCGTATTCGGTCAGGATCTCGAAGAGTTGGTTGAGGAAGTATTCGTTGTAGTCGTCCACTACGAATTCGAAACGGGTCTTGTTGGCAAAAGGCCGTCCGGGGACTTCCCGCGGGATGGTCCGTTTGGTGTATTGGCTGAGGTTGCCGTACAGCCCTTCCGGGTTTTCGATATGGTACAGGTCTGCCGGTGACAGATAGACGCCTAATTTCAGCCCGTACTTGCGGCAGGATTCCGACAGGTCTTTCAGGATGTCGCCTTTGCCGTCGCGGAAACCGGTGGACATGATGCCGTGTTTTGTGTAACGGCTTTGCCACAGGACGAACCCGTCATGGTGCTTGACCGTCAGGATCACCATTTTCATGCCGGCGGCTTTCATGGCCTCGCACCACTGATCCGTGTCGAGCTCTTTCAGGTCGAAGACTTTCGGGTCTTCCTTTCCGCTTCCCCATTCCAACCGGGTGAAACTGTTCGGTCCGAAATGGATGAAGGCGATAAACTCGTTTTGTAATGCTGCCAACTGGTTGGGCAAAGGCACGACATGGGCCGCTTTCGCGATGATGTCCGCGTGGCTGTCGCCAGCTTCGACCTTGATCGTGTTCTGGAATTGCATCTGCTTGTCCTGAGCTTGCCCCTGTAGGGACAGCATGGCTCCAAGCAGGAGGATAAAGGTGTGTTTCATGTTTATAAGCGATTATTATTGAATAGTGAAATTGTTTGTTTCTACGACTTGTCCGTCCCGGAGGAACACGACCTGATAACCGGCCTTGTCCGTCCATTCTCCCTTCTTGGGGGTAAAGGCCAGTTCCGTTTTCTCATACGGTTTTAGCGCCTTTATTTTCCGGCTGCCCATTAACATTCCGTTCTGTTTGACCTCGATGGTTGTCTCCCCGGAGGCCGAAAGCCCGAAGTTCCGGATTTCGACTCTGACTTCGTTTTTGTCTTTCCGGTAGACGGGACGCAAGCTGGACAGCAGGGGCGGCGTATAATCGGCATACGGCAGGCTCGCATAGCCGAATAGCATCTTTCCTTGCTTGTCTTTCCCGATCATCTTCGGGGCGAACTCATCCGGTGTGATACCGCTTCCCCGTCCGTCGAACGTGAGGATCAGGTCTTTTCCGGAGCTTTCGGTCCGGATCACTTGGCTTCCCCGTCCGAAGTTCACTTCGTTGTATGAACCGAACCGCAGGGACGGCACATCGATCTCCCGGACCGGATCGAAGCCTTCTTCCGCTAGGATCTTGACCTGGATGATTTCAGTGGAGGCTGTTATCGGTGTTCGGTTCAGGACGGACAATAACATCCCCTTGTTCATCGGGATACAGATATTCTTCGAACTGTGGTTGTCATTGCCATGATCATCCCATTTGACGGTATCGATGACGGCAAAGTTCATCTGCTCTACACGTCCTTGTTTGTCTTGGAATACTTTAGGACGTTCGTATTTAAACCAATGCTCGACATGCCCGTCCCGGTGGAAGGAGATTCCGGGTACATAGGCTTCCCCTTGCTCCGTCACCCAGTGGATGCCGTCTTTGGAACGTTGGTAGAAGGCGATACGCCCTAACCAGTCATTCACAATCAGGTGGTATTGCAGGGAGTCCCGCCAGATGACCGGGTCCTCGAACTCTCCTTTGACAGGCGGATAAACCCGCTTTTCCGTGATCTGCTCGTAAGGGGCGATGCCGTCTTTGCTGATCCAGATGCCTCCTCCCCGGCAAACCATCAGGTAAGAACCATCCTGCCTTTTGGCAAAGCTGAGGTTGCTCAGTCCTTCGATGATCTTCCGGTCGCGGGGATTGAACGTGAACTTTCCGTATTGCCAGGGGCCATTGACCTGGTCGGCTATATAATATCCGTCGATGACATATACGACGATCCGTCCGTCGTTGAGGACGAAAGCCTCCGGGTTATGCCCTTTCCCGATCGTGTCTTGGATGGTGAAAGGCCCGTGCAGGCGATCGCCGGTCGCATGATAAACGGTTGAATTGGGCCATTCCATATGCCCTTTGGGAGCGCTTTCCGGCCATCCGCATACGAACAGGTGGTATTTCCGGTCCGGCGTTTGCAGGATGTTGCCTCCCCAGAAGGAGATATCGGGACGTTCGATACCGTTATCGATATACCGGGGGCGTACGCTGTCCGCTCCCCACGTGTCCCCGGAGAGCGTACCTTCTGGCATTGCTTCGAAACGGTCCATATAGCGTCCGCCTGTAATGAGGTGCTTCCATTCTGCTGGCCGTTCTCTTTCCGTGATTTGGGCGATGAGTGGCAGGGGAGCCAAACAGGCTGTTGCTAACAGTAATTTCAATTTTTGTATGTTCATATGCTTCTGTATATACGATATTTGCCCAGCAACGATTGTTACAAGGCAAATATAGCAGTCTTTCTTCACATAGTTAGTAAATGGATTCGGGTTTTTCCCGCGAACTTGATTGTCCGGCAGTCAGAAACCGGGCGATGACATCAGGAGACGTATGCGGTGCGGGATTGAAGGCACCGGATTTCATATATTCCACGAGGCTGTGGAGTAACTGTTTCTTTTCGGGGCTTCTGGCTTGCTCGCGAAGCAGATCCATGCTGCACATGATCAATTTCCCGTTCAGGCAGTTTGTCTCGAACAAATTGGCCAGACGACGGTTGTTGGCGAAGTTGTCCACACATTCGACGAGGGGAGTCACTTCGGTATACAAGCTGTCGATGCAAAGAGTCTTCGACTCTGTTGTGAGCCGCCACCATTGCCAGTCCGTATGTCCTTCGGTCGGGAAGTGGGCGAATGCCGGATGGGCAGGATCGAGCAGCAACCCCATTGTCCCGGCTTGCTTGGAGAAATGCACCGGACTCCAGAAAACAGGGACGAACTTCCCTTCCAGTCCTTTCAATGATTCATAAGGAGGATTGAACAGAACTTTCTTCCCTTCTTTCAGAGCCTTTTCGGCGACAGTGAAACGGTCTGTTATGACGATGTTTCCTTTATCGACGGATAAGGTTACCGGATATACCCATATTTTCCATTCATTTGTATAGGCTGTTCCTTTCAGCGTAGCCGACAAGGTCAATTCCTTTGCCTCTGTGATCTTATCTAACGGACAGCGGACAGAACCGGTCATACTGTTCTCCCCGACAGGTAGCGAGCGTGCCGGAAATTCTCCCTGTGCAATTGCTTTTCCATGTCGGTCGGCTAATTTCCAACCGATAATGCCATTGTTAATCGTTTTGTCGCTATAGTTCACCACTTCGATGTCGGCTTCAAACGGTTCGTCAGTAGTATATACCGCTTTGGAGAAACGAGCCAGCGGAGTTACCGGGGCGCAAGACTGGCGGAAGGTAGCCGCTTCTGTCACCCCTTTGCTTTCCCAAAAGGCATTCAGCAGGCCGACGAGAGCTGTTCCCTGTCCGGGGAAATCATGGAGGTCGAGTAGTTGGAAGCCGCTGATTCCAGGTGTTTTCATCGCCCTTTCGATCTCTTCCTTATAGAGGAGGGCGGCTAGTTTGCCTGTCGCCATCAGGTAGTCGTCTGCTTTGTCTGCTAATCCTTTCCTTTCAAGGTCTTCTTTCACTCCTTTGAAGTTTAGGGGGTCCAGTATACCGATATATTTCTCGATCTCTTTCAGGTCGGGATAAACAGCATATTGACCTATCTCGTGTGTGATTAGCGGGACCTCCATACCTTCGACCGATGCGGAGTAGTCTTTGTCGAAGCGAGGGGATTCCGTGTTGAATACCCCTTGCCCGCGTACCCATCCTTTCCGGGTCCATTGGGTAATGAAAAAGTCATCGTTCGTTTCCGGCCAGTCGCCATGCCCTTTCTCGAAAGTGAAGGAGGTAGTGGTGTAGAGATGGCGCGGATCCTTTTCTTTAACATGATTCAGGAGTGAGCCCAAGAACTCGAAGTCATATTGCAGCTCGTTTCCAAGGCTGAGTAGACAGAAAGAGGGGTGGTTGCCGTATTCTTCCAATATGCGGTCAGCCTCGGCATATAAATAGGGTGCTCGTTTGTCTTTACATAAATTGGTGGACCAGAGCGGAAGTTCTACTTGCAGGTAAAAGCCCAGCGAGTCTGCCACCTCGAATGCTGCTTTTGGCGGGCACCAGGAATGGAAACGGAGATGGTTCAGTCCCCATTCGCGGGCAGTCGTGAAGACCTTTTCCCAACCTTCGTGTTCCATCGGAGGGTATCCGGTAAGCGGGAATATGCAGCACTCCAATGTACCTCTGAGGAAAATCTTCTGATCGTTCAATAATAGAGCCGGCCCGTTCTTTTCCAAATCCCGGAAGCCGAATTTGATTTCTTGGGTATCTTTGTAAGGGTCTGTCTGGATAGATGCCCGAAGGGTGTACAAGGTAGGCGTGAACTCGTTCCATACCTTTACTTCGTCTTTGATCGGGCAAATCAGTTCGAGCCGGTTTTCTCCAGGCTGAAGTGTCACGTGTTGTTGTACTTGTATAACGGGATCTGTTGCCGTCCGGATGTCGGCATTCAAGGAACCGGATGTTGCCGCTCCCGTATTGTTTACGAGGCATTTTACTTTTACTTGCTTGTTCTTATAATCCGGGTATGCCTGCAAATTGCGGATCGAAACGGCATCCTTAGCTGTCAGGGTTATTTCTCCGATTATCCCGTTCCACATGATCTGTGTCTGGTTTGTATAAGCATGCGCCATGTCGCCTGCCGTGATATCATATCGTTTCCGGTTATCGACGCGGATCGTGATTTTGTGCTTGCCGGGAGTCAGGTGTTCCGTCAGGTCGTACAGATGCGGAGCGACCAGGCTTTCCTGCATGCCTTCGACTTGTTTGCCGTCCACCCATACGGATGTTAGCCAGATGACGCGTTCCAGTTTGAGTTCGATCGCTTTTTCTTTCCAGCCGGAAGGTATATCGACTTCTTTGCTGTACCAGGCCGGCCCGACATAACTGTTTTTGCGGGTGAGGTGGAGGACTTGCGGCTTTTGGATGGCAGGAGCCAGTTTGTTGGGCGTTCCGTATCCGGCATCGTCAGTTGTTCCGGGTAACAGGATCGTGTTCTTAAAGTTCTGTCCGGCCCAGTTCTCATTTATTCCGGTATCGGTACTGTCTAATGCAAATTCCCACTCTCCGGCCAGGGAAATGTGGGAAGGATTGTTCTTACATGAAAACAGGCACATCAGAAGGCCTGTCAGCAGGAGGTAAATGTTTATTCGTCGCATGAATCAGGTATTAAGTTTATCGTATGCAAATTAAATTCTTTTCCATAGTCTAAAGAATAGACTAAATAGGGATTATAATGGAGAATCTTTTTATAGCCTTTGATGGTGGAAAGTGTCAAAAGGATCATTTTGTTGTCAGCGGAGGCTCTTCTTATTGCAAAAGCTGACTTTTTGTTCAAGAAGGGTTCCGTCTTGATACAAAAGGATCATTTTGCGGCAAGAAGAAGCCCTTCTAACTGAAAAATACAGCTTTTGTAACAAGAAGGGCCTCTGCTGACTGCAAATTCTGTATTTTGTGTCAAGAAGAGTTCCTTCTTACTGCAAAAGCTGCATTTTATACCAGGAAGCTTACCGGATAGCCGGCATGTTTGCTTCTGTCGGCCAGTATGGATTCTGGTAAATAGGAGAATCTTCTACATTGCCGGTGCTCGATGTGATGTCGAAATGCTGGATATTATATGGAGTCAGATAATGTGCCATCGACCAGCGATATCCGTCCTTTGCGATGTTGTTGTTTACTTTCTCATACGGACGGAGGTATTTGCTGCGTGTCGGTTCCGAAACATTTGATTTAGGATTGTCCATGCCATATACCAATTGTGACGTGCCGTCTTCATTTTTATACCAGTTCTGCATTTCACCCCAGATTTTGAATCCTTCAATGTGGTAAGGTGTGTTGATCATCTGGTCCATCGCTCTCCAACGGCGTAAGTCCATATAGCGTAAGGCTTCTGCCATAAGTTCGCAACGACGTTCGCGGCGGATATTATATAGGGTCGGATCTACCAGTTGTCCTGCCGAGTATGCGCCCCAGTCGTTCAGAGCTTCCTTCGTCATATCTGTCGCACCGATTGTTTTGTTGTAATCCGGATCAATATGAGAGCGTTCGCGTATCTGTCTCCAATAACTCTGAGCTGTTCCGTCTAAAGCACCGTCCCGTTCGTAGCAGGCTTCCATGTAGTTGAGCAAGGCTTCCGTGCCGCGGAATGCCAGAGCACCGGTATAGTTCTGAGTGTTGTCGCATTGCTTCTGTTCGTAGCTTCCGCCTTTACGCAGGGCGTAACCTGTAGAATAACCTTTTTCCGCGTTACTGTTCAGGATGACCGGATAG
>ERZ779894.1010-NODE-1010-length-30561-cov-7.367338_pt1 | contig 30561 bp, 29 predicted proteins | sample MGYA00511587_ERZ779894 | MGnify/ENA primary metagenome ERZ779894 (study PRJEB29588, sample SAMEA2160490) | human gut metagenome | biome: human gut; feature: human-associated habitat; material: faeces | place: Denmark | collected 2008/2010 ... | reverse complement strand
TTCATCGGGATGCGTTCGCCTTCCAGTGTGGCGGCAGTGAGTTCTTTCGGCACAACGGTGTAGCCACAGCGTACTCCCGTGAATCCGGCAGTCTTCGAGAAGCTGCGGAACTCGATGGCGCATTTCTTCGCTCCCTTTATCTCATAGATGGAGTGGGGTACGTCATCTTCGCGGATGAAGGCTTCGTAGGCGGCATCGAACAGAATCAGCGTGTCGTTGGCGAGCGCATAGTCCACCCATTTCTTCAGCTCGGGCTTGGTCAGGGTGGTGCCCGTGGGGTTGTTGGGGTAGCAGAGGTAGACGATGTCGATGCGCTTGTCCGGAATCTCCGGGATGAAGTCGTTTTCGGCGGTACAAGGCATGTAGGTGACGTTGCTCCACTGGCCGTTTCCTTCCAATACTCCGGCACGTCCGCACATCACGTTGCTGTCTATATAGACCGGATAAATCGGGTCGGTCACTCCCACGCTGTTGTCGTGGCGGAGAATGTCACCGATGTTTCCCGTGTCGCTCTTTGCTCCGTCGTTCACGAAGATTTCCGTAGGACCGAAATGGATGCCTCGCGGAAGGTAATCGTGCTTGAGGATGGCTTCTATCAGGAAGTCGTATCCCTGCTCGGGACCATATCCACGGAATGTCCGTGTGTCAGCCATCTCCTCCACTGCCTTGTGCATCGCTTCGATGCAGACCGGTGGCAGTGGCCGGGTAACGTCTCCGATACCCAGACGGATGACCTCTTGCTTGGGGTGTGTTATCCTGAAAGTATTTACCTTCTTGGCTATGTCTGAAAACAGATAACTGCCCGGTAGCTTTAAAAAATGTTCGTTAACTAATGCCATAATCTTTTCTTGGTTGATAGTTGGTGGTTAGTCAATTAATTCAATTTTGCCGTCGAATACTTTGGTGGCTTCTCCCGTCATCAGTACATGCCTGGTGGCGATGTCCCATCGGATGGTGAGTGAGCCTCCGTCCATGATGATGATGGATTCCCTTCCTGCGCGTCCGGTGAGGAAGGCTGCCACGGCGGTGGCACAAGCTCCGGTTCCGCAGGCTTGGGTAATGCCCGAGCCTCGTTCCCAGACACGCATCCTTATTTTTCCTTCTCCCAATATCTGGGCAAATTCTACATTGATGCGTCCGGGGAAGAGAGGGTGATTCTCCAGTTTGGGACCAATGACTGTAAGGTCGATGGCTTCAATATCATTGACAAAGATTACCAGATGCGGGTTTCCCATGGATACGGTAGTCCCTACATATCGTTCTCCGTCCACTTCGATGGGCTGTTCTTTCATCGGTTTGGCTCCTTTGCCGTCGTAGTCTGCCGGTTCGTCGGCAGGTATGCCCATGTCTACGGTTACAGAGTTGACCTTTCCGTCTGCCAAGTGCAGGTTTAGCATCCTTATACCTGACAGTGTATCGAGTGCGATTTCTGTTTTGGAGGTCAGTCCGTAGTCAAAAAGATATTTTCCGATGCAGCGGCTTGCGTTGCCGCACATCCGGGCTTCCGAGCCGTCGGCATTGAATATCCGCATGCTGAAATCGGCCTTGTCCGAAGAACCGATAAGTACCAGACCGTCACTTCCAATTCCCGTATGCGGTGCACTCCATGCCCTCGCAAGTTCTTCCGGATGGCTGATAGGATATTGGGTCGTATCTACATAAATGTAGTCGTTTCCGGCACCGTGCATCTTGGTGAATTTTATAGCTCTTGTCATTTTGTCCTTTATCGGTTGGTTAATATATCCTTTTGTTTTATTTCAATGCAAATATACGACGTTTTGTTTTATAATTAACTGTAAAGCATATCTATTTTCTATTATTTTTTAGCGAAACTTTCATTCAATGAGAATATCTACTGTCAGGCTTTCAATTTAAAAGCATATGGCTTTGTTTTTATATAAATTGTAATCCATGTGAAAGTTTAGTTTGATTCAAAATAAGAAAAAAGATTTTTTATAAGACTAATTGCTGTCTTTTTGAAAACAAGAAACCGCTCCATTGTGGACATAATGAAGCGGTTTGTTTGGTTTTTGTTTCTAAATGTATAAGGAGCGGCTATTTTTTCTTTAAAATTTCTTCCAGCACTACCGGCTCATTGGTTGTGATGAAATCTACTCCTTGGCTGATGAGCCATTCCATGTCTTTGGCTTCGTTTACGGTCCAGGCGTTTACTTTCATGCCGAGGTCGTGGCATTCCTTTATCCATTCAGGATGTTTTTGGAAGACACTGAAGTGATAGTCGGGACCGGCACAACCCCATGCTTTCAACTCCTTGGGGGTAAGGTCACCGGTCAGGTAGTAGACGGGGGTGCCTTTGGGTGCCAGACGGATAAACTCCTTGGTGGCATGTTGGGAGAAGGTGATATATTCCGTACGGTCCTCCAGTCCTTTGTCCTTTATCATTTTTACGATGCCCTCTACGGCTCGTGTTTCCTGTTCGGGGGTCTTGTGGGCTTTCAGTTCGAGGATAAGGCGGGTTTTCAGGCTTTTTGCCTTGTCCAGATACTGTTGCAGGGTAGGGAGTTGTTCGCCGTTGTCCAGTTGTACGGCGGTGCATACCTTGGCTGTGGCATCTTGCATAGTCACGCCTTTAAAGGTGGCGTCATGATTGACAACCAGCTGATTGTCTGTGGTGAGCCAAACGTCGAACTCGGAACCGTAGCAGTGGATAGAATCAGCCTTTACAAGTGCGGCAAGGGAGTTCTGGGCCGAGCCGTCCGTAGTCCAGAAACCACGGTGGGCAATGACTTCCTGGGCCTGGATAGTGCCGCACGCAGCAAAGAGCAGGGCAGAAGCAAAAAAAAGTTTTTTCAGATTCATAATGATTAGGGTGTTTTGTTTTGAACACAAAGATAAGTATTATATTTCTTTTATTAAATCTAACCCCTGAGTAATTTCAGTATGTACTTTCCGGGCATCACGATGCGGGCTTTCAGTTGGGGTGAGCTGTTCAACTCATATAGGATTTTCCAGATTTTCCCTCCCAGTTTTCCAAAATCTGTCAGTCTCAGGATGGCATTCAAATCGTGGATGTCGGTTACTTTCTGCCTTGCCAGTTCTTCCATCAGGCCTTGGTAATTATGCGTCTGTCTGTTGAGCGTGTACTCCGGTGGAGTCAGAAGAATCTCCTCCTTCCTTCTTCCCGTCTCCCCTTGGGGAGATAGAGAGGGGTTTTCTTTATTCTCTTTATTTAGTTTATTTGCTAAAGCGCTGCTTGTCTTGGCATCCCTGATTCTCTGCTGGTTAACCAGTCCACCGCGACGTCCGGCCTCCTTTTTAGCTTCTTGTTGGGCGTCCCATGGCTCCATGCGGCGGCTTAGTCCGGGGGATGAGAAGCTTGTCTCGTTCACCTCGAACAGTGCATAGTCATAGATGATTCGCTTCAGTGTGGCGGTTGTCACCCTTGCTTTTTGTGCCAGTATGGGAATCACTTTCAGGCTGGCTTTATATTCGTTCTGCAATCTGAGGAATTCGAGCACTGTCCAGTAAATGCCATATCCTTTCATACCTTCTTCTTGTATCATAATCATTAATTTTAAGTTGCTGCCGGCATTGGCATCATGTAGTAAATAAGCCTCCATAGCTTTTGATATTGGTGTTTTTTATTAGTTTACTATCGGTCTCCACTCCATAAAATTCTCAATCAGAAAAGTCCGCCAGCCTTGTTGTTCCGCGTCCCAATAGGCTACGTGAGCTTTAATGCTTGTCATGTCATGTTTCTTTTTGAAGTCGCTTTCGTAGGAAACAAGGGTTCCTCTTCCCATGTAGAAGCTGCCGTCCTGCTTTCGGTAGGCTATCAATGCATATCCGTATTGCATGTATTCCAGTAGGGAATTTATGCGCTGTGCCATCCATTGTACAGACTCCATGCTCAATGTCGTGTTTTCCGTAATCCGTTTTTCCCATAGCTTTTTTGCTTTTTCTGTTTTGGATACAAATTGCTCCTCAAATTCAGTTTTCTCTTTTCCCATTTTTTATGTTTTTAGGGTTAGTAAATGTATGATAATCAGCAATGAAAAAGGGCTACTCCTTTCAGTACGGATGGCTACGCCCTTGCCTTGTTGAGGCTACACCATCCGACGAGAAAGGTGTAGCCCTTCTGTCCGGTTGCTGACGGGGGCAAAATTACTGCCTTTCCATGTACTGAACTATCAGTGATTTATCCTTACATCATATCCGTATGGGTCAATCAGTGTGGTGTCTTCTCGTTTTATGATGGCCCATACCTTCTCCAATTCGGTAATTATCGTGCTGTAAGTCAAAGGCTTTTGCTCTCCTCTGGTTCTCTTTGTGAAGTTTTCGGAAGCAACGAATAGTTTGGCTATATCTGTAATTTTCTTGATATTTGTTCCTTTAAAATAGCCTGATTTAAAGGCTCTTAAGTAACCTACATAAACATGGGTCTGGTCTCCGTAGTAAACCCGTTCTGCCAATAGCTTTTCATCCACTATGGAGCTGTGTTCTTTTACTTTTTTTGTTTTTAGTTTCTGTGTATCAGATTGATACGACATGCTTCTCTGTTCGTTACTGTTGAGATGCTTCTTTTTTTGAGTTCTTTCATTTGTGTAATTCTTCGTTCGTTTAACTGTTTTTTATTCTGGTTAAAAAATGCAAAAGTATAAAAAGTGAGGGAGAAATAAGGGGATTTTGGAGGGAAATGTGAAGGGTGAGTTGTAAATGGTTGATATATAAGATGATATGCTGTTTAAAAAACGTACGTTTAATGAACGCAAAGATAGAGACGTTTTTTGTAATGGCAAAATGTTTGATAGAAAAATGTTCCTAATAATAAATAATGATAAGTATATTGCATTGAATTTCAGTAGTATATACAATATATGTAATCAGTTAAAATCTTCTTATTTTTAGCTCTTTGAGTATGTCTTGTATAAGTTCGAAATAGCTGTTTTTTAAACGTACGATTAAAAAACGCTTTTTTGTTTCTAATGCGTTCGTTTATAGTCTCTTACCAAAAGGTAATGAACAACCGCAGAGAATTTGTTGACAAGAAGAGCATAGTGCTTGTCAAACTTCCCATAAAATGCTCGCAAGTGATTGAACTACAGTTCTGTAATGGTAGTTCAAAGCCCCCAAGGAATACCTTTTTCTAAGTAAAATCAGCAAGAATAGAAATGGATAAAGAGACCGAAGTTTGGTTTGCCATGCGTGCCACATACCGCAGGGAGCTTGAAGCTATGCATCTTCTCGAAAAGGCAAATCTTGGCTGTTTCATTCCTATGCAATATAAGATAAGTATCTGTAGGGGCAGGAAAGTCCGTGCTTTGGTTCCCGTCATCCGTAATCTGGTTTTTGTCCACGCACGTCCTTCCGAAGTGCAGCGATTTAAGTCTCAAATTACTTATTTGCAATATATTACTGATACCCGTAGCGGTCAGAAAATAATCATTCCCGACCATGATATGCAGCGTTTCATAGCCGTCGCCGGTACCTACAATGACCATCTTCTCTATTTCCAACCCGAAGAACTGAATCTCTCCAAAGGTACGAAAGTTCGTATCACCGGTGGCGACTTCGAGGGTCAAGAAGGTGTTTTTCTAAAGGTAAAAGGTGCCCGTGATCGTCGTGTAGTGATTGCTATACAAGGTATCATTGCTGTTGCCATGGCGACCATCCATCCAGACCTCATCGAAGTAATCAAATAATCGTCGATAATCAATGATTAGTCATTGGTGATAGATAAATCATAACTCTGAAATCATAAATCAAAATAGCATGTCTCTTTTAGAAGAAGCACTCCTCCTTCAGCGTGCCGCGCACGATCTGATGTATTTGGGTATGGACGGCAGTCCTATCTATAGCGATGACTTGTCTCGTCGTAACAGCGAAGTCTATCGCTTGACCACAACTTTGTATAATTCTGGCACTTGGGGCACCACGGTGGAAGAGCAGGCAAATGTATATCTTGCGCTCTTGAAAGGGTATAGTGCCTCGTTCATTGACCATGGTGAAAAACAGCAGCATGTGCAGGAAGTATTGAGGCGTTGCTGGGATACCCTTGATACCCTTCCCTCCTCTTTGTTGAAACTCCGTCTGCTTACGGCTTGTTATGGAGAGGTTTTCGATGAGGCTTTGGCCGACGAGGGCCGTTCCATCATTGCTTCCTGGGATTCCGCATCGCTCACGGCAGAACAGCAGGAAGCGGTTGCCGAGTTCCGGAATGTGGTGGATAATCCTTATCCGTGGGAAGAAATAGAGGAGTAAAAGCAGAGATAAAGCTGAAGAAAGACAGAAATATGAGAAACTTTGAAGATTTGCGAATAGCAGTCGCCGGTACCGGTTATGTGGGCTTGAGCATTGCTACTTTGTTGTCACAGCATCACAAGGTGACAGCCGTCGATGTGATACCTGAAAAGGTAGAGAAGATAAATAATCGTATCTCTCCGATTCAGGACGAATACATTGAGAAGTATTTTGCGGAGAAGGAACTGAACCTCACCGCCACTCTTGATGGCGCATCTGCTTACAAGGATGCAGACTTTGTGGTCATTGCAGCTCCCACCAACTATGATCCGGCAAAGAACTTTTTCGATACACATCATATAGAAGACGTCATTGACCTTGTGCTGTCTGTTAATCCGGAGGCGACAATGGTAATCAAGTCCACCATTCCAGTTGGTTACTGCCGTTCCCTCTATGTGAAGTATGCTCAGAAGTTCGCACAGATGGAGCCATTGGCAGATGGCAAGCGTCGGGAATTCCGTCTTCTGTTCTCACCGGAGTTCCTCCGCGAATCGAAAGCCCTTGAAGACAATCTCTATCCTTCACGAATTATTGTAGGCTATCCAAAGATGATGGGCGAAGAGTGGGAAGAGGAGAATGAGGCAATCCGCAAGATTCAAGGCAATCACATGCAAGAGTCTGCTGAGATATTCGCTAAGCTTCTTCAGGAAGGTGCCATTAAGGAAAACATAGATACACTCTTCATGGGCTTAAAGGAAGCAGAAGCAGTGAAGCTTTTTGCGAACACTTATCTTGCACTTCGTGTATCTTATTTCAATGAGCTTGACACATACGCAGAAGTGAAAGGACTTGATTCTTCTGCCATTATCCAGGGCATCGGTCTTGATCCTCGTATCGGTACTCATTATAATAATCCTTCATTCGGTTATGGCGGTTATTGTCTGCCAAAAGACACTAAACAGCTTCTTGCCAATTATGCAGATGTTCCTCAGAACATGATGACTGCTATTGTGGAATCGAATCGTACCCGTAAGGACTATATTGCCGATGCTGTTCTTCGCAAAGCTGGCTATTACAATGAGAACGCCGTATGGGATGCGAACAAAGAGCACGAGTGCGTAGTAGGTGTCTATCGCCTGACCATGAAATCCAATTCCGATAATTTTCGCCAAAGTGCCATTCAAGGCATCATGAAACGCATAAAGGCGAAAGGTGCGGAGGTTATTGTTTACGAGCCTACCCTTGAGAACGGCACCAGCTTTTTCGGCAGTCAGGTTGTCAACAACCTTTATGAATTCAAGCAAAAATCGAAGGCTATCATTGCCAACCGCTATGACTCTTGCCTCGATGACGTGCTGGAGAAAGTATATACTCGTGACATCTTTAAGCGCGATTGATCTATGGTGACATATAATGTGAATTTGGAGGGCAAGACAGTCCTCGTAACAGGTGCTGCCGGTTTTATAGGTTCTAATTTGGTAAAGCGCCTTTTCAAAGATATACATGACATCAAAGTTATCGGCATTGATAGCATTACCGATTACTACGATGTGAATATCAAGTATGGACGTTTAAAGGAGATTGAAGCTTTGGGGTGCGACTGGCAGTTCTATCAGGCTTCGATTGCTGATAGAACATCATTGGAGAATATCTTTACAGAGCATAAGATTTCCGTCGTTGTAAATCTCGCAGCTCAGGCAGGGGTGCGCTATAGCATTACTAATCCCGATGCCTATATTGAGAGCAACCTCATCGGTTTCTATAATATTCTTGAGGCATGCCGTCATCATGAGGTGGAGCATCTGGTATATGCTTCTTCGAGTTCGGTTTATGGCTCGAACAAGAAAGTACCATATTCTACCGACGATAAGGTGGACAATCCTGTTTCGCTTTATGCGGCCACGAAGAAGAGTAATGAACTGATGGCGCATGCGTATTCAAAACTGTATAATATTCCGAGTACGGGTCTGCGTTTCTTTACAGTCTATGGTCCCGCAGGTCGTCCTGATATGGCATACTTTGACTTTACAAATAAATTGCGTGAAGGCAAGACGATTCAGATATTCAACTATGGCAACTGCAAGCGTGATTTTACGTATGTGGATGACATAGTGGAGGGTGTGGTTCGTGTGATGCAACATGCTCCTGAGAAACAGAGTGGGGAGGACGGACTGCCAATCCCGCCTTATAAGGTGTATAATATCGGTAACAACAATCCTGAGAATCTATTGGACTTTGTGACTATTCTGCAAGAGGAGTTGATTCGTGCGGGTGTGCTATCTGCGGATTATGATTTTGAGTCACATAAGGAACTTGTGCCTATGCAGGCAGGTGATGTGCCTGTGACTTTTGCAGATACATCTTCATTGGAGCAAGACTTTAGCTTCCGTCCAAGTACACCGCTTCGTGATGGTTTGAGAGCCTTTGCACAGTGGTATGCAAAGTACTATCGGATTTGCGATAAATAAGTATACAAAATAAAAATCTCGCAAGAGGAATATTTAAGGTAATATTGAGAATGTGGCGGGTGACTACTCTATTACATTGAGTTTACTTAATAAGTTGAATCCTTGTGCTAATGCTTTTGCTGTCAGTTCTGGTTTGCGCATTAGAAACTTAGTCGTTGATTAGAGTCTGAGGCCGAAAACAATGATTGAATTTTTCTGAAGTCACGGACTATTTTACGTCTGCCTTCAACTATTTCTTCATATTTTGGGATTATTACTGATGCAATAAATTTCTAATTAGAAATCAAATAAATTTCGTTCTTTGACATTTTGGTTTTGATTGAGTGGTTCGGTAAGAGTCAGCAACTCTTTTATATCAGTTTTCTCAAGCGCGGAAACGCTGAGTAATGTGGCACACTCTGTTACTGAATATGGACTTTTATAGGTAGCCTTGATTCTGGCGACTATAAGATAAGTACATAATGCAGTCCATAGGTGAGTCTTGACAGCATTCTCTGTATGCCCCCACAAGGTTTTGATTGTCAAGTTCTGCTTTATCCATTTGAAGAATACCTCGATTTGCCATCGGTTTCGATAGATGTTAGATACTTCTAGAGCACTTATCTCGAAGTTATTGGTAATAAATCTAAGTTCTTCCTCACTTTCAAAATCGTAGTATTCTATCATTCTGAAGTTCTTGGGATATAAGCGGCTTGGTTTGTAACCGGTAAGTCTGATGGTATAATCGCCTCTAAGTCCGGTTGCCTCATCAAGGTTGTAGTTCTTTTCAATAACTTCGAACTGCATATTATCTTTCGCTCTGGTAACAAAGTATGCATCACCTTGATCTATACGGTAAAGGGCAGCAAAATCCACATAAGCTTTATCCATTGCGTAAATGGCAAATGGTGTTGGCTCCATAATGTCAAGGACATTGCTATCGTGCCATTTGCCGTGAGTCACATGGATGAAGGCAGGAATGCTACCTCGCAAATCAAGGAGCGTATGCATCTTCACCGCACCTTTAGAATATTTGCCCAAAGCCCATGTGAGCAGTTTTATGCTACAGGATATGGCAGTTGAATCTAAAGCAAAGATTTCGTAATCGGGAAGAAATACTCCCGGAACAGATTCCTTTGCATACATCGGGCGCACCATAGTAATTAATACATGCCCCAGACCTTCGTAAATGCGATAGTTCCGTTTCTCGTTTGCACGGGAAAGAGAAGATTCATTTACCGTTTGACGAAAGCCAAGATGATAGAGGCTCCTCTGGTGCGCTTTCAGACATAGACATATATCTCGAAGTGAATTACAAACTGTTAATTGACCAAATAAGAGGTGGAGCAATTGGTTATAGCAACTCAAATTTCTCGTATGAAAGTCTCCATTATACTGTTTGACGAGTTTGTCAAATTCATATCTTGGGATAAATTCAACGACTTGGGAAAAGATATACTTGCCTGAATTCATAATCTTGTGGATTTGAATTCACAAAATTATCCACTCATTTCAAATCAAAAAATCAAAGAACGCTTGTAATATGCTCGTATTTAATAATATAACAATAATCAGATGCAATTTATTGCATCACTAGTATTTTGGGATAATCTTTTATCTATATCAAAGATGGCAGATATAATATCGCAGAGTGTGTTGTATGTTCTTTAATAACTCAATATGTGAATACATATAGAAGTTCCTATACTAAGGTAGATATTCTTTTGGGGCATTACTTTTGCCCATTGTTTGAGTAAACACTATTTATTAATCTATTTATTTGTTTATATGGTAATATTCCTAAGACCTATCACTATTAATGATACTGATATGATTGTAAAGTGGCGAAATTCGGATAACGTATTGAGGCATTGTATGACCAAGATTCCTATTACAAAAGAAACTCATGAAAAATTTTATGAAGATAACATTGTAACAGGAAAGTACAAACAGTTTATTGTTGAGCGACTTGAGGAGCAAACAGGTGTGGTAGCATATCCTATTGCAACATGCTATCTTAAAGATATTGATGAAGGCAATAAACGTTGTGAGCTATGTATTTTTACTAGTGATGACGTAGAATGGAATGAAGAAAGTCAATGTATTGCCATAAAAATGCTACTTGAAAAGGCATTTGATGAGTATGGAATGCACAAAGTATATTCTTATGTATTTAAAAAAAACATCGATGAGACTAAACTATTTGATAATGCAGGTTTCTCAAAAGAGGCTGTCCTCAAAAATGAAGCTATAGGTATTGATGGTCAATATGAAGATATTGTTCGCTTTACTGTAATTAAATAGAATGGTAGTAGAAAACTCGGTTATAACGTCTTTTTTGTGGAAAGCTGGTGAGAGAATTCTTGTTCAAGGGGTAGGTCTAGTGATTCAGATTATCCTTGCAAGGCTACTCTTACCGGAAGACTTTGCTGCTATTGCTCTAATCACAGCAATAGTTAACTATCTAGGCTTGTTTGTTCAAAGTGGCCTATCTGTAGCAGTTGTTCAGAAAAAGGATCTCAAAGAAAAGGATATTGCTACTTTAACCACTATAAGTCTTTTTGTTGCTACCATATTATTTATTGCTTTATTTATAGCAGCTCCTTTTGTAAGTGATTTTTACAATGTGGGAAATCTTGTTTGGCCTATTAGAGTGATGGGGCTATCACTTTTCCTATATTCGTTTAACTCTATTCAAACAGGATTGCTCTCTCGAAAGATGATGTTCCGCACCGTTTTCATTCGAAGTTTAATAGCAACTCCCTTGTCTGGCATGGTTGGAATAACTATGGCATACATAGGAATGGGCATTTGGGCCTTGGTCGGCTATAATATTACGAATATTCTATCTATTGTAATATTTATGAGTATGATGCCTGAATTGAGATTGAAGTTAGGGGGATCTGTAAAAAGTGCGAAGGAACTATATTCTTTCAGTTTGAAGATTTTAGGTACGAGTTTGATAAGTGCAGGAGGTGACACCATACGAACAATGACTATTGGAAAGTTTTTTTCTCCAGAAAAATTGGCCTATTATGATCGTTCATATAGCTATTCATCTCTTGTTACACAGGTGGTTAACGTTTCCTTATCTTCTGTCCTATTGCCGGTATTCTCAAGAAACCAAGAGAATAATTGTCAACTTAAAAGTTTGGCAAGAAGATCAGTAGGTGTATCTACCTTTATTATGATTCCAGTTCTTGTGGGAGTTGCTATTGTATCAGAACCCTTAATTAGGATTCTCCTAACAGACAAATGGATTGCTTGTGCCCCTTTCTTAAGTCTTTTTTGTCTTTTACGAATCCCTGGAATTATTACTTCAATAGATAAACAAGTCTATTTGTCTTTGGGTAAAAGTCAAATAGGTCTGTATTATGAAATCTCTCTTTTGGCAGCAAATCTTTTGTGTTTGGTACTAATGATTCCTTATGGCGTTTTTGCTATAGCACTTGGTTATACGTTGGTAGAGTACATCGGTAATTTCTTACTTTGCATCATTAGTAGTAGAATGTATGGGTATTCATTAAAAGAAAGAATTTCAGATTTGATAAAACCTCTCTTTTCTTCAATCCTTATGGCTCTATGCGGTTATGTATTAACATTTACTAGCTTATCAACTTGGATGTTATTTATATCTCAGGTATTTGTTTGTTCTTCAGTATATATAATCTTACAAATTTTGATTAAGGATAGTAATCTTCAATATATCATACAAAAGGTTGATAATCGATAATATGTCACAAAGAAGGTCAGGAATTGAATTACTGCGATTAGTGTCAATGTTCGGTATTGTGCTCTCTCATTGGGGAGGTCACGGTTCTTGGGAACTAACTTCGGATAATTCATATTTCATTAATAAGGTATTTCTTCAACTTACCCAGTATCTCGGTGAGATAGGTAATTGTGTTTTTGTACTAATAACAGGGTATTTTCTTGCTTTACAAGATACTATTAATACAAAGGGTATTGTTAGAGTTATTAAGGACGTAAAGATTTATGCGTTTATTATCTGGCTTGTAGTATCCTTATGTGGGATTTGTGAATTTAAATTTATGGGGGGGGTAATTTCTTTATTTCCAATATGCTATTCACAATATTGGTTTGTTGCTCCATTCTTGGCAATCTTGGTGTTATCGCCGTGGATAAATCAGATTCTTAAATCATTGACTAAACGACAATTTTATTGCTACTTTGGGATTCTTACAGCCATTGAGCTTATTCTTCCGCTTGGTTTTGCGAAAACGATATCATCAAATACCGGAGTATTTATCTTGTTTTATTCGGTAGGTGCACTAATTCAAATAAAGCCGGAAATAAAGGAAAAGTTTAGTCGTATGAGATATTATCTGGTTGCTGTTGGATTTACTTTGGCAATTACTTCTACAGCATTACTTGATTTAGTATTGCCTAGGTTGGGATTAGCACCTGTTTTGAGTATGCTATTTATAGGTAGGTTTTCCATAGTACCAATTATTTGTGCACTTGGTTTGTTCCTGATTTTTGATAAACTAAACATCGTTTCAGGGTTTATTAATAAATCGGCACAAAGCGCATTTGCCGTTTATTTGATTTCTGAGAATCCGAATGTCTTTCCTTGGTTTTGGAAGGCATTTTGCAATAATATAGAGTATTATTCGGCCCAATATATGATAGGAATTGCATTGTTACAATGCATGATAGTTTTCGTATTCTGTATAGTAATTGATATGATATACAAACAAATTTATGCAATAATAAAAAATATATTTGAGAAGTTATGATTAATGTCTATCAGCCTACTTTAGGCAAAGAAGAGCTTGATGCCCTTGAGAAAGTATTTGAATCAAACTGGCTTGGTAAGGGCAAGCGAGTTTCTGAGTTTGAAGAGAAATATGCAGAACACATCAAGAGTTCTAAGAATCTCGTGCTCACCACCAATTGCTGTAGCGAGGGCTTATTCTCTTCTATGCATCTCTTGGATATTCAGCCTGGTGATGAAGTGATTGTTCCTACTATCAGTTTTGTTGGTGCAGGTAATGCTGTTTGTGCTCATGGTGCAAAGTTGGTGCTTTGTGATGTTGATCCTCATACCCTTAATGCTCGTGCGGAAGATATTGAGAAAGTTATTACTTCTAAGACTAAAGTTCTTCTTCTTCTTCATTACGGTGGAGTTCCTTGTGAAATGGACGAGATTATGGCTCTTTGCAAAGAGCACAATATTAAGGTTATTGAGGATGCAGCAGCTGGTGTCTGTTCTTTTTACAAGGGTAAGGCCGTAGGTACTTTCGGCGATATGGGTATGTGGTCATTCGATGCAATGAAGATTCTTGTTTGCGGTGATGGTGCTATGCTTCACTTTAACACCCCAGAACTTCGTCAAAAGGCAGATCGTTGGCTCTATTTTGGTCTTGAAACCAAAAGTGGTTATGAAAATTCTGTCGCCCAGAAGTGGTGGGAGTTTGATATCTCAAGTTTTGGTCATCGTGCTATTATGAATGATATTACAGCAGCTATGGCTCTTGAACAACTCAAGAAGCTTCCTGACTATATGGCGAAGCGTAAGGTTGTGAACGATTTTTACAACGATAACCTTAAGCAGTTTGATTGGATTGTTCTTCCTCCTACATTGCCTGATTATGTAGAGACTTCATACTATTTCTATCATATCCAGTTAAAGAACGGTATACGCGATCAGTTCGCTAAGTTCCTCCGTGAGAATGGTATCTACACAACTTATCGTTATTACCCCCTTCATCGTGTGCCAGGTTATGGTGTAACTGGTAATTTCCCAAATGCCGATTATGCTGCAGATAATACTCTTAATCTGCCAATGCATCAGTCAATTTCTGCTGATGAATTGAACTACATCTTTGAGAAGATTAAGGAGTTTGATGAGAAGTTCTGTAAATAATAACTTAGATAGCTAGTAGTACAGGTGGGGTCCCTTGTGAATGTGACTCGATGCCATCTGTTTGTTCAAAATAATAGTTTTAAAACCGATGTACAAATATAATTATGTACTATTTAATTCCTATGATAGTAAGTTAAAGGTCAATAATGATGGCTATTATACTATATGTGCCAAAGAACTTGATAACACAGAACAGACTCGTTTAGTAACGTATCCTTTGGATACAAAGCCATATTGGATGCGTTTATTGTTTTGGATTCATAACTCTGAAAAAATTGCGAAATATATTCATTTGCCATTTAAAAAGTTATGGTATCCTTTGTACTTTAAAAATGATTTCTCACAAATTCGACCTATTTGTTTTTTAATATTAAGTCGGTCGTTACCTTTAGATTATTTAAGGTACCTAAAAAAGCTGTATCCAAATTGTAAGATAGTTCATCTTCATCGGGATTTTCTTGCTGTTGGGCGGAGAATGAGACCGGATTTACATTTTAATCCAATATTTGATTTAGAAATGACTTATGACGAAAGGGAGGCTAAAGAATACAATATCCCTCACTTTAATGAATTTGAGTCTACTATAGAGATAAAGAAGGAAAAAAAAATTGAGTCAGATGTATTCTTTGCAGGTAAAGCAAAGGATAGATTTCCATTATTAATGAAAGCATATAATCAGTTTGTTGGAGCTGGCCTTAATGTGTTCTTTTATATAACTCAGGTGCCTAAAGAAGAACAGATTGAGAAGCCAGGGATTATATATGCAGATTCATTCATGTCATATAAAGAAATGTTGTATCATTCTGTAAATACTAGATGTATGCTTGAGATAACTCAGGCTAATCAACAGGGGTATACATCTCGCTTCTTAGAAGCTGTCATATATGGGAAAAAACTAATAACAAACAGTGGTTATATTAGGAATTCAGTTTTTTACGATACAGCAAAGATACAGGTTGTAGAAGATATGGAAAATATTGATATTGACTTTATAAAAAAGGAACCTGATTTTATAAATTATCATTATAATAATGAGTTCTCTCCGTTTAATATGATAAACCGAGTAGAAGAAGAACTGAATCGTAGATTTCCATAAATAAAATGAGTGGTGGGGCAATAGAAGTGAATATTTAAGAGGTTCAAATGAATATAGGTGTATTTTACATTATTATTGAATTGTCGTTAATTTACTACGCTTATCAGAAAGAATTAAATGTAATTTTTTTGTATTGCTAAGCCTATATAGGTGTTTATTCCTTTGCTTCATGAGATGTTTGATACAGTTATAAGTACTTTTATTTATTGTTTTGCAATAGTAGCTCCATTGTTACATTTTCTTGTAGCGCTGTTGATAAAGGATAATAACTAATTAACTCTATGGAATTAACTATTATTTATGTAACGACGGCTTTGTTGTTAGGACTTTTTGCTAAAAATAATAATTTTGTTAATTTCTTCCTAATAGTTGCATTGTATCTTTTGTTTGCATTTGAACATTCAGATCAAGATTACTTGAATTATGTGAGTTCATATAATTCTGTTGGAACAAGTGCAGTCTTTGAATTGCTTGGCTATGAACCGTCATTTTTTTTATTTTGCATAATTGGCAATAATTTGAGTTTATCATTTGGAACTGCACGAGCATTTGTTTGTGTGCTGGAGGTTCTAGCAATAGTAACAAGTGTAAAAATTTTTACTCCTCAAATAGCTTGTGTCATTTCTCTATTTCTAATATTTCCTGCTACGGCGGATGCAGAGTTATTTAGATGGTTGGCTGGAATGTGCCTGGTTATATATGCATTCCCATATTTGATTAGAAAAGAGTCTAAATGGGATTATGTTTTATATTCTGTATTAGTGATATTTGCGACATTAATACATACGTCTTGCATATTTTTCTTGTTTTACAATTTAATGTGCTTTGGAAGTAAAAAAAGAATTTTTGTAATTGTGATAACCACTTTTGTAGTGTTATCTGCTACGGCACAAACTAATTTGTTATATAAAGTACTTGCGGTATTGCCAGTTCAAGACTCGTTAAATGATAAGTTTCAGCAGACTAATCATTCCAATATTTTTGGTCAATTGTCAATAGTAATAAGGGAACTATTCGTTTTTATTATGGGATACATAGCATCTGTAAAGTATAGAAAGTTAAATACCTCTATAACATTCTTGGATAATAAGGCTTCGGTAAATCGAGCAAAATACTCGCAAAGACAAATGGGGGTGCTTCTATGTGAGAGACTTTGGCATATTAATATTATTTCGGTATTACTTATTGCGATTGCAATATATACACCTCAGGTACAGCGTTTGTTTCATGTACTTCTATTTCTAAATAGTATAGCAATTGTGTTTGTTTCAAAACATTTAAAAAACAAGAGTTTAATTTTTGTTGCAATTATATGTGTGATGATGACACTTATATTACATATTAATAGCGGTCCGCAAAATCTAGAAATATTTATGAGCCATTTTAATGAAGGCTTTCTTATTAATTGTATTGATGTCCTTTTTCATGGTGCTGAATTGTGATTCTTGCTATCATTGTAATTTTGTATATCTGCAATATATACAAAATGATGATTTTATAGTACTATACTGTGAAACAGAAGGTTATAGCAAATTTTGGTTTAGAGCATAGGCATATGCTCTTTCAAAGGGAGAAGTTCTGAATTGAGTACTAACTTTAAATAAAAATTAGACACTTCTTTAACGGTTGTGGGATTTTATAGTACTTACATATAAACAAAGAGATTCAGAATATGGAAATATTTTTTTGCCATTCAGTGAAAGATTTATAGTGAACTTGTTAAATTTTGAAAGTATATAGCAATATATGAGAATACTTTGTTTTACAGATGGCTTTAATCAAGGTGGCGCAGAAAGGCAACTTATTGGTTTGGCAAATCTCCTTCAGAATAGAGGTTACGATGTTACGCTTGCTAGCTATCACAAATATAATTTTTACAAGTCTTTAATGGAAGAGTGTAATTTGAAGTACCATTTTATAGAAGGTGGTAATAGACAATGGACAAAATTATGGGTATGTTATCGGTATTTCAAGAAAGAGGCTTTTGATTGTATTATTAGTTACAAAGGTGGTAGCAATCAAATATGTTGTATATTGAAAGCTTTTGGGATGTCTTTCAAACTTTTAGTTTCAGAACGTTGTTTGGTCTACAATCATAATTCTTATCAAAAGAAAAAGTTTTTCCTTTATAGATTTGCTGATAAGATTATTCCTAACTCTTATGCTCAGGAAGACTTCATTAGGACAAATTATCCTCATTTTTTGTCCAAGACAGTAACGATTACCAACTTTACCGATACTAATTTCTTTGTTCCTGTCAAGAACTTCAGACTGAATGATCATTTCATAATATTGGTGACGGCGAGAATATCTAGACAGAAGAACATAGAGCGTTTTTTGCATGCGGTGAAGAAAGCAATTGAATTAGGAAATTCTTTTCGTGTTGAATGGTTCGGTAATGTGAATTTGGGTGAAGATAGCTATGCTGAGCAATGTAAAATGTTAGTTAAAGAATTGGACTTAGAAAGCGTGTTTGAATTCCATGAGGCCACAAATAACATCCAAAAAGAATACCAAAAATGCGATGCTTTCTGCTTGCCATCAGTTTTTGAAGGTTTTCCCAATGTGCTTTGTGAGGCTATGAGCTGTGGAAAACCTATTATTTGTAGTGATGTATGCGACAATGCAACGATTATTGAAGAAGGGAAGAATGGATACCTTTTCAACCCGGAAAATATTGATGATATGGCAGATAAACTTTGCAAAATTCTTCATATAGAAAAGAATGATTTGCAGCAAATGGGCATGTACAGCCGTCAACTTGCAGAAGAGAGATTTTCACAAGAAACATTTGTAAATAATTATATTAGTGTAATAGAAAAATGAATCTACGTGTTATAGCTAAAAGAATTTGCCGAATCCTACCAGACAAAGTATATCTTAATCTAAAGTTTTTTATGAATTTCGGTGAGTTTGTTAATTTTTCAGATCCGCAGACTTATAATGAGAAACTTCAATGGCTGAAATTATATAATCGTAATCCTTTCTACAATATTATTGTTGATAAGTATCGTGTTAAGGATTATGTCGCAAAGGTAATTGGAGAAGAACATGTGATTAAACTTTTGGGAGTGTGGAGTCATTTTGATGAGATTGATTTTGACAAACTGCCAGATCAATTCGTACTAAAGTGTAATCATGATTGTGGAGGTCTTGTAATCTGCAAAGATAAGTCGAAGTTTGATAAAGTATTTGCTAAAAAAATACTTGAGCGACATTTGAAAAATAACTATTATTGGGAACACAGAGAATGGCCATACAAGGATGTTAAGTCATTAATTTTTGCAGAGGAGTATATGGTGGATGAAAGTGGTTATGAGTTGAAGGATTACAAGTGGTTTTGTTTCAATGGAGAACCCAAAGCTCTGTTTATAGCTCAAGATAGAGATAATCCCGACGAAGAGACAAAATTTGATTTCTATGATATGGAATTCAATCATCTTCCTATTAAAAATGGTCACCCTAATGCTAATGTGGTCAAGGAGAAACCTGCAGGTTTTGAAACAATGAAGGTTTTAGCTAGTAAGCTCTCTAAAGATATTCCACATGTCCGTGTGGATTTCTATAATATTAATGGAAATATCTATTTCGGAGAGATGACTCTTTTTCATTGGAGTGGATTTGTGAAGTTTGAACCAAAAGAGTGGGACTATACCTTTGGAAGTTGGATTCAACTGCCTAAAAAACTAAGCTAATATGCATATTTTTATTTGCTGCGGAAACCTGAAGGCTGGTGGTGCTGAACGTGTCATCTCTATTCTTGCTAATAAGTTTGTTGCTAAAGGAATAGATGTAGATCTATACACGTGGTATAAGACGGAGGTGTTTTATTCGTTTGACGAGCGAGTGCATATTCATCAGATTCCTATAGAGTCTAGTAGTAATGGTTTTATGAAGTGGATGAGATGGTTTCGTAAAGAAACTAAAGATAAGAACCCTGATTTAGTTCTCAGTTTTCTAGCCCCGTTTAATATTCTTACAGTTTTTAGTTTGGTAGGGATTAAAATTCCAGTACTTGTAGCAGAAAGGAATGATCCTTACTTTGTCTGTCCAAAGCATAATTGGTTTTGGAAGATATTTAGAAATCTTGCTTACAAGATGGCAGATGGCGTATTTGTACAGACCAAAGTGAATCAAAGCCATTTTCCTTGGTATATTAAGCGCAAATCATCTATAATTTATAATCCAGTCACTTTTTCTAGCGAGAAGATTGGTATAACACTCAAACAAGGAAAGCGTAAGGAGATTGTTTCTGTAACACGTTTGGAGAAACAAAAGAACGTGGAAATGCTTATTGATGCTTTTGCTTTATTTTTAGAGACCCATCCTGATTATATCTTGACTGTATATGGTGAGGGTACTGAACGTATATTTCTTGAAAACAAAATTGCGGACATGCATCTTGAGAAGGCAGTGTTCCTCCCAGGGAGTAGACAGAATGTTCACGACTTAATCATTGGTGCAGAGATTTTCGCAATGGCATCGAACTTTGAAGGTATGAGTAACTCTTTGATTGAAGCTATGTGCCTTGGGTTTCCTTGTGTTTCAACAAAGGTGTCTGGAGCGACTGATCTGATTATAGATGGCAATAATGGCTTGCTTGTAGACTTGGATGATACCCTAGGAATGTACAATGCATTATGTCAGATAGCAGATAATAAAGAACAAGCATTTGCAATGGGACAGAAAGCATCAGAGCTATATCAAACTCTTGATGTTGAAGTAATTGCCAACCAGTGGTTAAACTCTTTGAAATCTTATATTAGCAAATGACATTTTAATCTCTTGAATATCTCATATTTCTTGATACAATATAGGATATCTTTAAAACTCAGAACACTACAATAAATAAAAGTTACCCTAATCATTTATCATTTTTAGTACTTCTGTAACATCCCCAAAAACGAGATGGTTCATCTTTCGATTAGTGAGGCTCTATCTTTGGACTCTATTGAGCTGTCTAAGAATTTTGCTTTGGCGAAAGTAGAGGTATAGGAACGAAAAAGAATCTACTATATATGGTAAGAAATAAAAAGAAGATAATACGAACAGTAACAGTTCCTAATTCAATTGTTTTTTTTAAAGAGGTAATGCAAAGAATGGAGGCAGACGGTTTTGAAACCGTAGTTGTTACTTCTCCAGGTAAGCTATTTGAAGATTTTAAGAGGGAATGTCCGAATATAATAACTTTCGATATTCCTATGGAACGCCATATTTCTTTATGGAAAGATGGAATTGCTTTATTGAAGATGGTTCGAGTATTGATTAAGGAGCGTCCTTATACCGTACATTCTATGACTCCTAAGGCTGGTTTGTTGACTATGGTGGCAGGATGGCTTACGCGAGTACCTGTGCGCATCCATACCTTTACAGGACTTGTATGGCCTACGGCTGTGGGGAACAAACGTAAGATTCTTATTCTAATGGATAGGTTGCTTTGTGCTTGTGCAACGCATGTGATTCCAGAGGGGCAGGGGGTGCTGAATGACTTGAAACATTATGTTACCAATAAGCCTATGAAAGTTCTTGGATATGGTAATGTGAAGGGGGTGGATATGGAGAGGTTTGACCCTAGGCGATTTCAATCTACTTCGACTAGATTAGCAACCAGTGAGAAACCCTTTACATACATTTTCGTTGGTCGTATCGTAGGCGATAAGGGTATCAACGAGTTAGTAGAGGCTTTCACCAAACTGCATGGAAAGTATAGCAATACGAAGTTGGTGCTTGTAGGCAGATATGAAACCGAATTAGACCCTGTGAGTGAGTTGACCCAACAGAGTATTGCGGCTACCAAAGCGATAGATGTCTGTGGACCTAAATATGGTGATGACCTATTGCAGATGTATGTGGAGGCAGACTGCTTCGTGATGCCATCATATAGAGAGGGATTTCCTAATGCCGTAATGGAGGCTGGAGCAATGGGGTTACCAAGTATAGTGACGGATATTAATGGTTCACGAGAAATTATTATTGAGGGTGAGAATGGCTTGATTGTTCCTCCTCGTAATGTTGAGTCTCTTTATGAGGCAATGGAAAAGATGCAGACAGATAAGATGGGGCGTGAGAAGATGGCTGATAATGCTCGCAAACTGATAGACTCAAGATTTGAGAAGAACTTTGTGCAGGGTTGCCAGATAAGATTTTACAACGAAATACTTAAATTGTAATATTGAAATGTATAGGAACATTTTTAAGCGTGCGATTGATTTCTCTATCGTATTGATTGCGCTTTTGATTATTTGGCCTATTCTGCTGATTGTTACTATTTGGCTTCATTTTGCCAATAAAGGAGCAGGTGCTTTCTTTTTTCAGGAACGCCCAGGAAAAGATGAAAAGATATTTAAGGTTATCAAGTTCAAAAGTATGACAGACGAGCGTGATGCTGATGGTAATCTGTTGCCTAACGAGATGCGAATTACCAAAGTAGGACGTTTTGTGAGGAAGACTTCCATTGATGAACTTCCTCAGCTTATTAACGTGCTGAAGGGCGATATGGCTTTAATTGGACCTCGTCCGCTTTTGCCGGAATATCTGCCATATTATACTGAGCGTGAGCGTTTGCGTCATACGGTTCGTCCAGGTATCACAGGATGGGCGCAGGTGAATGGTCGTAATGCAGTGAAATGGGATGACCGTTTGGAAATGGATACGTACTATGTGGAACATTTGTCGCTGGGGATGGATTTGAAAATAATTTTCACAACTATTAAAAATGTACTTATAAGCAAAGATATAGAGGTTGTTCCGACTGGAAGGCTTCTTAGTGTAGAGCGTGCTAAGAAAATGAACAAACAATAAATATGGGGTGTCAGATGTATTTGAGACGATTGCAAGAAAATGACTTAAAGGATAGGGTAATGTGGATGAATCATATCGCAGTTTATCCTTCTATGGGTTTTACTCCTCCTATTTCATTAGAGAATACTGTTAATTGGTATCGTTCTAATTTGAGTAATAACAAACGTGTAGATTGTGTGTTTGTTAACGAAACAGGTGAGCTTCTTGCGATGGCTGGACTTACAAGTATTGATTACTCATGTAGAAAGGCAGAGTTGTATTTATTTGTCAATCCTAATCGCCAACGTCAGGGATTGGGTAAAAAAGCAACCTATCTTTTGTGTAAGTATGCTTTTAATGTGTTGCACTTAAACAAAGTTTATCTTTATACAAATGCTACAAACATTGGTGCACAACGAGTGTATGAGGATGTGGGTTTTAAACTTGAAGGTACACATCGTGAGGAACGCATGGCTGATGGTAAGTACGAGGATCGCTTTTATTATGGCATTCTTGCTAAAGAATTTGATTATGACAGAATGTCTTTGTTAATGATTGGTTGTAATAGCTTGATAATGAGTGATATAATGATGGGGGGGGTAAAACTTCGGATTGTTCGTGATGATTTATATCCTTTTGTAGGTGGGGGCAGTAAGGCTCGCAAAGCTGTGGCATACGAGGCTTTCTTGTGTGAGAATGGCTATAATGCTGTTGTAACATGTGGAGGTGTTCAGAGTAATCACAACAGAGCTATGGCTTTGATGTGTGCAAAGAATGGATGGAAATGCCATTTATGTATTCAGGGTGGTGAAGAGCGTTTTATGAATGAAAAAGGGAACGCTTTACTTGATAGATTAAGTGGTGCGGAGTGTGAACTGATACATCCAGAAGATACAGCTGTGGCAATGGATAGAGCCATGGATAAGTTGAAGTCTGAAGGCTATAATCCGTATTATGTGAGTGGTGGTGGTCACAATTTGCCGGGTGGCACTTGTTTTGTGGATGCTGTGCGAGAATTGAAATTTCAATGTGAACAGGTGGGGTATAAGCCAGATTATCTCTTTTTGGCATCAGGTACAGGATCTACCCAAGCTGGTATCGTAGTGGGACTTGATCTTGTTGGCTGGGGGAATGTGAAATGCGTGGGTATTTCTGTGGCTCGTCAACAGGAGAGAGGTAAGCAAGTGATTGTGGAATTCGCTAATATGTTAGCTGCTCATTATGGCTTGAAGAAAGATTATTCAGAGAGCATTTTTTTCAATACAGACTATTTATGTGGAGGCTATGAAAAATTTACTACCGAAATGAAGGAGTATTTAGACCAAATAACCGCAAAGACTGGTTTGGTTTTTTCAACTACTTACTCAGGCAAAGGCTTTTATGGGATGATGCAGGAAATAGAAAAGTATCATTTGAAAGATAAGAATATTGTGTTTTGGCATACGGGTGGATTGATGAATGTAATGAAATAGATAAATATATGAAGGAGATATAATAATGAATATTCTTTTTACTTGTGCTGGTAGACGTACGTATCTGCTGAAATACTTTAAAGAAAACCTTTCTGAGGGTGATAAGGTTGTGGCTACTGACATGTCACTGACGGCTCCCGCATTGCAGGTCGCCGATGTGAAGTTGCAAGTTCCTGCCGTGTATGACCCTGAGTACGTAAATATTACGTTGCGTATTTGTGAAGAGCAGAAAATAGATGCGCTGTTTTCACTAAATGATCTTGAATTGCCTATCTTGGCTGAAAATAAAGCGAGATTTGAGACGATTGGTGTAAAGGTGGTAGTGAGTGATCCTAAAGTGATTGATATTGCTTTCGATAAATATAAGACGGCTCAGTGGGTAGAATCATTAGGGCTAACTGCCCCTAAGACTTATGTGTGTTTGGAGGATTGCAAGAAAGCTTTAGCTTTGGGTGAAATCGCTTTTCCACTCTTTATGAAGCCTCGATGGGGTAGCGGCTCTATCGGCCTCGAAAGTATTGCCGATATGGAAGAGTTGGATATTTATTATAATCTTTTGACGAAAAAGATTAAGAAGACAATTCTTGCAACGGCTTCGGTAGGTGACGAGTATATTATGATTCAGGAAAAACTTACTGGCTTTGAGTACGGTCTTGACGTGATAAATGATTTGAATGGTAAAAACGTGGGTGTGAGCGTGAAGCAGAAGCTCGCTATGCGTTCGGGGGAGACTGATAAGGCTATTACTTGTAATCTACCTGAGGTTCGTGAGATAGGGCGTAAAATTGGTGAGAACCTTGGCCACATTGGAAACTTGGATGTAGATATTATGCAGAGGGCGAATGGCGACTATTGTGTGTTGGAGTTGAACCCGCGCTTCGGTGGTGGTTTCCCTTTTAGTTATGAGTCTGGTGTTAATCTTCCATTGGCCATCATCAAGTGGCTAAAGGGTGAAGAGGTAGACCCTCGGATACTAGTACCAGAATGCGGTAGAATGTTCTCGAAGAATGATTATCTCATGGAGATTAAGTAATCCTTAGATGGTTTTAAGAATGAGGTGGTAACAGCTGCTATATGTGAGATGTGGACAATCGGATTGTCCTCCTGCTACAAAAACGAGAATTAAGTTAATTTGAATACACATTATGGAAGAATGTAAGACGATTTATCTCTGTCTTGCCCACATGAGCGAGGAAGGTTGGGAACAAAAATACGTAAAGGAGGCATTTGACACTAATTGGGTAGTACCTATGGGCCCGAATGTGAATGCATTTGAGCAGAATCTTGCAGATTTTGCCAATGCAAATTCAGATGGCTCAAAGCTTGACCGAAAAGTGGTGTGCCTTTCAGCAGGTACTGCTGCCGTTCACTTGGCATTGATTGCTTGTGGCGTGAAGGCGGGTGATGAGGTGTGCGTGCAATCGTTCACCTTTTGCGCTTCTTCGCACCCTATCACTTACCTTGGCGCAAAGCCGGTGTTCATCGACTCGGAGCGCGAGACGTGGAATATGGATCCGGAGCTGTTGGAGAAGGCGATTATTGAGCGCAAAGCGGTTACAGGCAAGTATCCTAAGGCGATAATCCCTGTAGCACTCTATGGTATGCCATACGATTGTGAGCGGATTATGGCGATTGCAGACAAGTACGGTATTCCTGTGATTGAGGACGCTGCCGAGGGAATGGGGTCTCGCTTCAATGGTCAGGTGTTGGGTACGTTCGGTCGTTTCGGCGTGCTGTCGTTCAACGGCAACAAGATGATTACGACTTCGGGCGGTGGTGCATTGATTTGCCGCAACGAGGAGGATGCGAACAACATTATGTGGCACGCTACTCAGGCACGTGATGCGTATCCTTATTATCAGCATACGGAAATCGGTTACAACTACCGTATGAGTAACGTGTGTGCCGGTATCGGTCGCGGGCAGATGACGGTACTTGATAAGCATATTGCGCATCACAAGCATGTGCAGGCATTGTATAAGGAGCTGCTGGAGGAGGTTAAAGGTATACATCTGCATGAACAGCCTGAAACCATGAATCCCAAAACCGGTGAACGCAAATTCGATTCCAATTTCTGGCTCTGTGCTGCCACTCTTGACGAGGATGTAAAGATTCAGGGGCAGGAGAGTGCTTACAAAGAAGTCATCAAGACTGCCGTAGGTGGTGCTGCCGGTGTGATTAAAGCTGTAGATTCAGCCGTAACCGATTGCCAGCCCAACGCCAATGTAGAGGCTCTTCGCGTGTTTATGCTTTCGAAGAAGATTGAATGTCGCCCCGTGTGGAAGCCTATGCACAAGCAACCGGTATATGCTGACGCTGTGGCATACGTGAATGGCGTGTCGGAAGAGATTTTTAAGGTTGGTTTCTGCTTGCCAGCAGGTCCGTATGTGACGGAAAATGATGTACGTTATATTGTAGATTGCATCAAGGAGGCGATTATCAATTAATATGAAACAGTTGCTTATAGGTGTTTGGCAGTTCATCTGCTATTTGTTTTGGCCTCAGAAGACGGATAAATCAAGGTATGATGTTGAATAGTTGATTATGATTTTACTATTATTCGTAAAATCAACACTTTATAAATCATTTTCAGAAAACAGCTCCTGCAGGGCTGTTTTCTTTGTTTAGTACCGGAAAATGAAGAACTATGGAAATAAAAGTAGCCGGATTGATAGACTTGTGAAATTTAGTATGATATCTGTTTCATGAAGAGGTTCTTTGTTCTGCATCAATTATCTTATAATTAATACTTTATCACTTTTCTCAGAAAAACTACTCCCAAGCACCTTTTTTCTTTGGCTACATAGTTTTTAATCCTCACCTTTGCATCGTTGATCAACGAAACGTGTGAATAGGAAAACGAATTTAAATCTCTAAAGAAAAAAGTATGAGTGTAATTTTCAGGACGGTGGAGAGACCGTCGGACCCCAGGGTTGAAAACTCTCCCAAGAAGTATTATCCGCAGTTGGTAACATTGGGGCAAAGCGTGGATTTGGCGTTTATTGCACAGAAGATGCAGGACCGCTCTTCTCTGTCTATCGGTGACATCAAGAGTACGATGCAGAACTTTGTGGAAAAGCTGAAAGAGCAGTTGCTGGAAGGAAAGACGGTTAATATAGCCGGGCTGGGTGTCTTTATACTGGCAGCCAAATCGAAAGGTGAGGAAAAGGCTGATGACGTGACAGCCAAGAGTGTGGAGAGCGTCCGTATCTGTTTTCAGGCGAATAGGGAACTGAAGATATCGAAGGCTGCTACCCGTGCTGGAGAAAGGCTGGATTTGGTGAGTTTGGATGATTATCTTAAGGGGAAGACTTCTACAGATGGCGGCTCCGGTTCGGAAGGAGGAGGCTCGGATTCGGATGGAGACCAAGGTGAGAATCCACTGGGATAACAGTAGCTATGAATTATTAATCAGATAATGGATAATCTTTATGAAGAAAACGTGGAATGTGATTTTGAAACTTATTATTGCCGTAGCGAGTGCTGTGGCAGGTGTGATTGGCGGACAGACAATGATGTTTTAGTCCGATAGGATTTGATAAATAAAAAATGAGAAGAGCTGCTGGCAGGAAATCTGTCGGCAGCTCTTTTTTTAATCCTTGTATGCTTCTTCGTGTACCCCCGCTACTGCTCGTCCGCTGGGGTCGTTCTTTCCTTGGAAAGAGGCGTCCCATGCCAGCGCTTCGGCGGTGGAGCATGCCACACTGGGTACGCTGGGAACGCTCCGGACCGCGCTTTCACTGGGGAAATGCTCTTCGAAGATGGTGCGGTAGTAATACTCTTCCTTGTTTTGTGGGGTATGTATCGGGAAGCGTTCGGCGGCATGTGCCATCTGTTCGTCGCTGACGGCAGCGGCAGTGATGGCTTTCAGCGTATCAATCCAACTGTAGCCCACACCGTCGGAGAACTGTTCTTTCTGCCGCCAGGCAACGCTCTGAGGGAGCATGTCGGCAAAGGCTTCGCGGACTACTTTCTTTTCTATCTCCTTGCCGGGGCACATCTTGACTGCCGGATTGATGCGCATGGCAACATCCAGGAATTCTTTGTCGAGGAAGGGGACACGTCCTTCCACTCCCCAGGCTGCAAGGCTTTTGTTGGCACGGAGGCAGTCGTACAGATGCAGTTTGGAGAGCTTGCGCACGGTTTCTTCGTGAAAGGCTTGCGGGGTGGGCGCCTTGTGGAAGTAAAGGTAACCGCCGAACACCTCGTCCGCACCTTCGCCGCTGAGTACCATCTTGATGCCCATGCTTTTGATGACACGTGCCAGCAGATACATGGGGGTGGAGGCGCGGACAGTGGTTATGTCGTAAGTCTCAATGAAATAGATGACGTCGCGGACAGCATCGAGGCCTTCCTGAACGGTATAGTTTATCTCGTGATGCACGGTACCGATATGACGGGCCACTTCGCGGGCTTTAATCAAGTCGGGAGCACCCTTCAAGCCGACGGCGAAGGAATGGAGCTGCGGCCACCAGGCATCTGCCTTGTTGTCTGTCTCGATGCGTTTGGCGGCATATTTCTTGGCGATGGCAGAGATGACGGAAGAATCGAGTCCGCCACTGAGCAGGACACCGTAGGGGACGTCGGACATCAACTGGCGCTGTACGGCGGCTTCAAGGGCATCGTGCACAGCCGTGACTTGTGTGCTGTAGGCTGTCCGGCCTATCGAAGCCGGCGCGGCGTTGCGTTCGGCGGCAGGAGTGTAGTTGTCCTTCACAGCGGCATAGTCCATCCAGTCGCGGGTGTACCAGCGGTGCATCTTGCCCTCGCGGCCACGGTAGTAGTGGCCGGGAAGGAAAGGCTCGTACTCGTCGCAGAAACCCTCAAGGGCTTTCAGCTCACTGCCGAAGTAGATGTGTCCATCCTTGTCGCGTCCTATATAAAGGGGGATTACGCCGATGGGGTCGCGGGCGATGAGGTAATCGTCCGTTTCTTCATCATAGAGGGCGAAGGCGAAGATGCCGTTCAGCTCTTCGAGGAAGCGGACGCCTTTGTCTTTGTAAAGGGCAAGGATGACTTCGCAGTCGGAACCGGTCTGGAAGGCGTATTTTCCGGCATAGCGGGCACGGATGTCGCGATGGTTGTAAATCTCGCCATTGACGGCAAGCACCTGCTTGTGGTCGGGTGAATACAAGGGTTGTCCGCCGGATTCCGGGTCGACAATGGAGAGGCGTTCGTGGGCGAGAATGGCGGAGCCGCCTACGTAGATGCCACTCCAGTCCGGCCCACGATGACGGATTTTCTGCGCCATCCGTAGCGCTTTGTTTCTCAACTCAGGAGTTTGAGACTGTATGTTGAAGATTCCTGCTATTCCACACATGAGAATTAAAAATTAAAGGTTAAAAATTAAAAGGAGGGAAATCATTTTTTGTTTTCTTTTAGAGGTTCGAGGTAACGGTCTATTTCTGTTGCCACTCGTCGTCCGTCGGCCAAGGCACGTACTACGAGGCTGGCGCCGTGGGCGGCATCGCCTGCCACGAATACGTTCTCTGCAAACTTCGGTTGCTCGGGCTTGAGGAAACCCATGGCAAGAAGCACCATATCGGCTTCGATGACCTCTTTCTTGCCCGTAGGTTTCATGGTGGGACGGCCACCGTCTGTTGCCGGAAGCCACTCCACTTCTTCCACTTCCACACCGCATACCCTGCCGTTCTTCCCGATGAACCGGGTGGAGGCGAGGGACCATCGACGGGTACAGCCTTCTTCGTGGCTGCTGGTGGTTTTCAGTACGACGGGCCATTGCGGCCAGGGAGTATCCGGGTTGTGTCCTATGGGCGGTTGGGGCATGATTTCAATCTGGGTTACGCTGACGGCTCCCTGTCGGATGCTGGTGCCTATACAGTCGGACCCGGTATCGCCGCCGCCGATGACGAGTACCCGTTTGCCGCGGGCGTTGACGAGCTGGTCTTTCGGGAAGGTATCTCCATCCAGAATATGGTTCTGCTGTGCCAGCATGTCGAGGGCAAAGTAGATGCCTTTCAGCTCCCTGCCCGGAATGGAGAGGTCGCGGGCGGTGGGCGTACCGGTACAAATGGCGTAGGCATCGAATCCGACGGGCAGTTTCTGCACATCGACATGGACTCCCATCTTGAACAAGATACCTTCGGCCTCGAGGATTTTCATGCGGCGGTCGATGACGGCTTTGTCCAGCTTGAAGTTGGGGATGCCATAGCGCAGCAGTCCTCCCGGCATCGGTTTGCTGTCGAATAGGGTAACTTCGTAACCTTTGGCGTTCAGCCGTACGGCAACGCTCAATCCGGCAGGGCCGGCGCCGATGACGGCTACTTTCTTTCCGTTGCGTTCGGGCTGGAGGGGGGTGATGTAGCCCTCGCGAAAAGCAGCCTCGGCAATGGCGGCTTCGTTCTCGCGGATAGTGACCGGTTCGTTGCACGAGAGTTTCAGTACGCACGACTTCTCGCAAAGGGCAGGGCAGATGCGTCCCGTAAATTCCGGAAAATCATTCGTACTGTTCAGTATTTGATAGGCTTCGCGCCATTTGCCCCGGTAGAGCGCGTCTTGGAATTCCGGGTCTTTATTGCCCAGCGGACATGCCCAGTGGCAGAAGGGTACGCCGCAGTCCATACAGCGCGAGGCTTGGAGCTTGCGGTCGTGGCTGTTCAGTGTCTGTTCCACTTGGCTGAAGTCTGTGATACGTTCGTGTATCGGACGGTAACC
>ERZ779894.1009-NODE-1009-length-30569-cov-10.817461_pt1 | contig 30569 bp, 28 predicted proteins | sample MGYA00511587_ERZ779894 | MGnify/ENA primary metagenome ERZ779894 (study PRJEB29588, sample SAMEA2160490) | human gut metagenome | biome: human gut; feature: human-associated habitat; material: faeces | place: Denmark | collected 2008/2010 ... | reverse complement strand
TTCCTTAAAACCTAATGAAACCGCGCGGAACGACACATAGGTCGTTCCCTACAAAAATTCAATTAGCCATCTGTTTTTTTGTACACCTATAAACTAAAATTTATTGCTATATGATATATGTGTAAAAAAGCGGCGGAAGTGATCCCCAGCGGCGCACGAATCAATTCATTGTTCACTTGCGTTGTTAAACTAAAATTCACCGACATCTGTCGGAAAACACTTTTTTATTGAATTAACATTATAGATATGCTATAATTATATAAAATATGTCTGTATGGCAAAAATATTTATCTGTGAGGTTAAAATATGTCTGAACAGCATACTAAACGCAAGTCAAGAAAGCGTAAGACCAATAAGGTTGTGGTCGCGATACTCTCCCTTCTGATAGTTGCCGCTATGTCGGTCTGTGCCGTTGGTGCGATGAAGCTTATTGAAAGCATGCCAAAGAAAAGCACCGACGAGCCGAGCACCGTCTCCACCGTGTCGATTGAACCGGAACCGGAGCCCATTGTCAAGGTAGCCAGCGCCACTATCGCATCGACCGGCGACCTGCTCATGCATATGCCTATAATAACGGGCGCGTATGACAACAACACAAAGACATACGATTTCAGCAAAATATATACATATCTCGGCAAATACGCTGCCGCTGCCGACTATGCGGTAGCCAATCTTGAGACCACCCTAAGGGGTACCGAGGACGGCGCGAAATACTCAGGCTACCCTACCTTCAACTGCCCCGACAGTATAGTGACAGCCACAAAGAACGCCGGCTTTGATATGCTGCTTACGGCAAATAACCACTCGTATGACAAGGAACTCAAAGGCTTTCTTCGCACTTTGGACGTTATCGACAGCGAGGGCATCGACCGTATCGGCACCATGAAGACCGAGGAAGAGCCTAAATACACGGTAAAGGATATAAACGGTATAAAGATAGGCATGACCTGCTATACTTATGAGACCGAGACCGGCAAGGAAGGCAGAAAGGCTCTCAACGGCATAATGCTTGCAACCGAAGCCACAAATCTTATAAATTCATTCAGCTACGAGCGTCTAGACGCGTTTTACACCGATCTTAAGGGTCAGCTCGACGGCATGAAAGCCCAAGGAGCCGAGGCTACGGTCGTTTATATACACTGGGGAGACGAATACCGCCTAACAGCCAATAAAAAGCAAATAGAAATAGCGCAGCAGCTTTGCAACTTGGGCGTTGACGTCATAGTCGGCGGTCATGCGCATGTTGTCGAGCCCATTGATCTTTTAACGAGCGAGACCGATCCGGATCACAAGACAGTCTGCCTTTATTCGATGGGCAATGCCGTTTCAAACCAGAGAAAGGAACGCGCGTCGATCAAGACCGGTCATACAGAGGACGGTGTGCTCTTCAGCATCACATTCGCAAAATACAGCGACGGAACCGTCCTGCTTGAAAGCACCGATATACTTCCCACATGGGTCAACATGTTTACAAGCAAAGCGACCGGCAAGCCGGTGTATCAGATAATTCCTCTTGATAAAAACGTTGCAGACTGGAAGACGGAGTTTGACCTTACGGACACAAGTCTTGGCAATGCCGAAAAATCATATGACCGCACTATCAAAATAGTCGGCGACGGGCTTGACAAGGTCAAGAAATATTTAAAGGTACACAGCGTCTACCCGGCAGTACCTAAGGCTGATCCCGGCACGTCTGATATTTCTGACATTTCTTCACTTTCCCCTGCCGCATAAGTCGACCCTCTTCAGCCTATGCTTTAGGTTGACAAAGCATATAATTTGTGATACAATGCTTTTTAGCTCATACAGAGTAGGTCTCGGCGCGTCAAGTGCCGGCAGGACGGGGAGTTGCCTGCCGGACGAAAAACCGTTAGCGGTTTGCGGTGCCGTTTCCGCATCCCGCTGTTATAGTAAGAAGATATGCCGGAATACGGATACATACCTCCTTATTATTTCACGCGCAGATGAAATTTTAAGGAGGTTTTATTATGGAAAAATCGTACAGACACTACTACACAAGACGCATTTCGGTGCTCGCCGTCATGACGGCTCTTGCCGTTATCTCGTCGCTGTCATTCCCTATGGGTCTCACCTTCCGTGTAGGCACATTTATCAAAATATCGCCGGTGTTCATTGTAACGGCGCTCACCGGCTGCCTTTACGGCTGGCGCGGCTCGACGCTTGTCGCGGCACTCGCAGATATAATACAGGGCATGCTTTTCGGCGGCGTTTCGTGGCTGATAGTGCTCACCAAGGTGTTCACCGGTGCAATGTTCGGTCTGTTCCTGCATAAAAGCTACAGAATAACGCGGATCATTATTGCTGTTGCCGTAACGCAGATAATAGGCAGTCTCGGTCTTACAAGTCTTGCGCTTATGCTTGAATACGGAATGACAGTGGAGGGATTTTATCTTAGAATGGTCCAGACCGCCGTTCAGCTCTGCTTACAGCCGGTCGTGTTATGGCTTCTCCTGCCGGTCGCTGACCTGCCCGCAAGGATTAAAAAATTAGCTGTTTAAGGTTTCGACAAAATTTATTTACAAGTTGACATAATGCTATTTACAAATCTAAGTCTATGTGTTATCATCATTAAAACAATTCTTTAAGAGCGGTACCGTGATGCCGACAAGGTTTGATGATAAAGCGCATTATGTGCGCTGCTTTTTGTGCGATCATGAGATCTTGCCGCATACGGCAGGATCTCTTTTTTTGAGGTGATCTTTATGCTGAAGTACAAATCTCTTATAATGGATGAAAATGCAGTCATGCGCGCGGTAAAAAGGATCTCTTACGAAATAATCGAAAGAAACCGCGGATGCGACTCGCTCTGTCTGGTCGGCATCTGCCGCCGCGGTGTGCCGATAGCCGAAATGATAGCCGCAAACATTGAAAAGATAGAGGGCGAAAAGATAGACTGCGGAAAGCTTGACATCACCTTCTACCGCGACGATCTTTCCAAAATGACAAGCGACCCCGTAGTCAACGCGACCGACATTGAATTTGACATCACCGACAAAAATGTCGTGCTTGTGGACGACGTGCTTTATACAGGCAGAACGGCAAGAGCCGCGATAGATGCGCTGATAGCAAAAGGGCGTCCTGCCACGGTGCAGCTTGCAGTGCTTATAGACCGCGGTCACCGCGAATTTCCTATCAGAGCCGATTATGTAGGCAAAAATATGCCGACCTCAAAAAGCGAGCGCATATGCGTAAAGCTGCCGCCGTACGAGGACAAAACATCGGTAGAGCTTTTCGGTTAAACCGGGCATTGCCCGTTTAATAAATTTATATTAATTTGCACCTGTGTGTGCAAGATATGGAGGAAAAAGTATGAAACTAACCTACAGAGTCAATGACAGGCCAAGTTTCGGCAAGGTGATCGTGTTTGCGTTCCAGCAGCTGCTCGCGATCCTTGCGGCAACCATCGCAGTTCCGACGATCATCGGAAACGGAATGTCACAGTCGGCAGCCCTGTTCGGTGCAGGTGTCGGAACCATCGTTTATCTGCTCTTTACAAAATTCAGAAGTCCGGTGTTCCTCGGTTCGTCATTCGCATTTATAGGTTCTATGTTTGCAGCATTCGCAGGTGCTGCCTCAGCACAGGCAGGCTACCTTGGTCTTATAATCGGTGCGGCATTTGCAGGACTTGTATATGTAGTCATCGCAGTAATCGTTAAGCTCGTAGGCGTCAAGTGGATCAACAAGCTTATGCCTGCGGTCGTTATCGGACCGACAGTTTCCATCATCGGTCTGTCGCTTGCAGCAAATGCAATCAGCGATCTTTCAAAAGGAAAGGTTCTTGACGCTGACAGCAACTCCCTTGCAAATCCTCTTATCTGCATCCTTTGCGGACTTGTCACCCTGCTTGTAGTGACCATCTGCTCGGTCTACGGTAAGAAAATGGCTAAGCTTATCCCCTTCATCATAGGAATACTTGCAGGATATGCTGCGGCAGCCATATTCACAGTGATCGGAATTATGACCGACAATCAGGCGCTTCAGATAATCAACTTTGAAGTATTCAAGAATATGGACATCTTCTCTATCCCCGACTTCACCTTCCTTGAGGCAATAAAGGGTGTCAAAGAGATAGACGGCAACTATATAGCAACGGTAGCCGTGGCATACATCCCGGTTGCATTCGTTGTCTTTGCCGAGCACATCGCCGACCACAAAAACCTCTCATCGGTCATCGAGCATGACCTGCTTGAGGATCCGGGCCTTTCAAGAACACTTCTCGGAGACGGTGTCGGCTCTATCGCAGGCTCACTCTTCGGCGGCTGCCCCAACACCACCTACGGCGAATCGGTCGGCTGTGTTGCTATAACCGGCAATGCTTCCGTAGTGACCATCATCGCAACTGCTATAATGTGCATGGTGATCTCCTTCTTCGGACCGTTCGTAATCTTCCTCTCAAGCATCCCGAACTGCGTAATGGGCGGCGTTTGCGTAACACTCTACGGCTTCATCGCAGTATCCGGTCTTAAGATGATACAGGATGTTGACCTCGGCGACAACAAGAACCTCTTTGTAGTAGCAGTCATCCTCATCTGCGGCATCGGCGGACTTACCGTATCGTTCGGCAAGGTAACCATCACCGCAGTTGCCTGTGCACTTATCCTCGGAATCATCACCAACGTGATCCTTTCAAAGGGCAAGAGCGCTGACGAAACCAAAGAGATCGAAGCAGAGGGAAATACCGAAGCATAAACTCAACACTCAGATAAAGAAAGGGGCTGCATTTGCAGTCCCTTTTTGTGTTACGAATGCAATAATCGAAAATGCGAAAAGAATTATATATTGAACTGCAACCGATGGGAGCCAGAATCCATTTGTAAACAAAAACAAAATAAGATAAAAAGAGAACCCATATAAAAACGAAGCGATAATTCTGCCCAACATACGCGTAAAGCGGTTTGAAGGGAATTCAAAAAACATTGGTTGTTTAGCTCCTTTTAATAGATCCTTGATCCATTGATATATTGTCAAGCCAAGGACTATCAAACCGATATTTCCCAAAACAAAGTCGAATTCATAAATTTTGTTTCTGGTTTGGCAACGGAATCATAGATCAGAGCGCCTATTGCCACCGTTATAGAACAAACAAACAGTGATATTCCTACTATGCAAAAGCTTCCCATTGCCATATAAACTCTTGGAAGCATTGAAAGGACGGTTATTATTCCGAAGAAGATTGCCGTGACTAAAATAAAGTTCCAAAATCCGCTGTTAAGTATTCTGACATAAATCGGAAGAAAATATATTCCTCCAGCAATAAAGGCTGCCGTTGCCAACCTCGGAAAGGTAATTGATAATTTGGCAAATTCCAGCCATAACCTAATTGCGATAATACAGAAAGTAACTGTTATATAAACAGAAATGAGGTTTCGCGAAGCTGGGAGCAGTATTCAAAATCGTAATTCAAAAGTGGGTGCAATATTCATAAATGAAAAGCGGAGCCGAAGCCCTGCTTTTCGTAATTGATATTCGTTTGCATTCAATTGTACACAAAATTGCTGAGGACAAAATCTTCGACACGGTTGCGAATGGAGTTCATTCGGCGCGTCCATTCAAGGTTATCGGCGGTTTTGAGATTTTCGGTGACGCCTTCGATCTCGGCGTACTGGCACATCAGCAGGTCGTAAGTCTCCTGTGTGTCTCGATTCATATCCGTCAAATACTGTTCGAGCGTGCCTTTCATCCTCATCACGTTGATGACCGTAGGGAAGTGATTTTTCAGATAGTTGTAGTGGCGCTGTCCCCATACGCCTATTTGAGTGACAAATTCATCTTTCATATGCAAATACCTCCTTTGTGACTTCATTGTACCGCAAAGGAGGTATATTGAAAAATGTGCGTTTCAGAATAACTGCAAAAAGCCCGGCTCGATCGGATAACCGAAAGAGTCGGACTTTCGTGCTTAAATCAAGATATCAATTCGGATATCTTTCCACTGGCTCGTCTTGAAGTGGTGGACGCTTGGCGCGGTTTTGATAAACACGTGGGCGTACGCCTCATCAACGGTCAGCTCTGCGATTTTTAAGGGTTTAATGTTCTGGGGCAAACCGTTTTAGCCTTTTAGGGGCAAACTTTTTTATCCTCCCGCTTTCTCATTCTTCCCCTTTTAAAATGAGAAATTACGGAGTGCAATAACGGGAAATAACCCGACTCCCGAAAAATGAAATACCGAGAAAAAACAGGGATGCCAAGTGCTTTAAGTATTCTAAGTGCAATGAGAATTTTCGATACACGGAAATAATAAGAAATAGGGAGAAAAACAAGGATTTAAGCGGTTTTCCAGTGCATTTAAGGTTGCCAGTGCAGTCGGTTTAAAGGGCTTTTGGTAGCAGCATTGTGCCACGGTTTCAGTGCAGTTATGTGTTGCCAGCGCAATAAAAAAAGACCCTGCGTTTGCAGATTTCTCTACAAACACAAGGTCATTTTATTTCTTTGTATTTCCCGTTTTTTCCTTTTATTTCACGCTAAACGATTTTGCCCTTTTTGAGTAAAATCGGGATAAAAGGGAGTGTACGGGGACATAACGGGATTATTTCCCCTGTCCCTTGATAGCAGCCTGTGCTGCTGCGAGGCGAGCGATCGGCACACGGAACGGTGAGCAGGACACATAGTCAAGTCCTATCTGATGGCAGAACTCGATCGACGAAGGATCGCCGCCGTGCTCGCCGCATATTCCGCAATGGAGTGTCGGACGGGTGGCTCTGCCAAGCTTTACAGCCATATCCATCAGCTTGCCGACACCGATCGTGTCGATACGTGCAAACGGATCAGATTCGTAAATCTTATTCTGATAGTAAGACGGGAGAAACTTGCCTGCGTCGTCACGGCTGAAGCCGAAGGTCATCTGGGTAAGATCGTTGGTTCCGAAGCAGAAGAACTCAGCCTCTTTAGCTATATCGTCAGCGGTGAGAGCAGCTCTCGGGATCTCGATCATGGTGCCGACCTCATACTTGAGCTCGGTACCGCTTGCCTTTATGATCTCGTCAGCGGTCTTGACAACTACGTCCTTAACGAACTTAAGCTCCTTGATCTCGCCTACCAGCGGAATCATGATCTCGGGCTCGATATTCCAATCAGGATGATTCTTCTTAACATTGATAGCAGCCTTGATAACTGCTGCGGTCTGCATCTCGGCGATCTCCGGGTAAGTCACGCAGAGACGGCAGCCACGGTGACCCATCATCGGGTTGAACTCGTGGAGATCAGAGCAGATCTGCTTGATCTGAGCAACGGTCTTGCCCTGTGCCTTTGCAAGGGTCTCTATATCTGCTTCGTTGGTCGGTACAAACTCATGAAGCGGCGGATCGAGGAAGCGGATGGTTACAGGATAACCGCCAAGAGCCTCGAACAGTCCCTCAAAGTCTGACTGCTGCATGGGTTCGATCTTGTCAAGCGCAGCCTTTCTTTCTTCAACAGTCTCAGAGCAGATCATCTCGCGGAACGCGTCAATTCTGCCCTCGCCGAAGAACATGTGCTCTGTACGGCAGAGACCGATTCCCTGAGCGCCAAGCTCAGCGGCGCGCTTTGCGTCTGCCGGAGTATCTGCATTGGTGCGAACACCAAGCTTCTTGTACTTATCGGCAAGCTGCATGATTCTTCCGAAGTATCCTGAGTTAGGATCGGCAGGAACGGTTGCAATGATGGTATCATAGATAGTACCGGTAGAACCGTCGAGAGACAGACCGTCGCCCTCCTTAAACACCTTGCCTGCGAGTGTGAACTGCTTGTTCTCCTCGTCCATCTTTATATCGCCGCAGCCGGAAACACAGCAGGTTCCCATTCCACGGGCAACAACGGCAGCGTGTGATGTCTGTCCGCCGCGGACGGTCAGTATGCCCTGTGCATACTTCATGCCCTCGATATCCTCAGGAGAGGTCTCGAGACGTACAAGAACGACCTTCTCGCCCTTCTTGCCTTCAATAACTGCATCTTCGGCGGTAAATACGATCTTACCTGCGGCAGCACCCGGAGAAGCGGCAATACCCTTGCCGACAACATTGTTCTTGTCAGCCTCTTTAAGTGCCTTGGGATCAAATGTCGGATGGAGAAGCATGTCAAGGCTCTTTGCATCGATCTGCATAAGAGCTTCCTGCTCGGTGATCATGCCTTCGTCAATAAGGTCGCAGGCGATCTTTATAGCAGCGGCAGCGGTACGCTTACCGTTACGGGTCTGGAGCATGTAAAGCTCGCCATGCTCGATGGTGAACTCCATGTCCTGCATATCTCTATAGTGGTTCTCAAGGGTCTGGCAGACCTGCTGGAACTTCTCGAAAGCCTTCGGGAACTTGTCCTTCATTTCGGCTATCGGCATCGGGGTACGAACGCCTGCAACAACGTCCTCGCCCTGTGCGTTGGTGAGGAATTCTCCCATGAGTCCCTTTTCGCCGGTCGCCGGATTACGGGTAAATGCAACACCGGTTCCGCAATCGTCGCCCATATTGCCGAAAGCCATCATCTGTACGTTGACAGCAGTACCCCATGAATACGGGATGTCGTGGTCCATACGGTAGATGTTTGCACGCGGGTTGTCCCATGAACGGAAAACAGCCTTAATAGCCTCGAAGAGCTGCTCCTTAGGATCATCCGGGAAGTCCTTGCCGAGCTGCTTCTTGTACTCAGCTTTGAACTCGTTTGCAAGCTCCTTCAGATCGTCGGCGGTGAGCTCAACGTCAAAGGTAACACCCTTCTTTTCCTTCATCTCATCGATGAGCTTTTCAAAGTACTTCTTGCCGACCTCCATAACGACGTCGGAGAACATCTGTATAAATCTTCTGTAGCAGTCCCAAGCCCAACGCGGATTGTTGGACTTCTCGGCTATAACATTAACGACCTTTTCGTTAAGACCCAGGTTAAGAATGGTATCCATCATACCGGGCATCGAAGCACGGGCGCCCGAACGTACCGAAACGAGCAGCGGATTTTCTTCATCGCCGAACTTTTTGCCGGTGATTCTTTCCATCTTCTCGATGTTTTCCATGATCTCGGCCTGAATAGCGTCGTTGATCTTTCTGCCGTCTTCATAGTACTGTGTGCAGGCCTCGGTAGAGATAGTGAAGCCCTGCGGCACCGGAAGACCTATAGCGGTCATTTCCGCAAGGTTTGCGCCCTTTCCGCCAAGCAGATTGCGCATGTCCTTGTTACCCTCTGAAAAAAGGTAAACATACTTGTGACTCATTCTTGAATCATCCTCCTAAAAAATATTGACATCCCAATCGCCGCCGCGGCACGAGCCTGCGAACGACGAGCATTGCGCTCTTATTTTATTTTAAAAAGCGCAAGACTCCAAATTGCTTTGAAGTATCCAATTGATTATACCAGTTATTTTATGAAAAATAAAGAGCAAATTTAAAGTTTTTTAAAAATTTACATCTTTTTATGCCGATTTTCAACTGCGCTGACCGCTTTTTATAAGCATTGCGACGGTCTCGTCTGTAATTTCTTTAGGTCGGCAACGAGCCAAGAACTCCTCCGCAGTTAGTTCTGAGAATCCTTGTTCTACACGTAGAGTGTTTATTCTTGCTAACCTTAACTTGAACAGGCGAATCTTCTCTTGTTCGCCCTGTTCATCAATTACAGGGATGTTACCATCTGAATCCGCTCGTTCTTTGAGCATATCTCTATCTGGTAAATCATCCTCTGGGCTGTAACCATTGAAATTACCTTCTTCATCCAGAATATCGGGGTAATAATCCCAGATGGTCATTACATCGGTAAAATCGCCGTAGTCACGGAGAACAGGGATTTTGAAATGAATCGCTTTGAGGTATCCCATTTCTCGTTTGGTTGGGAATATCTCAATGCTATCAACAAGCATATTCGCAAACTGTTTCTGTGCAAGGGGTGAAAGGTTTTCAAAATCCATACCAAATGCCATTATCAAATTGATGGCATCTTCCTTGCTTTTTTTGGTTGCGGTTGCATTGTTGATTTTCATTTCTGTGGCAAAGATAAGGGTTTCTATTTCATCCAACTGCTCATAGATTTCCTCTAACTGTCGGGCATAGGTTTCAAACTTGCGGTCATAGTGTTTGTCAGTAATATCTATGTTACGTTGTGCCTGTTCGTATTTTTTCTGTATGAGTGAAAGTTCTCTCTGTCTGGCGGTAAGCTCACCGAGTTTGGTTTCAAGTTCGCTCATATCAAATTCTTTGTTTATCTTTTCTAAAACCGCATCTATAATGTCGGGTGTCAATAAACAAAGTTTAATGGCATTGATAAATTCTTCATCCAATTCTTTGCAGTTGTATTGTTTAGCACACGAACACGGCACTCCGTTGGTGTTCCGTGTCTGTCTGCATTTATAGGCATAGGAAATTTTGTAGTATGTGCCATCCGATTTCTTTTTGCGATTCGGCACACCGTACATAGACTGATTACAGGATGGGCATTTCACCAAACCAGATAAAATGTACTGGTGTTCCTGTTCCAGTTTTTCTTTCCGTTTGCCTGTATAAACTCGTTTGGAGTGTGCTTTGTTCCAGAGTTCCTCTGTAACAAGTCCTTGATGCAAACCATCAACCAGAATAATGTTGTTTGCATCCTTTTCAGTAACGATTCTGGTTTTTCCGTGGTGACCTTTTATCTTTTCAGTTTTACGGCGACCATAAGCAATTTTACCCATATAAACAGGGTTGTCAAGTATCTTCTTGATAAAGTCGGCGGTAAAGTAATCGTGTTTGCCATTTTGACGTACTACTTTTTTGATACCCTCTGCATTAAGTCGCTTGGCAACACCCATTACACCCAGACTTTCATTGACAAACAGGTCGAATATGTAGCGAACCGTTTTCGCTTCATCCTCTACGATTTCAAGAGCACCATTATTGATGGTGTAACCATAAGGAGCAAAACCGCCGTTCCATTTGCCTTCCCTTGCTTTCTGTTTGCGACCTGCCATTGTTTGTGTATGGATGTTTTCAAGTTCCATTTCAGCGACAGAACTCATAATCGTAACCATCATTTTGCCGAGTTGTGTGGAACTATCAAGTCGCTCTTTAATACAGATAAGGTTTACACCGTAAGCTTAAATGATGTCTACTATACAGGTACACAAGAACAGTGGAATGCGATTACCATTGGTTCTAGCAATAAGTCTTTAACTTCTGCCACAAGAACCTACAATTATGTTCCTTAATAGTATCTACTCGAACAGAACAGAGTTGTGTTGTGAACAAAACGGTATGAAGAAATTTTCTCATACCGTTTTTTCGTGTCTTTTTTGCAAATTTTTCAATATGTGGCTTGTAGAAATAAAGGTGTTGTGGTATAATTATTGTGTATTTTTGTGCTTATTTGATTATGAGCAGAACGGAGTGTGTTATGAAATACGAAGATATGATTTTCAAAATTCCTGTAGAATCTGCTACATATAGAGATGATTCGCATTTTGTTATTCAACAAATGACCGCCATTTTAGATGAACGTAAAAGAGTTGGCGATAATAAAATTATCATTAACACCAACCTCAAGCTCGGTTTGCCTTTAGAAAACATCAACAAAATTGCAGGTCCAATGATTGAGGCTTGGGCTGGTGAAGTGTTTGCCGGTATTAGAGATAATCTTGATAATGAATATTATCTTATCAATGTTGAAGCACAAGAACGGTTAGGTATGGCAGACATAATTTTGCAGTTCAAGAAAAATGACCGTGTATTAACCGGTAATGTCGATGTTAAAGCAACTGCTAATGATATTCCCAATAGTGGCAAGGGGCCGAACATCACATCCTTTTCCAGAATCCGTACCGCATATGTAGTTGACCCAGATTATATGTTTATAATCCTGTCAATTAAGCATCGTGTATACTCTGAAAGAAACAAGGAAACGGGTTTGGTTGATGGAATTATGGAGGTTGTTGATTACAATGCATACGATTTGAAATTCATTAGCGATGCAGATATAAACTACAATCCGGCACTTGGTACAGGCCAAATACAGATTAAAGATATTCATTATGTTACATATCAATATCGTACTACGTGGGAAATGTGCCAACTGCTCGACCACAAATATTTACATAGTTCTCGCAGAACGATTGATGATTTTTACAGAGAGGCACGAAAAAACGGATGGATAAAGAATTAAAAATTATCTGTGGTGATGCAGTTGAAGAAATGGCGAAACTACCAGATAAAAGTGTTCGCCTTATTGTAACCGACCCACCCTATAATCTTAATAAGGACTACGGAAATAATCAAGATAATTTGGAGTTTACAGAATACCTTGAATTTTCACGTAAATGGTTAAAAGAGGCACATCGTATATTAACCGATGACGGAACAATTTATGTGTTTATGGGTATGAGATACATTTCTTATATCTACTCCATTTTAGAACAAGAATTAGGGATGACCTTTAATTCTTGGATTACTTGGTTCTATACACAAGGAATTGGAAAAACCAAAGGTTTCTCGCCCAGACACGATGATATTTTGATGTTCACAAAACATCCCAAAAAATTCGTATTCAATCTGGATGATATACGAGTTCCGCAAAAATTTTATCGTTCCGTAAACAATATGCGTGGTGCGAATCCTGGAAATGTCTGGGAGTTTTCTCATATGCATTATTGCAACAAGAATCGCCAGAATCATCCCACACAAAAACCTGAAGGTTTATATGAACGGATGATACTTTCTTCATCAAATGTAGGTGATGTAGTTCTTGACCCATTTTCTGGCAGCGGTACTTTATTGAGAGTTTGTCAGCAGACAGGCAGATGCGGAATTGGTATAGAGGTCAATCCAGAATATATTGAAATGACACAAGAACGACTTACATCGCCTTTTAATGGATTTGATAGTATCGATGAACGAATGAAACGAGTTCCAAATGACCTTAACGATGCAGATGTGCGATTGGAATATGTAAATAACCACATTCAATGGTTTTTGAAGAATCATCCCGATGCAATCAATGATTTTATTGATGAGGTAATTCAAAAGTATCACGATAAACTTATCGAATCTGGTCAGTTGGATATGGTTGAACAATTACGACCGTATTCGCAATTAAAAATGCTATGAGGAAATTCCCCCATAGCATTTTTTATTTCCTTGTAGGACCAATTTTAAGCGGTGTTTTGCTCCTTATATGGAATTACACCACCCAACCGCTTAAAAGCGATTCTGAGCCAATTTAGAGCATTCCAAAGTGCTTAAAAGCATTTTCTATTGCTTTCTCTTTTTCTGGTGGGCAGTTTGGTACTCTGTGACCGTCTTTGCCCTTGTTGTAGTTTTCCCTTTTCTCAAAACCGTGTTTTTCTTTTACCTGTGCGATGTTGAGAGAGGTAACATTCAAACCGTATTTATCTTTGACGTAGGCTTTTATCTCTGGATATGTTGCGGTGGTTCTGGCGGTTTTGGGTAGGGCCTGAACATTCACATCAAAGTAGATATGTTCATCTACTTTTTGCCGACTTAATAATGCTACCGTTTCCACATGACCGGCACGGGGAAAAAGATCGAAAGCGGCTGCCTTTACCGTGTCATACCCAAGCTCCGAAAAGCGGCGGCAGTCGCGTGCAAGGGTGGCTGGATCGCACGAAACATAAACCACCCGTTCCGGTGAAAATTTCGCTGCGACAGTATCTATAAGCTCCGCATCGCACCCTTTGCGCGGCGGATCAAGTATCACGACGTCCGGTCTTGATCCCTCTTTTTCAAGCTGCTTTGCGGCAGCCGCAGCGTCGCCGCAGATAAATCTGCAATTATCAAATCCGTTTGCCGCAGCGTTATGTTCTGCGTCGCGCACGGCGCTATCTATGGTCTCGACGCCTGTTACGCTTTTTGCGCGGTCAGCCATTGAAAGCCCTATAGTACCGGCTCCGCAATAAAGATCGAGCACATTTTTGCCGTCAGGCTCGGCATATTCGGCTGCCTTTTCGTACAGTTTTTCAGCCATGTTGTGATTGACCTGATAAAATGACAGCGGCGATATTCTGACCTTCACGCCGCAAAGGCGGTCGTTTAAATATCCGTCACCGTACAGCGGCACACATCTGTCTCCCAATATAACATTGGTATCTTTTTTGTTGATATTCAAAACAAACGATCCGAGTTTTGACCCGAACAGCTCTTTATATGCCGACAAAAAGCGCTCTCCGCACGGAAAAGTATCTGCATTTATGACCAGCGATATCATAATATCGCCGTTTTCGGCGCATCTTAAATACAGGTGGCGCACGGTACCTTTGCCGGTCGTTTCGTCATATGGTGCAACACTGTTTTCGCGCATCAGTTTTTTGAGAAGGCTTACTGCGTTTTTAAAATCAACTGGCTGTAAAAGGCAGTCCTCACACTCTGCCACCCTGTGGCTGCGCGGTGCGTAAAAGCCTACCGAAACGCCGTTTTCCCCTGCCGTTACCGGGTACTGCGCCTTGTTCCTGTAGCGTTCATATCTGCCATAAAATATACCCTCAAACTCCGGTGTGATACCGGCAATTCTCGAGAAATTATTCAAAACGGTATTTTTTTTGATGTTCAGCTCCGCCTCATATGATATGTGTCTGAACACGCAGCCTCCGCATCTGCCAAACACCGGGCAGTCGTTATCTATCCTGTCGGGAGACGGTTCCAAAATATTCACTACCTTTGCGAAGGCAAAATTCGGGCGGACCTTGAGGATTTTTACCTCCACAGTATCGCCTATCGCCGTCATGGGTACAAAAACAGCCAGACCGTCATAGCGGCCGACGCCGCTGCCGTCAAGCGTGACATCATTTATCTTCAAAACGATGACATCGTTTTTTTTAAGCATCGTATCGCTCCTTAAACTGAATAATCAAAGGGTAAAGTGACAAAAATATAAGTACAAGCCGACATGCTGTGAGCCGCAAGGACATGTCGTGCAAAATAAATGCGGCAGAAAGGGTAAAAATTATGTTTGATAAGATCTGTCTGATCCTCGTCATCATCGGCTCGATCAACTGGGGAAGCATCGGTCTGTTCCGCTTCGATATCGTAGCGTGGATATTCGGCGGACAGGGCGCAATACTCAGCCGTATAATCTACACCGTTGTGGCTTTGGCTGGTATATGGTGCATATCGCTTCTGTTCCGTGACACCGAAGCCGGAGACGACGGCAATATTCCGATGGCAAAAAGCGCACAGTAAAAGCTGTCCTTCCGGACATAAATTCCGGAAGGACTGTTTTATACTTTATCCTCGCCGCTTCCTGCTTTCATTTCCATAAGCTGATCCTTGGTCATCAGCACCTGACGCGGCTTTGCGCCCTCGGCAGGACCTATTATGCCCCTGCCCTCCATCTGGTCGATGACCCTTGCGGCACGCGCGTAGCCGAGTCTCAGCTTGCGCTGTAAAAGTGAGGTCGACGCCTGTCCTATTTCAACGACCAGTTCTATTGCTTCGTTCAGCATCGGGTCGCCGTCATTTTCAACGGCGTCCTCAGGCAGTCCGCTTTTGGCGGACTTTTCTTTTGCAGCCTGACGCTCTATCTCCTCAAGCACCTGCTCGTCGTAGTCCGATCTGTGATCGGATTTTAAGAACGACACTACCTTTTCGACCTCGTCGTCACTGACAAAGCAGCCCTGTATACGTTCCGGCTTTATGGCTCCGGTCGGGAAAAACAGCATATCTCCCCTGCCCATCAGCTTTTCGGCACCGCCTATGTCGATTATGGTGCGGCTGTCGACCTGTGAGGACACCGCAAAAGCGATCCTCGTCGGAATATTTGCCTTAATAAGACCGGTAACGACATCGACCGACGGGCGCTGTGTTGCGACAATAAGGTGCATACCGGCGGCACGCGCCTTCTGCGCTATACGGCAGATCGAGTCCTCGACCTCGCCCGGCGATGTCATCATAAGATCGGCAAGCTCATCGATTATTATTACTATCTGCGGCATTTTAACGAGCCCTTCGGTCCTTTCGGCAAGCTCGTTGTAGCCGTTTATATTTCTTACGTCATTTTCGGCGAACAGCTTATAGCGCTTTTCCATTTCGACGACCGCCCATCCGAGCGCGCCTGCCGCCTTTCTGGGGTCGGTCACGACAGGTACTATAAGGTGCGGTATACCGTTATAAACACCGAGTTCTACCACCTTGGGGTCTATAAGCAGCAGCTTGACCTCCTCCGGAGTAGCCTTGAAAAGTATACTCATTATGATAGAATTTATACATACCGATTTACCGGAACCGGTGGCACCGGCTATAAGTCCGTGCGGCATTTTCGCAATATCGGTTACGCGCTGATCGCCGGAAATATCCCTGCCAAGCGCAACTGTCAGCTTGCTTTTTGCGCCGGAGAATGCCTGAGAATCAATTATTTCACGTATCTTGACAATGCTTGTATTCTTATTCGGCACCTCAATACCGACAGCCGGCTTATTAGGTATAGGTGCCTCAATCCTGACGCCCGCGGTTGCAAGATTCAGTGCAATGTCGTCTGCGAGATTGGTTATCTTGCTTATTTTAACGCCTGCCGCAGGCTGCAGCTCATACCGCGTGACCGACGGACCGCGGCTGATATTTATAATGCGTGATTCAACACCGAAGCTGCACAGCGTGTTTACAAGCAGCGTCGCGGTCGACTCAAGCTCGCTCGTTATGCTCTTTGTGCTTTCGGGCAGAGGTTCTGACAGCAGCGACACCGGCGGATACTTGTATTCCGCCGCATCCGGCTCAACCTTTATCGAGCTGCCCTCTTTAAGCTCAAAGTCGATCTTTTCCTTTTCGTTGCCGCCTTGTGTGCTGTTTTCATTTTCTTCCGCCGGTTCAGTATCTGACGGCTGCGTTTCCTCATCGGCACGTTTTGATATCGCCTCTGCGGTGCGCGCCACGACCGATTTTGTATCCTCCGAAGGCTCTGCCGACACCTGTGCCTGCGCTGCCTGTGCCTTGCTTTTGGCTTTTTCGGAATTTGAGCTTATATCGGTAACCGTTTCCTCACTGTCAAGGTCACGGTATTTTGTAACCACCTTTTTCTGCTTTTCCTCTATCGTTTCGGTATCGGGTTCTTCCTCCGCAGGTTGATCACCGTCAAGCGGAATATCGACCTCGGCAGGCGGACGGCGGCGCTGTTCATATGCGCTTTCAGCTACCTTCTCAATATGCTTTACAGGCTTGCTCACAGCTTTGAACAGCGCTATGAGCGTTGTGCCGGTCATCAGCATTACCGCAAGGAAGATAAGCAGTCCGCATATTATCGCGGCACCGGGATTTTTGAATATGGAGTAGAGAGGGTATCCTATAAACGCCCCGAAAAAGCCGGTTGACGCATATTTTGCGTCCCACGCGGTGCTGACAGATTTTGAAAAGCTGTCGCAGTCCGGTGCTATAGCTACTATATGTACAAATGCCGCGACAAGCAGCGTAAGCGCCGACAGTTCAAGCATCTTTGCAAGGGTCCTGCCGTGCAGCTTATCGAGCGCAAGAAAGACGGCGACGGCGCCGAGAAGAAACGGCACACCGTAGCCGAAGAATCCGAATATTCCGAGTATACAGTTATGTATGACAAGCCAGCCGCTCTCGCCCTTTATTATCGCGGCAAGGAACAGAAACGCCGAAAAGGTGAAAAGCAGGACCGATATGACCTGCCGTTTTGCGGCGGAGCTTTCCTCAATCATTTCAGCCTTTGATGCCGCTTTCGGCTTTGAGGAGCTTTTTTTCTTACCTTTACTTTTAGTCGCCATTTTACGTCTCCCAAAAATCAAAATTCAAATAATATGTACTTTGCGGACATCACTGTCCGCCTTTTTCACTTTCTATCATGCTGTACAGCCTGCTTATCACATCGGACAGGCTGCCTATGTGGTCAATCAGTCCGCATTCCACCGCCAGCTTGCCGTCAAGGACTGAGCCCATATCGGTCGCAAGCTCGTCGGTGTTCATCATAAGCGACCTGAATTTCTCGGCGGTCACCTTTGAATTGCTGACCACAAAGTCGGTTATGCGTTTCTGCATCTTTTCAAAATAAGACAGCGTCTGCGGAACGCCAAGGACCAGTCCGTTAGTCCTCACGGGATGTATCGTCATCGTGGCGGACGGCACTATAAAAGAGCATTTTGCCGACACCGCAAGCGGAACGCCTATCGAATGTCCGCCTCCGAGCACCAATGACACAGTCGGTTTTTTCATGCCGGAAATAAGCTCCGCAAGGGCAAGTCCTGCCTCAACGTCACCTCCGACGGTATTGAGCACTATCATCATACCCTCGATGCGCGGATCCTCCTCCACGGCGACAAGCTGCGGTATGACATGCTCGTACTTTGTGGTCTTGGTATCGGACGGCAGAACGCTGTGTCCCTCGATCTGACCTATTATTGTAAGGCAGTGTATGACATGCTTACCGTCCGACGGGGTGACGCTTCCCGTCTCCTTTATCTGCTGCCAGTCCTTATTATCGCAGACGTTTTCTTTTTCGTTATTTTCGTTTTGTGAGTTCATTTTGATCAGCCGTTTCCTTTCAAGGTTACTGCTGATAGTTTGCCACAAACATCCCCGATAATTCTATAGACACATACTTATAATAACACCGTTTTTACATAAATTCAAGATAATTTATAAACTGCGATGTTTTAAATCATCAGGCTTCTTTCACCGAGATCCCGTAATAAGAGCATATCGAGCAGGCGGCATCGAGCGCCAGCGAGTACAGTCCGGCGGCATCGGTCTTATCTACGCATATATCGTCGACTATCACGGGCGAATAGCTCGCAAGCGGATCGCCCTCGCAAAGCGGATTTACAAACACAACGCCGTTTTCGGAGCGGCGCTCCCTTAAGGCGGAGGCTATCCTGAATGAAGCGGACGAGCCGGAGGTCGAATCGGTATATATAAATGACAATCCCTGCTTTCCACTTTCGGAAAGCCTTGGGACATAAATAATATTATCAGCCGTTTTGCCGAATACGGAATATATTCTTTCAAATCCGTCGGGCGTCACGGTACGGCATTTTACGCCGGAAAACCGCAGCAGTCCCTCAAAAAACGGTATATATGCACCGGAAGCATGCTTTGCGTCCGAAAAGCCGTCGAGTATCAGTACCGAAACCATACATATCACCTCTTAACATTTTATGAAGGTCCGGCTGTTTGCGCTATTATAAAAAAAGACTTTCTTTGCGCCGCAAAGAAAGCCACCTGCCTATTTATCCAAAGCCTCAACGGAGGTAATATAGTATTTTTCCTGAAAATCTATCTGCTTTTCTATCGTTTTCTTATCGAATGCGGCACCTACCGGTGCCATTATCAATTTATCCTCAACATCGTTCTGCCGGTAAACTATGCCTATTATTCTGCCCTCAAATTCTTCCACAGGTTCATCCACACCAAGCAGATAAACGTCGAGCTCTTCGCCGTCGCCTCCCAAAACGCCGGGTATGTATCCGTAATTTATGGGGTAAACAAGGGTCTTTCCGGGCTTTTTATGCACATATCCTATGGGACGGTCTATTTTGATCCTGACCGTTTTTCCAAGATATGAGCTGACAAGCGCTTTTCTTTCCTCTTCACTGTAAATACATCCGTCTTTATTTTTTGATCCCATGTTTCAAACATCCCTTTATCTGTCAGATCATCTTTTTATTGCTTTGCTTCAAAGCGCCTATCACCGAGCCTATCGATGAAGCAGCCACGGTCAGTATCAGCCTCCACACGAACAGCGACGACAGACCGCTTCTTGTAATTATCACCGATACAAGAGCTACCGATATATAAAAAGCAAGTCCTGTGACCGCGCCCATTACAAGGACGCGCGAACCGTATTTTTTTGATGATACGACACCGGCGAGCAGTCCTGCCGCGCAAAGCGATACCGTTGCCATTATCACTGCGGCTCCGGCTGTCAGCTTTGCCGCCGTCATTATTATTGCCGAAATAAAAAGCAGAACAAAAAGCGCTATATATCCTGCCAAAACGCCCACTCCTGCCGAAAGCATGAATCCGCCGTTTTTTTCACTGTAAGTTTTATTCATAAAAAACACCGCCCAGTAAATTAATACTGGACAGTGTCCCGTTTTATGACAGATAGCCAAAAATCACTTTGATTCCTCATGGACGGTGTTGTTTGAAGACAGCGCCCACTTCTTGATCTGCATTTTTGAGTGATCAGCCGGTGATTCAACAACAAAATAGTCGTCCTTTATCGAGATAACACGAACAACAAATCCGCCTATAGTGACGATCTCGTCACCCGGCTTTACACTGTTGCGCTGCTCCTCCTCCTGCTTCTGTTTCTTCTTCTGGGAACGGTTCATGAAGAATATTATCGCGCCGAATACAACGAATACGACAACATACATTATGATAGTCTGTGCTGGCATAATAGACCTCCAAATATTTTTAAAATCATGATACTATATAGTTTGTAATAATGCAAGTGATATTTTATATTCTTGTGCTCAAATTTACAATATTTTCATTTTTAAAGCTTTCAAACGTTCCTGCGTCGAGGTTTTCCCGTATTTTTTCCATAAGCGTATTGTAAAAATACAGGTTATGCTCAACGCTGAGGCGCTGACCAAGCATCTCACCGCTGCGGATCAGGTGCCTTATGTACGCCCTTGAATGTTTCCTGCATGCAGGACAGCCGCACCGTTTATCAACGGGCGACATGTCGTCCTTATATTTTTCATTGTTGATATTTATAATGCCGTCCCATGTGAAAAGGTGCCCGTGCCTCGCGTTGCGGCTCGGCATGACGCAGTCAAACAGATCGACTCCGCGTGAAACGCCCTCTAAAATATTGGCAGGTGTGCCGACCCCCATGAGATAGCGCGGTTTGTCCTCGGGCATAAACGACTCCACCTGCTCTATCACATGGTACATGACCTCGGCAGGCTCGCCGACCGCAAGACCGCCTATCGCGTACCCGTCAAGGTCAAGCTCGGCTATCTGCTTCATGTTTTCTATTCTCAGATCGTCAAAGGTGCAGCCCTGATTTATGCCGAAAAGCAGCTGATCTGGATTGGGCGAATCGGGCCTTTTTTTAAGCTCAGCCATTTTCGACTTGCAGCGTTTCAGCCACCTTACCGTCCTCGCGCAGGATGCCGCCGAATAATCGTGCGTCGCCGGGTTTTCCACACACTCGTCAAACGCCATTGCTATGGTAGAGCCTAAGTTTGACTGTATCGTCATGCTTTCCTCGGGTCCCATGAATATCCGTTTGCCGTCGATGTGCGAATTGAAGGCCACGCCGTCCTCGGTTATCTTTCGCAGGCTCGCAAGGGAAAAGACCTGAAAGCCGCCGCTGTCGGTCAGTATAGGTCCCTGCCAGCCGGTGAATTTATGCAGTCCGCCTAAGTTTTTTATCAGCTCGTCGCCCGGGCGCAGATGCAGATGATATGTGTTGCAGAGCATGACCTGCGTATGCAGCTCCTCCGACATATCAAATGCCGAAACGCCGCCCTTTATAGCGGCACAGGTCGCGACGTTCATGAATGCCGGCGTCTGCACCGTACCGTGCACCGTTTCAAATATCCCACGCCTTGCGTGTCCCTCTTTTTTAATAAGCTTAAACATTTTCCACTCTCTTTTACATTTTTATCAATAAATAAGCACATTGCGATATGACACTGCATATCGGCTATAGCAGCGATAATGACTACAGGATGAGCATTGCATCGCCAAAGGAGAAAAATCTGTACCTTTCCTCCACCGCGTGACGGTAAGCCGCCATGGTGTGGTCATAGCCGGCAAAAGCGCTGACCAGCATTATAAGCGTACTCTCCGGCAGATGAAAATTCGTTATAAGCCCGTCCATCACCTTGAATCTGTACCCGGGATATATAAATATATCGGTATCGCGGCTGACGGCTTCGATATGCCCGTCATCGGCTGCGGCGCTTTCGAGCGTCCTGCATGATGTGGTCCCGACGCATATCACTCGTCCGCCGGCAGCCTTTGTGTCATTTATAAGCTTAGCCGTTTTCTGCGGTATATAATAGTGCTCGGAATGCATTTTGTGCTCGGTTATATCATCGACCTTGACCGGTCTGAAAGTACCAAGTCCGACGTGTAACGTGATAAATCCAATATTTATTCCGGCAGACCTGATTTTATCCATATACTCTTCGGTAAAGTGCAGTCCTGCCGTAGGCGCGGCTGCCGAGCCCGCCTCTTTTGAATACACCGTCTGGTATCTTTCCTTATCCTCCAGCTTTTCGGTTATGTATGGCGGCAGCGGCATCTGACCGACGCGGTCGAGGATATCGTAAAAAACGCCGGTGTAGCTGAATTTCACTTTGCGGTTTCCGCCGTCCGTAACGTCTATGACCTCACATGACAGCTCATCTCCGAATTTAAAGGTCTTGCCCGGCTTTGCCTTTTTGCCGGGGCCTGCGAGGCACTCCCATTCGTCCTCACCGGTCTGCTTTAAAAGGACAAATTCCACGACCGAGCCGGTATCGGTCCTTGTCCCGAAAATCCGCGCAGGGAGCACCCTTGTATCGTTCATTATAAGGCAGTCGCCCGGCTTGAGATAATTTATAAGATCGGTAAAATGACCGTCCTTTGTTTCACCGGTGGTCTTATCGAGAAAAAGCAGTCTCGACGCCGTTCTCGGCTCGACCGGCGTCTGCGCTATCAGCTCTTTGGGCAGGTCATAATTAAAATCGCTTTTTTTCATTGCATCCTCCGTGCACAAAAGTCTACACAAATATGCGGCTTGCTGCGTAAAATATGTTTGACAAATATATTGTGCAAATGTATAATTTAATAAATAGCGTCCTGACACATCAATTATATTGCAACGGCGTCTATTATTCAACACTTTTTTATTTTTTGGTTGGGTGGTACATAGCATGAAAAAATTCAAGGTCGGCATTATCGGTGCAACGGGAATGGTCGGACAGCGCTTTGCTACGCTGCTGTCGGGTCATCCGTGGTTTAAGGTCGTTCTGCTTGCGGCAAGCAGCCGTTCGGCAGGCAAGACATACAAGGAAGCCGTGGGCAGCCGTTGGGCAATGAAAAAGCCTATGCCCGAGGAAATGAGTTCCATGGTCATTATGGATGCCGAAAATGATATAGAAAAGATAGCGGGATCGGTTGACTTCGTATTTTGCGCCGTCAATCTTGACAAGGAAGCCACCAAGGCGCTTGAGGAAGCGTATGCAAAGCACGAATGTCCGGTGATCTCAAACAACAGCGCGCACAGGAAAACTCCTGATGTTCCGATGGTGGTACCGGAGATCAACCCGGAGCATATAAAGGTAATAGAGCAGCAGCGCAGACGTCTCGGCACAAAGCGCGGCTTTGTGGCAGTCAAGTCGAACTGTTCTTTGCAGAGCTATGTCCCGGCGCTTTATCCGCTTGACGGCGAATTCGGCGTTGAGGACGCGCTCGTCTGCACATATCAGGCAATATCCGGTGCCGGTAAGACATTTGAGACCTTCCCTGAGATAGTTGACAACGTCATTCCGTTTATCGGAGGTGAGGAAGAAAAGTCGGAGCAGGAGCCGCTCAAGATCTGGGGCAAGCTCACGGAAAACGGCATAGTTCCGGCAGAAAAGCCGCACATCACCGCACAGTGCCTTCGCGTTCCGGTGTCGGACGGTCACATGGCGGCGGTCTTTGTAAGATTCAAAAACAAGCCTACTACTGAGCAGATACTTAAAAAGTGGAAAGAGTTTGAAGGAGAGCCGCAAAGGCTTGGGCTGCCAAGTGCCCCGAAGCAGTTTTTGCATTATTTCAGTGAAGATAACCTTCCACAAACCAAGCTGCAGCGCGACCTTGAGGGCGGCATGGCAGTATCCATAGGCAGACTGAGAGAGGACACTCAGTATGATTATAAATTCGTATGCTTATCGCACAACACCTTAAGAGGAGCCGCCGGCGGAGCAGTCCTGTTAGCGGAACTGCTGGCTGCGAAGGGATACCTCGACTAAACATAAGAAACGGAGCGTTTTATATGAAAAAGAGAGTATTTACAGGATGTGCAACAGCTCTTGTCACACCGTTCAACGACGACTGCTCGGTCAATTATCCGAGACTGAGACAGCTTGTCGACGAGCAGATAAAGGGCGGTGTTGACGCTCTGGTAATATGCGGAACGACCGGAGAGTCCGCAACTCTTGATAACGACGAGCATATTAGGGTGCTTGAAGAGGCTGTTTTAGCTGCCGACAAACGCGTTCCTATAATAGCCGGAACGGGAAGCAACGACACAATGTATGCAGCACAGCTGTCACAGCATGCCGAGGCTCTTGGGGTCGACGCGCTGCTCATGGTGACGCCGTATTATAACAAGACCTCGCAGACAGGTCTTATCAATCACTATTTTTACATTGCCGACCGCGTCAAAACACCTATCATACTTTACGATGTACCGAGCCGCACCGGCACGGCAATAAAGCCTGAGACCTATAAGGAGCTTTCAAAGCACGAAAATATAGTTGCGGTAAAGGAAGCCAACGGCGATATTTCATCGATAGCCAAAACACGCAGTCTTTGCGGCGACGACCTCGACGTATATTCGGGCAATGACGACGAGATAGTACCTATCATGTCACTCGGCGGAATCGGCGTTATATCTGTGCTTTCAAACATTTTACCGCGTGAAACGCACAACATCTGCGAGGAATTTTTCAAGGGCAATGTCGAAAAGGCGTGCGAGCTGCAGCTCAAGTATGTCAGCCTTGTAAACGCTTTGTTCAGCGATGTCAACCCGATTCCAGTTAAGGAAGCCATGAACATGATGGGTCTTGGCATGGGACCGCTCAGAATGCCCCTTGCCCCGATGAACGAGGCGGCAAAGGAAAACCTCAGAAAAGAGCTTATAAAGCACGGACTTATAAAATAAACCGCTTTTGCGGAGGTTAAAAGGAACGTAACAAATGACTGATATTATTCTTAACGGCTGCTGCGGCAAAATGGGCGCCGCCGTAACCGCCTGTGTCGCCTCGAGAAACGACTGCAGGATAATCGCCGGCGTTGATATTCACAATACCGGTGACAGGGACTATCCGGTTTACGGAAGCATTGACGATGTACCGGATGCCGATGTTATAATTGATTTTTCGCATCCTTCCTCCCTGCCGGGACTGCTGAAATACGCGGTTTTAAAGTCAACTCCGATAGTTGTTGCGACTACGGGACTTACAGACGCCGATAAGGATAACATAAAAGCAGCCTCTGCGGCTGTTCCGGTGTTCTTTACCTTCAATATGTCGATAGGCATAAATCTGCTGGCAAGTCTTGCTGTCACGGCGTCAAAAATATTGGGTGAACACTTTGACGTTGAGATAGTGGAGCGGCACCACAATCAGAAGATAGACGCTCCGAGCGGCACCGCTATCATGCTTGCCGACGCAATAAACGCGGCAAACGGTGAAAAATACCGCTACGAATATGACCGGCATGACCGCCGCGAAAAGCGTCCGCAAAACGAAATCGGCATACATTCGGTGCGCGGCGGAAACATTGTGGGCGACCACGAAATTATATTCGCAGGTCACGACGAGGTCATTACCCTTTCGCACTCGGCATATTCCAAAGAGGTGTTTGCCGTCGGTGCAGTCAATGCAGCCGTGTTTTTAAAGGGCAGGACACCCGGACTTTACAGCATGTCCGACCTTATTGCCGAAACCGACAAATAACAAGCCATAAAAACACAAGAGATCCGGAAACGGCAGATACTCTGCAGTTTACGGATCTCTTTTTGTGGGCTGCGACGAACCCGATTAACTAATCACCGATCCCCAATTCATTAAGGAGCAACTGAACGCCTTGTGCGGATTCGCCGTATCTTTCCACCGGAGTATCGCTGAGCAGCTTTTTGGCATCTTCCCTTGTGAAAGATCCCTCGGTCGCTTCCCTTTTGTCGGACCCGGGGCAGGTCCACGCCACTTCCCCGGCGTTATCAATAAGCGCCATCAGAACGCATGAATATCTGATAGCGGTCAGATCAAACCACTCGTCGCGCGAAGTGTCGTGCGCGTTTTTGAAGTTTATGATCAGTCTGTAAGGCTCACTGTCGGTCTTAAGACTTATAGTATAATCGCCAAGCTCTGCTCTGACACCCAATATATCGATAAGGTTTAAAACAGCAGAGTTATCCCCTATATACTTAGGTTTTGCCGCGAAAAGCCCGTTTGCCAGCTGTTCGGCTTCGGTAGCCGAAAGTCTGCTCGAAAACGGCGCGGGGGCTGCCGATCTTTTATTTGCGGCGCCGGTGATCTTTACAATACCGTAAGGTACAAGCACGAAAACTGCCAGTACAGCGGCGATAACAAACAAAACTATTTTTCCGCGCGGCTTTGTTTTAGGTGCTTCTTTTTTATGCGGATCGGAAAGAACGGTCGACTCTCTGCTTTCCGTATCATTTTTCCTTTTATCCATCGTTTTGCTCCCAGATAAAGTTTTTCAGTGTGTATTTTATCACATTTTACTTCACAAATCAACAGTTTAAAGCGCTATAGCGTCAACTTTTATTGTATTTTTCACAAAATACTGCCGGGGACTAAATTTTTGTTTACTTGACGGTAAAAATATGTTATTATTTTCATATATTTTTTAAGGATGTGTACTGTTATGAAGGCTGTTATCACCGTAGTCGGGAAGGATACCGTAGGAATACTCGCCAAGGTTTCGGGCGAGTGTGCAAAGTACAATGTAAATATACTTGAGGTGTCCCAGACCATACTGCAGGATATGTTCTGCATGATAATGATAGGCGATATCGATCGTCTTTCGGTCCCGTTCGGTGAATGGAGCGACGCTTTGGCAAAGCTCGGCAGCGATATAAACATGGCAGTCCACGTTATGCACGAGGATATATTCAATTCAATGCATCGTATATGAAGGGGGCGGCACAATGTTAGACACAAGGGACATCCTTGAGACCATTGACATGATCCAGCATGATAATCTGGATATAAGAACCGTTACAATGGGAATATCGCTGCTCGACTGCATTGACAGTGACATTGACGCAGCGTGCGGCAAGGTGTATGAAAAAATAACACGTCTTGCCAAAGATCTTGTTCCCGTATGCGAAAGCATTGAAAAGGAACTCGGTATACCTATTATAAACAAACGCATTTCGGTCACACCTATCGCGATGATCGCGGCTGCCTGCCGGTCAAAAGATGTAGTGAAATTTGCACTGACCCTTGAAAAGGCGGCTAAAACGGTCGGTGTAAACTTTATAGGCGGTTATTCGGCGCTTGTGCAAAAGGGATTTGCGGCAGGCGAGCGGGAGCTTATCGAAAGCATCCCCGAAGCACTGAGTGTAACAGAGCATATATGCTCATCGGTAAACATAGGCTCCACCAAAGCCGGCATCAATATGGACGCCGTTGCTATGATGGGCAAAGCCGTAAAAAAGGCGGCGGAGCTTACCGCCGACCGTGACTGTATCGGCGCGGCAAAGCTGGTTGTGTTCTGCAATGCTCCGGAGGACAATCCGTTTATGGCAGGCGCTTTTCACGGCGTCGGAGAGCCTGACTGCGAGGTAAACGTCGGCGTTTCGGGTCCGGGGGTCGTCCGTGCCGCCTTGGCAAAATCAAAAGATCTTAATTTGTCTGAGGTCGCCGACCTTATAAAGCGCACGGCGTTCAAGATAACCAGAATGGGTCAGCTTGTTGCAATGAAAGCGTCGGAACGTCTCGGTGTCCCATTTGGAATAGTTGATCTTTCGCTGGCGCCCACCCCTGCCGTAGGCGATTCGGTGGCACATATTCTGGAAGAAATCGGTCTCGAGCAATGCGGCTGCTGCGGTACGACCGCCTGTCTTGCAATGCTCAACGACGCCGTCAAGAAGGGCGGCGTTATGGCGTCGAGCCATGTGGGCGGACTGTCCGGTGCGTTTATTCCGGTCACCGAGGATGCCGGCATGATCAGCGCGGCACGCTCGGGCGTTTTAAAGATCGAAAAACTGGAAGCCATGACCGCCGTCTGCTCGGTCGGTCTTGACATGATAAATATACCGGGAGATACACCGGCTGAGGTCATCTCGGCAATAATCGCCGATGAAGCCGCTATCGGTATGATAAATACCAAGACGACGGCGGTAAGGGTCATCCCGGCAATAGGCAAGGTTCCAGGCGACGAGCTGTCGTTCGGCGGACTGCTGGGCTCAGGTCCGGTAATGCCGGTAAGCACGCTCTCCCCTGCCAAATTCATTTCACGCGGCGGCAGAATACCTGCTCCGATTCAGAGTCTCAAAAACTGATAGATATGACCTGCACACGATCGCGAAAGGAAAAAAATGTTGGATAATAAAACAAATGAGCTGAATGAATATTTCAGCAAGCTATGCACCGAATATAAAAAGCATAACCGCATAACGGCGGCTGATTTTGAAAGATACAATGTAAAACGCGGACTGAGAAATGCCGACGGCACCGGCGTTCTTGCCGGCGTGACTCAGATATGTAACGTTCACGGATATCTGCTCAACGAAGGCGAGCGTATGCCTATAGACGGTGAGCTGACCTACCGCGGATATTCTATAAACGACCTCGTTCTGCACTGTCAGAGTGAAAACCGCTTCGGCTATGAGGAGGTAGCATATCTGCTCATGATGGGCAAGCTGCCGACAAGGTCGGAGCTTGACGAGTTCAACCGTGTTGTAGGCTCAATGCGTATGCTGCCGGATTATTTCGCCGAGGATATGATACTGAGAGTACCGAGCCGCAACATTATGAACAACCTTGCAAGGGCTGTGCTGGCGCTTTATTCGTACGATGACGAGGCAGAGGTATTTACTCTTGAAAACAATCTTAAGCAGAGCCTTCAGCTGTTCGCCCGTTTCCCGATAATCGTTGCCTACGCATATCAGGCAAAGAAGCACTTTTATGACAAGGAAAGTCTCTACATACATTTTCCGAAGCCCGAACTTTCCACAGCCGAAAACATACTCCACATCATAAGGGACGACAGCTCATACACCGAAGAGGAGGTACATCTTCTCGACCTTGCGCTCATGCTCCACGCCGAGCACGGCGGCGGTAACAACTCGACCTTTACAACAAGGGTACTGACCTCTGCCGGAACAGATATCTACTCCGCGATTGCAGGAGCGGTAAGCTCGCTCAAAGGTCCCAAGCACGGCGGTGCAAATATGAAGGTCGTGGAAATGATAGACGACATAAAGTCGCATGTCTCAGACTGGAACGACGACGACGAGATTGCCGATTATATAAGGAAAATACTAAACAAACAGGCAAACGACAAAAGCGGTCTTGTTTACGGACTGGGTCATGCAATATATACACGTTCCGATCCGCGTGCGGTGCTGCTGCGCGAAAGCGCGGAGCAGCTTGCTCGTGAAAAAGGTCGATTTGACGAGCTGCGTCTTATGGACAAGATTGCAGCCATTACGCCGAGACTTTTCTACGAAGTAAAACACGACAGCAAGATCATATGTCCGAATGTTGACTACTATTCGGGATTTGTATATAACATGCTGGGGCTGCCTGAGGAGCTTTACACAGCCCTTTTCGCAATAGCCAGAATATCCGGCTGGTGCGCGCACCGCATTGAGGAAATTACCACCGGCGGCAGAATAATCCGTCCGGCATACAAAAGTGTTGTTCCCCCTCATGCGTATGTGCCTATCGACGAGCGTGAGGAAAAGGACGCCGAGCAAAAGGCAGCAGGTCTATCCGGACTTTCAAGTCTTTTCTGATGATCATGAAGAGTAGTTTTGTGAAATTTAATGGTTCACTGATAGGCGGCGGCAATTCTATCCACACGGTATTCAGAAGGGTATTCGATCTTGATGAGGCAGCTGATTGCAGCTGCTTCATTTATACTCCGGGGTATTTCAAGCTGTATATAAACGGGTTTATGGTTGCCTTTGGCAGCGGCAATATATGCTGTGATATAAGCGATTATATAATGCCGGGCGAAAACACCGCCGCGCTGCATCTGCAAAAAAACATACCCGACGACGGCTTCTGCCTTGAGATAGTGTCGGGCGGCAAATCTATCTTAAAAAGCGATCAATCCTTTTTGTTCGCTGATCATGAGGGGTACAGTATAACAAGTACCGACGGCAAAGAGTTCGCCGAAAGTTATGACAGCAACGCACCGCAGATCGGATTTGAGCTTTGCTTTTTCGACGATACCGGCTGGCAGCATGCCGAAATTAAAGGCTTGCCGTACACCGTAGGTGAATTCACCGAAAGCAAATTGCCGTCGCCTGTAAAGCCGCAGAAGGTCGGCAAACAAAAGAACGGCACAGAGCTTGATTTCGGCTCTTTAAAGCACGGCTTTTTGTATGTTCCGGCAAAGGGCAACAAGGGTGATATAATCAAAATTTCCTTCATTGCAGAGGGCAATCATAAAAGCTTACCTGAGGTATGGACACTTTCGGGTGGTGACGATGAGTTTTGCCTGTTCACCGAAAAGTCAGTCAGGTGTGTGCTGCTTGAATACGGCAGCAGTGTAATCGTTGATACAGAATATGTAAGGCTCCTCGTGACCGATCAGGCTCGATCTTAAGCGGCGATCCGATCATCCGAAAGGCTGAATTTATTGTGTGTTGCAACTGATAAATTTCAGCATTGCTTTTTGATTGACATATATTTACAATTTATGTATAATTATCTTGCGAGGCAGGAGGCATCTGTCGCTTTATTAAAATTAATA
>ERZ779894.1008-NODE-1008-length-30571-cov-4.114989_pt1 | contig 30571 bp, 22 predicted proteins | sample MGYA00511587_ERZ779894 | MGnify/ENA primary metagenome ERZ779894 (study PRJEB29588, sample SAMEA2160490) | human gut metagenome | biome: human gut; feature: human-associated habitat; material: faeces | place: Denmark | collected 2008/2010 ... | reverse complement strand
GCGGGGAAAACTCCGCGTCGATTTTTATTTCAGCGCGCCCGCGAGGATCACCCCCGCGGATGCGGGGAAAACCGAAAGTATGCATATATATGCGACGACGGGAGAGGATCACCCCCGCGGATGCGGGGAAAACACTGGCGCACTGATAGGAGTACTGCATCCTGGGATCACCCCCGCGGATGCGGGGAAAACGATGCTGTATTGCGGATACCGTTCAACACGTCAGGATCACCCCCGCGGATGCGGGGAAAACGGAGCAGATTCCGGATAAACGATTGTTGCGTAAGGATCACCCCCGCGGATGCGGGGAAAACCTGCTTTTCGGTCGCGGGAGCCGAACCCCAGCGGGATCACCCCCGCGGATGCGGGGAAAACGCACATAATAACAGGAGCGGGAATTGAATGCAGAAATCACCCCCGCGGATGCGGGGAAAACGCACCAATGATGTTAATTACACATTGACGCTTGGGATCACCCCCGCGGATGCGGGGAAAACGTCGGTTGCAACCTCGTATGTGATATACGGGAAGGATCACCCCCGCGGATGCGGGGAAAACTCTTCCGATAATGTCAAGTGTTCTTTTGATTTAGGATCACCCCCGCGGATGCGGGGAAAACTAAAACATATTTCCTTTAACTTTAAATGTAACGGGATCACCCCCGCGGATGCGGGGAAAACAGCCTTGCCAACAGGGCGAAGTCCGTGACGGCAGGATCACCCCCGCGGATGCGGGGAAAACATAGGGCCCTTTGCGTTGCACCACAAACGGTAAGGATCACCCCCGCGGATGCGGGGAAAACATTTTGCGTGCTTCATCCTTTACCTCGGGGCTGGGATCACCCCCGCGGATGCGGGGAAAACTTTAAATCTTGCGTTGTACTGGAATTGCGCATAGGATCACCCCCGCAGGTGCGGGGAAAACACTTTAAAAACATTAAATAAACGCTTGACATTAGGATCACCCCCGCAGGTGCGGGGAAAACCCGCCGTCAGGCGGGATACTACCTCCGTGTTGGGGATCACCCCCGCAGGTGCGGGGAAAACACTAAAAAGATCCTTTAGGAATCAGCCTTTTTGTTCCAGAGCAGTTCAAATTTCATTTAACTTCTCAAACAGCCTGAATGTAAGTTTGCAATCCGGAAGCGCACGGTGACGTTCTCCGACATCAATTCCAAAGTATTCGCAAAGATGCCCAAGCGAATACTGTTTAACTCCGTTCACGCGCCTGCGCGCCAAGGCAAGAGTATCTGTGCAGGAACTGCGAAACAACTTCACGCCGCAGCGTTTTGCCTCCGAAATCAGAAACCCGCAGTCAAAATCCGCATTATGGCAAACAATCGGGCGGTTCGCAACGAATGCAACAAGCCCGTTGATTGCCTCGCTCAGAGGAATGCCTTCAGCTGCAAGCATTTCATCCGTAATTCCCGTAAGGCGGACAACATCCGCACTCAGCGGTGAATCCCGCCTGACGAGTGTTTGAAATTCTTCTGCCTCTTCTCCGTTTCTTATCAGCAGTGCACCGATTTCAATAATGCCGTCCCTCTCGGGCGAAAGCCCCGTTGTTTCAACGTCAATAACAACATAGTCAGCCCGCCTGCGCGCTTTTTCCGCACGACGCGCGAGCAGCATTTTCCCGGCTCTGCTTTGCGGAGCCCCTGTCGAATTGTCTTCTGCCTTATGCGGCTTCGGAAGCGGGCGGCGCATAAGCAATATTCCGTCAAGATCAACGGGCTCCCAGTGAGCATTATGAACTTCGAATTTCATCTGCTGTTCGCAACGCGCGCTGTAAACCATGGTTGCGCGCCCGCTTTTCAGGTTTTCGCATACCCGCGCCCAAAGCTCCGTGCGAACGCGCGCATTAATATTGCCGGCATACACGCCGGGGCTGATTTCACATAACCACTTGGACAGATCCCCCCGAACTTTCGGCGGGCAGTCGCTCAAAGTAATCACTGTCAACGTCAATCCTCCCGATAGGATTTACCGTATTCTGCACTGCCGCTGCGGTCATCCCAAAGATAGAGCGGCTTGCAGCCTTCTTCGCCGAAATCGGATTCATCGGAAAGAAGGTATTTGATATCCTTCACCATTCGCTCCAAAATATGGCTTTCTACAAGCGCATTACGCACACTGCGCCTTGTTTGGGACGGGATATCCTCCGGAGACTCTGCCGCAAGCCGAAATGCGATCGGAATCGTGATTTCCGCCTTGTACAAATCAGCAATATCATAAACGAATGAAAGCGAATGACCGATATGCACAAAGCCGAGGCCGGGAGAACAGCCGAGTGCGCAAATCACGGCGTGAGCAAGGCCGTACAGGCAGGCATTCCCTGCGGACAATGCCTGATTTACCGGATCTCCGGATGAAAAATCCTCCGGATCATAGTCACGTCCATGCCACGGAACGCCTGTTTCCTTTGACCAATGCCGATAAACGGAACGCATACGGCTTCCCTCGCGCCCGCGCAGCTGCTGCAAAGTCAGGTGAGCCACATCCTCTCCGGAGAACCGCAGACTGTACATCTTTCGAACAACGTTGAGATGCCCCCGCTGGTTCGTCACAAGAGCAGCCTGTTTCACAAGCAGACGTGAACTTCCCGTCAAAGCACAGCCCCCGGTGTAGTACCGAACACCATGTTCCCCGACCCAGATTACACTCACACCTGCATCACCGATAAGCTCCATTGCACGGTGAGTCACATCCGTTCCCGGGCCGAGCATGAGCACCGAAATTGCAGCGGCAGGAACATGAATGATCCCTTTTTCATCCGTAACGGTTATCGCGCTGTCCGCACGGCTCAATTTACAGTGCTCAAAGTAAAGAAAGGTCATTCTGTCGCCAATCTGCGGCAGAGACTGAACGGAAGGGCGGATCATCCCCGGAATTTCAGCCATTGACGCCTTCCCCGATGCCCACAACTGTCATAAGTCCGTTTCCGTAAGCCTTTCCCCTGCCGAGGCCCTGAGTCAAAGTTTCCCGAAAGCGGGCTGCATCCGTAACTGTCAAAATGCCTTCAAAAGTTACGGAAAGCAGTCTTACTTCCTTGTTCTTTCCGCGTTTTTTGAAAGAATACCTGTTTGAATGAACAACACGGAATTCATCGGGCGCGAGTTCAAATCCGTAACTTTGCGCATGAGAAGCAAGCCACTCCTCCTGCTGTCCGACCGAAATAAGGGCTGTTACCTTTCCGCGAGCCTGCGGATCGTCTTCGCGCTTGATGCTCTTTGTGGGATTGGCTGTCAGGCGAAACCTCCAGCGGCTGCCTTCCGCAATTCGTGCAAGCAGGGGATCGTATGATTTTGTTTCAACGGTAATTCCGCCGTAACCCAGCTGCTCCGCCGCACGGGACAGTTTTGGCCTGTCCTGCGTCAAAACGAGCAGATACATCTCCCCGCCGAGCGTGTCTATGCGCCAAAGACTGCGCGCACGATTTTTTTCATCCGCGGCATCGGAAGCTTCGGACGGTTCTCCGTTCAAAACTTCAATCGCACCGTGAATCTGCTGCGGATTGACAAGTGCTTTCATTGTTTCGCGTTTCTGTGTGTTAAGCTTGATTCTCGAAAGATACATCTGCGTCCTCCAATTCTGCAAACGCGTCATGCTCCGCTGCGTCCGTATCCTTCTCCGCCTTGTTAACGGATTCATACGCCGCAACAGTGCGATAGGTATGTTTACGGCAGCGCGGGTCAAACGAAACCGCAAGGTCACGCCGCGCTTCACGTCCGATCACTCTCGGTTCGTCCGCATCCGAATTCTGCTCATCCTCTTCCGAATAATCCGCATATATGTGCGCTGTCATATTGTACTTCTTTTTGGAGGAATCGTCAAGCGTCGGATACGTCCGCAGCACTTTAATCAGCCCGTCCTCCCTAATGTCGTCAAGAACGATCGGCAGCGTCGGAGGGCAGGAACGCCTGCCCAAAAACAGCGGAAACACCGGATGCGATAACGCGAATTCAATGCGCTCCAAAAGCTCCCGTTCTCCCTCCAATCCGACAAGGAAGACGGCATCCGAAAGATAATAACGTTCGGTAAGATATGAAGTCTTTTCTGCATGCGCCATATGGAAATCCCGAAGGAGCTTTCCCGCGCGGTCAATGCGGACGCCGATTCGCAGCGCATTCAGCTCGCGGAGCTTTTCCGGCTCGTTTCGCCGAATGCCGAGTGCCGCTGCAAGCAAGCCCACAATGCCGCTTTTGGACGGTTCCCTTCCCGTTTTTCGGATCTCAAATTTTGAATTTTCGGTTCCCCACGCCTGCAGCGGAGCGGAAAGCCGAAGAAGCAAAACAGCCATTACATGCCCTCGCTCTCGCCGAGATATTCCTTAACGCACTCCGCAACCGACTCAAGCAGTCTGTCGAGGCTCATGCATTCCGCAAGCTCTCCGACGGCTTCACCGACTGCAAATGCACAATCGGGCTTAGAGGCATACTTGCCGTAAACCTTGTTTGCGTATTCAACAAACTTTTCTTCGGATTCCTCCGAATAACCGCCGTTCTTTGCCGAAACGGGCTTTTCAAACGCACCGCAAAGGTTAACGGGCTGATCGCGCCGAATTGTGACATAGACCATGCTCGGAAGGGTGCGGTTTGCAAAGGTGTTTTGTTTGCCCGTGGGCATTGAGCGAACAAACGCTTCAACAAATTTTGCCGCTGTCTCCGCCGTGACCTGTTTCCCGAGGGCATTCGAAAGCTCAACAAGGTTGACCGTTGCATAGCGATAGAGCGTTGAGGAGTTGAACTCCACCGTTCCGAGGTGACCCGCGCCGGTATTATCCTCCGGAGCAAGATCGTCAACGGCGGTGAAATAATCGTATTCGTTCTGCACGGTGTGGGTTGAAATGCTGTGCGCAACCTGCGCGGAGGCGTCGCAATTCAGCGTTGCTTCGGAAGCAACCATTCGCCCGAAAAGCGCGATATCAACAGAAGGGTTGTTCTTGAGTGCTTTTTTGCAGGCATCCTTATCAGCCGTGCCTTCGGAAACTGCGATCTCGGCAAGTGCTTTTGCCTGTGCCGCACTCATGAAAAAGAGTGCTTCCGCCTTTTTATCCTTTGTTTCACCTTTCTTATCGTCTTTAAATTTCACGCCGGCGCTTGTAAGCACTTTTTCTGCAAGTTCCGCCGCTTTCGCATCGGGGTTCAGTTTCAGAATCTCCTCTGCAACCATGCTTATAACGTTCTTTGTTCTCGCCCCGAGCATATCCGGTTCAATGAGTTCTTCGCGGAACATTTCGCGCATTGCATGTTTCCACGCCTGTGAGGAAACGCGCGCACGGGTCGTGCCGCCGTAAATCGCCGTTTTCGGGCTGCCGGTGTCGTCGCGGTTGACGCAGCTCGGCGGAACGGTTTGGAGTACGTGTACATCAAGATAGCATCTGTTTTTCATAGTTTTGGTTCCTTTCCACATTAGTTTTCATCATTTTTTATTTGGCGGCAGAAATCCTGTCCCCATTTGAGCCTTACTTTTGTTCTTCCTTCCGCATAGCTGTAATTATACAGGTCAACGGCAAGATCCGCATAGTCGAGTTTTATACCGTTGCCGCTGAGAAGATTTATCACGCCGCGCAGGTGGTGGTTGAGCTCGGGCAGATCCGATGCCGTTGCGATCTTGTTGAATCTGGCGCGTATGCGCTTCAACTCATCCTCGTCCTTGGCAAGTTTTCGCACCGAAGCCCCGAACTTCATTCCGTCCTCATTCATCCATTCGGACCTGAAATCATGCCCCTGCTGATGCAGTGCAAACATGGTCAATGCGGTGTAAACCGCCCATTCCCCCGGCGAAGCGTTACCGTCCTTCCGATAAAACTCCTCCGGAAGATCGGTCAGGAATGCACCCCAAATTGCGGGAAGCTCCCCGGGGGCGTGTCCGATTCCGTGCCGCAGTTCGGCAAGCTCCGCTCGGCACTGATTCTCGGGCAGCGTCTTAAGCCGCTCGAGTTTTCGCTTCATAAAAGCGGTGATTCTTATTTCTTTTTCAGTCATTGTTCTCCTCCTTCGGATAAATTTCATTCAATTTGACCTTAAAGTAACGATAGGCGTCGGGAGCGGAATAATACCTTTCTTTATCATTCTTATCCTTTACCGCACGGCCGACAATTGCCGCCGTGCCCGCCGATTCAACAAGCTCTTGACCGATTCGCAATGCGATTCGTTTTGCTGTTTCGCGCCACCTTCGGATGGCTGCGCGCTCCTGCTCCGAGCTGATCGCCCAAGTCGGATCGATCGACTCAAGCCAGCTTCTGAACGGCGCATCAATTTCATAATAGAACTGCTCCTGTGCGCGTGCAACGGCAGCGCATTTCTTTGCAGATTCATCGTCCGCGCCGGCTGCGATTTCAATATTGACGGCAAGGTTTTTAACTTCCTTGGCAGTTTCACCGCAGTTTTGGATTTCGGTTTCGATTTTGTCCCGCCAATGTTCTCCAACCTCTGTGATAAGATCCGTGTGGAATGTCAGGGAGTCGGAGAGGATGTTTGTGTAGCAGCTCTTCATGGTATCATATTGAACGGAACAGATTCGGAAGCTTATCAATCTCGTTTTGTCAATAAGTCTCTCTTTTTTTATATAGTTGATCCATCCAACGATTCCCGGGGTATGATTTCCGTCACCGAAATCGAAGCAGACGGAAAACTCTCGCCACATCTGCGCTGCGTAATTGTGCGCTTTCGGCTTACATACCTCATTGCCACCTTTTGAGGCTTCACGATCGACCCGCCAAATCGTCATTGGCTCCAAAAAAGCATTTTCGCTTGTGAAGAAATCTCCGCCGCATATTCTGTACGCCGTAACAAAGCCCTCACTGCGAACCAACATTACTCGCCTTGACTGAAGAGTGTAAAGCGCCGCAAGGTTATCCGGCATGGCGATTTCAACTCTTGGCCTGCTGCGGACTTTCTCCTCCCAAATTGGCTTCTCCTCTTCCCAAACGCTGTTACCGCCGTAATTCAAAGCTATATAATTCAGCAAAAGATCCTCAAACAAATTCTTGCCGTGTACTGCAATAATTCCAAGGTTTCCAAGCCATCCGATTCCCGCTAATTTCTTTCCGGATGAGGCATTGATTTTTTTGCTTTTGCCTCTCTCGTTTGAAGAATCGTCGAATGCATTAACGTGCAAAAGCCACCTTGCAGCTTCCGAATTTGTTAGCCGTTCCTTTTCCTCTCCCGAACGCGCCGCGAACAGACGCGGTTTATTGTTGCTTTCGGCTATAGCGCTGTTGAGTTTGCTCGCAGAGAAAACGGACGCTGTTTCATCCGTGTTTACCGATAACGCCTGATAAAACGGCCTTTCCGGATGAAAAATCCAAAACCTTTCGTGTACGGACTCAAGGTAATCCCTTATCGGCTTTTCGGGCAGCCGACCGGCGGTCCAAAGCTCCTTCCAGCGTTCCTCCGCATCCTCCGGCTCTTCGAGCGGCCACTCCTCGCCGTCCGGTGAGTATCTTGAAAAAACAGTGTGCAAAACCGCAAGCATCAGTCGGAGCACCGCAACATCCTGCGTCGGCAGCTCGCCCGCAAGCTCAACGTATTCATGAGCCTTCAGCAGCGCATCCGTCAGTGAAAGCTCATCAACGGTGCAGTCGCTTTTCCGCGCAAGTATCCATTTTTCGTCAAGCAGATTGAATTCGATTTCCTTCATCATTTCACTCCTTTTCGTATGTTAATCCGGTTTTTATATCATAATGCAGCCGCACTTCGCCAAGCACCGCATTCAGCTCATTATCGAAAAGCAGAACAAGCTCCTCCTTCAGCAGCGCCGAATCCTGCCATGCGGAAAAATTGCTTTTGGTTTCACTCTCAAGCTGCGTAATCGTGCTGTCGATATTCCACCGTCGGCCGAAAAATCCAGGAAGGCGGAGCTTCTGCCGCGCAATGAGCAACGCCTCCTCCCTTGAGGGCGGCCTGTCCGCCGGTATGACCCGCTCGCATTCATCCGAAACGGTGTGTATCTGCCCTTCCGCATCGCGCATAAGTGCAATTACGTCAATCGATGGGTCTCCGTCACGCACGGCTCTTTCGCCGGCCTGTTCGCTGCTTAAGCCAATGGCGTTATCCAGCCAGCCGTCAAGCGATTTCCCCTTTCTTTCGGACGGTTTTCCAATCAACCAATTGCATGCATTGCGCTCTTTTTTCTTTGTTTTTTTCACGTATTCTTCTTGCGCACTTTCCATCCCCTCGGTCAGTTCTCCGAGCATTTCGTTATTTGTTTCATCATAGGTCTGCTGAACAAGCAGGGGAATATCGCTCGGAATCGTCAATTTGTTCGGCAGCAATGCCCGCGTCCGCATCAACAGCCATTCACCGTAAATCGCCGCACTTCCCGAATCAAAACTGTCATCCGTTTCATCAAGAACAAAGCAGCTTGCCGTTTCCAGTCCCTGCGGACGAACCCTGTTATGTCGGTGCAGCCTGCCTGTGCGCTGCAAAAGCAAATCCATCGGGCAAAGTTCCGTTATCATAAGATCAAAATCAAGGTCAAGCGATTGTTCAAGCACCTGCGTTCCGACAATTATCAGTCCGCGTCTGCTTTCCGGGGTGGAGTGTTTGCCCACACGCTTAAGTATCTGCTCCTCGCGCTTCGCACGATCCGTCATTATGAACTGCGCATGCATGATAATAACTTCGGCTTTCGGGAAAGCGGACTGCAATTCAGCCGCAATTTCCTGTGCTTTTCGCACGGTATTGACGATCACGCCCACACACCCGCCGCGTTCAACCGCATATCCTGCCGTTGCGGCAACCTCATCGCGGATAATCCTTCGAACGGATACTTCCTTATTTTCACCGTCAAACGCGAGTGCCTTCTGCTTTACGGTGTTATTTTCGGTGTATGTCAGCAGGGGATAAGCAAGGCTGCTCTTCCACGCGTCATCGATGCACTTTAGTCCCCGTCCGACATACGCCTCAACAAGCTCCGCACGACGTTTCGCCGGAAGCGTTGCCGAAAGAATAATCACCGGAACTTTATAAATTCCAAGCCATTGTATCGCCATATCAAGATATTTGCTCATATAGGCGTCGTAAGCGTGACATTCGTCAACAACGACCACTTTTCCGGAAAGACCGAAGTGTTTCAGCATCACATGCTTTTGCTTCAGTGCCGCCATCAGCAGCTGATCCACCGTTCCGATAACAAAATCCGAAAGCAGGGTTTGCTTTCTTCCCGAAAACCAGTCGTGCACAATGAGTCCGCTGTCCGACTCGATGTTCAAATTGCTGTGCCCGGTGAACAGCTCCCGATAGTCCTCATTCAGAGCGGCATTGCCGTGCGCAAGCTTTATCGCCAAAAGGGTTTGCTCATCCTCCGCCAACCCGCCTGCCCATTTTTCAAGCCGCGGAAAAATTCCGTTTGAAGTTGCCTGCGTCGGCATTCCGAAGAACATACCGCCTGCGCCGGCTCTTGCGGCAAGTATTTCCGAAAGTGCAAGTGCCGCTTCCGTCTTTCCCAATCCCATAGGGGCTTCGATTATGTAGATTCCCGAGGACTCTGCATCCGTTGCGGTTGAAATGATATCCGCCTGCGTCGGGTTCGGCAAAAATCCGAATCGTTCTTTAAATGCTTCGTCATCCAGTCCGAAGCGCGCCGTTGAGTTCCATATATCAGTGAAGTGAATTTTGTTCCACGCCGCCTCCGTTCGCTCGGGGTAGTCGCTGAATTGACCCTGCTCATCCGCCGATATGAGCGGAAAATATGTTGTGTTGCTTGCGATCCAGTCCGCCGTTATCAGCATTCCGGAAATAACCACCTGCGCCGGAACCGATATATCGGGAAGCGCGCTCAAATCAGAAAAACCAGCGCTTTCAAGTGAATAATCGAGCCATTCCTTCCAAAGTGAGTCAAAGAGAGATTTGTATTTCATTCCGCGTCCGTAGAAATTATCGGGGTTTTTGTATCCCCCTTCAATTTGATTGCAAACATCCGCCGTAAGCGCCGTCGGCTTTCCGTGATGCGCCCCCGCGATTGAAGCAATTCCTCTCAAACAGCCGAATTTTAAAAGTATCGCCTCGCTTGCAAGCGCATGGGGCGTTTCGGAAATCCTTTCAAAACTGCCCGATTTCGGAAGATCAACGTATTCCGCAAAGGGGGAGAACTCAACCGCGTCACGTATACGTGACTGAAAAACGACGGTGACCTTTCCGATGTCATGCACAAGCGCACAAAACTTAAGTGTTGAAAAGAGTTTTTCCCTGCCGCCGCATTCAGCGCAAAGGTAATCCGAAATGCTTTCCGGCAATCTCTTTTGTGCGAGTTTTTCCATAATGCCCGCCGTGTCAAATGAATGCATCCAAAACGGCAGCCAGTCGTTTCCGCTCTCTCTGTCACTTTTTGCAACCGCCGCTGCAAGCTCTTTGGATAATCTGTTCAAATTTTTTACCTCTCAGTGCGTACAATTTCATTGCAGCATTCTGCAATTGCCCTTTAATCGGTTATATTATACCTTTATCCGTCAAAAAAAGCAACATATGACATTCAGCGTCATTCTTTCTGTTCACTGCAAATATTGACTTCGCTTGTTGTGTATTTATCCGTTTTTTTATATTTCCAACGGTATTATTCCTTCATTGAGACATATTCAACTTGATATGATAAAACGCTGCTGTACATTTTTATGTTCCGCTGCGATAATATATTAATTTTATCTGTATTGCCGGCGTTCGAACCAAACCGGATTGCCCTTCGTTTTCACTTGAAATATTCTTAAATATGATGTACAATGCAATCGGGAGCCGTCATTGGGCAGTGCGATCCGCAAGTGATTTACAAATTTGCGTGCAGTGCCGGTTCCGATGCTGAGAGGAAACGGAGGAATAGCTTTGGAGCAAAAAGACATAAATGTCAATGTTTTTTCCGCCGCGCCGCAAACCTGTTCGGGAGAGAAGGTTTTTAATTCGAACATTTCTTCAGCTGCGCCGCAAGCATGTGCGGCAAAGCGCGCACCGACCTATTCCGAACGATTGGACAAGCTGCGCATATTTGCCGATGAAGCGGCGGAGGAGCTTCCGCAGGTATTTTACCGTGAGCTAAACGGAGGAATCATACTTTCTCCGATTACAAAAGCGCACCCGCAATCCGATCCGAAAAAACCGCTGCTTGTGTTGGGTGAATACAGGAACTCGCCGCAGATGGGACGGAGCATTGTGTTGTACGGCGGTTCGATTTTGCGCAGTTACGGGAATTTGCCGGACGAAAAGCTGAAGGCCGAGGTTCGGCACATCTTGCGGCACGAATTCACGCATCACCTTGAGTCACTCAGCGGCACAAACGACCTTGAGATTGACGATGCAGTCAAGCTGAACCGCTACAAGGCAAGCATTCATGCGGAATAAATTTGAAAATGCGGAACAGGATAGTAGGAAGCTGATGAAGTTATTGCTAATCAGTTTTTAATTTATCCATTGTAAGGAGTCTCGTAAATGAAATCAAAAGTGTTTTTTTCTTCCGAAATCACAGCTGAAAAGGTGGTTGAGCTTTTTCATGCGGCAGCGAATGACCTGCCCGGCGGAATTCTTCCCGGCAAAGTTGCCGTAAAACTGCATTCGGGCGAACCCGGCAATCAAAACTTTTTGAAACCGGAATTTTGGCAGCCTGTCGTCAACGTTGTGCACGGAACCGTGGTTGAATGCAACACCGCCTACGACGGCGGACGCAACACAACCGAAAAACATCGTGAAACCATGGAAAAACACGGTTGGAGCAAGCATTTCACCGTTGACATTATGGATGCGGAAGGGCCGGATGCCGAGCTTTTGATTCCGAACGGCAAGCGCATCAAAAAGGTTCAGGTCGGCAAAAACATGCTTAACTATGACTCCATGCTTGTGCTTTCCCATTTCAAGGGGCATCCGATGGGCGGGTTCGGCGGCGCGCTGAAGCAGCTTTCCATCGGCTGCGCCTCCTCCTACGGCAAGGCATATATCCACGGTGCAGGCGAGCCGGAGAAGATTTGGACAGCCGACCACGACTCGTTTCTTGAATCCATGGCCGACGCGGCGGAAGCCGTCGTGCGTCATTTCAACGGCAATATGGTTTTTATCAACGTCATGAAGAATATGTCCGTTGACTGCGATTGCTGTTCCGTTGCGGAAGATCCCTGCATGGCAGATATCGGAATTCTTGCATCACTTGACCCGATAGCTGTCGACCGCGCATGTCTTGACCTTGTTTATGCCTCCGACGACCCCGGCAGGGATCATTTGCTTGAGCGCATTGAAAGCCGCAACGGCGCACACACGGTTGATGCCGCAGCGGAGTTGGGATTCGGCAGCAAGGAATATGAGCTGATAAAACTGTAAGCATTCAGATTTTATTTCGTTCGAAACCCGAAACATTGTGCCGTTTTTCGGCACCGGTTCGATCCTGAGCAAAAGTTATCCGCAATTTAATCATAAACTGCGGATAACTTTTTTGATTTCAGCTTTAAACCAAAGTTTTCGAAAGGTCTTGACAAAATTCGCAATATGCGGTAAGATATATTCAGATTGGTGTATCCGATTAAGAATGAACATTTTAATTGTAATTTGTAATTAAGCTGTAAGGAGTATTTGTTGTTTGCATGAACTCAAATTATTATTTTGCCAACCGTTTTTCAATGCTCCCGAACAACACGGATTTTCTTCCGTACGATACTAACGTGCTTAAGAAAATCCAAGAGGAGTCGGAAAGACGAAAAAGACCGAAACTGAGCTATAGTTTTCACACGCTTTTCTCGCCGTTTATAGCAGATGCTGTCGGTGCTTCTCCGAATTATGATATTGAAGCAAAGGCCGTTGAGCTGTTGGACAGGAAGAAATCGTCCGTATACAGTTACCACACATTCATGCTTCCGTTCAATATCGAAGATCCACGCGGAAACGCCGAATTTGACTTTGAATCCGTTGTAGAATACTTTAAAGAAAACGGTATGTGGTACAGTGACGAATGCTGCTCCGAAAACGGCAAGCGGAAGTTTCCGTTTAACCGTCCGTCAAAGTTCAAAAAGCATTCCTCTGCAAAAGGTTGCGCATGTTTGGATGTTGACAAAATTTTGCGGACAGTGACCGCACTTGACGGCGATAAGGAAGATGCCGAGCTTGAAAATATCCGGCTTGCATATCAGGAATATCAGTATTTCAACCCTGCAATGCGCAATGCGCTGTATACCTCTTTGAATAACAACTCGCATTCGGAAATTTCACACACATTTGAATTCCGTCCGGAAGGCAGGGACAAAAAGCTGCAGGCGCATTATTATATCACGCGCAATATCACATATGATCTGCATGTAAATGCAGTGCGTGTTATGCTTTTTAACACCGGAATCGGCATATTTATGCTTGAATGCGAAAATCACGGCCTTGCAAAGGACGGAAAAACGAGTCAGGCAAACATTGAATCCGTTAAGGCCATCAACGAATACGGCCGAAGGATCAATCTTCCGCTGCTGCCCGTTCCCGATCCCGAAAGATATTTTTCGCTTTGTGCCGACAGCTTTGACTTTGAGTTTACAGCGGGCAGGAATGCGGACGGGTCGCCTAAAATCGAACGTTTTTCGGATAATTTCAAGGATTTTGTTTACAAATGCCGAAACACGGAAATGCTTTTTGAATACCTGTCCCTCACGCATGTTGCAAACTTTATCACCGATGTTCTGAATTATTCTTCCGCTCCCGAAAAAGCCTCCGGCAAATCGGGCGATCCATCTGATAAAAAACATAGTGAAAAAACTTTTTCTTCCAAGCGCGGACTAAACTCAAAGTTTCTTATCAGCCCCGCATTGGACGACAGAATGTTCGTTTGCTGCTGCGTTGCCGACACGAAAACGGCGAAGTTTTACACTGCCGCAAACGTTTTGGGAGAATTCAACTATCTTCACGATGATAAAACCGCAAATTCCTTATATGAGTTTGTGTTTATCGACACGGAAGGCAACGTAAGCTGTCCGACTGCCGAAATGCGAAAAGAGCTGCTTTCGGCACATGTTTACAGGCGCTGGCTGAGTTGCGGCACCTTGCAGGCTGTCACAAATTACAGCCTCGTCTGTATCACTTCCGAATCCGTCTACGCTCCGGTAATCCTGCCGTTTTTGACTCAATACACGCGGCTTGCATGTTTCGCACTTGTTCAGCGCGCCTCGCTGATTAAATTCCAAGCGGATGCTGCGCTGCTTTCCGCGCATATTAAGAACCCAAAGAAGAAAATCAGTACGCAAAACATTATTGCCCTGAACAAGCTTCAGGAACGCTTTGTTGCTTTCCAGAGTCAGCTTAACCTGTTTGAGGTCACCGCACAGGAGCAGGGCTGCGAGTTGTACGGAATGCTCCGCGAATTCCTTTTTGTGGACAAGCAGCGTGAAGCATTGCAAAATCAGCTTGACGCGCTGTATTCCGCCGCAAACACGACCTTGGATACGAACTTTAACAAATGGGCAACGATTTTTGCTCTGATTGCGCTGTTTCTTTCGCTGGCCGGTTTTTTTGCCGACGGAGTAGATGTCGTGCAAAAATTTAAAGGTTACGTTTGGCATGTTCTGGCTTTGTTTGGTGTCGCAATCGCAGTCTCAGTCGGAGTAATAATTTTTTTCTTAATAAAATACCGCCGTAGGCATTGAAAACACTTTTCAGCGAAATTCAACAAACTTTAATGACTTTTAATTTTGAAAGGAGAACACGGATCCAATGAATGATTGGCAAAAAGAGTACAAATTGGTTCAACACACACCGCTTATCCATTTTCAGCATTCCGAACCGCACGCCTGTTTGCGCGCAACGGAAGTCAAGCCGAAATTGGACAGGTTCTTGATTGAACAATTGGAGAAAGATGACCGATTCGGGGACGGCAGATGGAAGAAATGGTTTGTCGGAGACGGTTCACAGCAAAGTTTTGATTACATGATGCGGATCACACCGAACAGCGAACAAGTCGACAGAACGCAATCGATTGAAAGAGCCATTGCAAGAGTCGAACACCGCCCGCCGAATGCAAGTTTTCACGAAATACACAAAAACTATTTCGGAAATATGGCATCAGGAAATAATATTCAGGATACAATTCGGAAAACCTTTAAAGAGTCACTCTTTTATAAAGACGGGTTGACACTCACGATTCGCTGCTTCATTCCTGAGCTGCTGACATTGATTGACGAACACATTCGCGGTTTTTTCATGATGCATAATTTCGGAACACGGCAGCGGAAAGGATTCGGTTCGTTTACGGTTGATATCAGCACCAAGCCCAATGAACCCAAGGGATTTGACCTCGTTGGGAAATACTGCCCGAATGCCTATTACTGCAAGCTCGATGGTAATGTCAATGCCGACACCCTGCTTGATGCCGTTTGGGTCATCTCTGCATTTTTGAGAAGCGGCTTTAACCGCGGTGAGGGTAATTACGTCCGCGGTTTTGTCTTCCGTTACTTTCAGCGGGAAAAAAATCCGCTTGCCAACGACAAGGCATTTGTTAAGCAAAAAGTGCTTCGCAATGTTTATAACGAAGCAACCCGGGGTGAACACCTTCATCCTTACGGCAACAATGTCCGATATCGCTATGTGCGCGGGCTTTTGGGCACAAACGAAAACTCCAGATTCTGTCGCGCTCCCCGAGGGGAAACGCGTGAGGATCGCACTGTCCACAATATTTATATCCACAGTGCGGAAGGAGTCGAGCGTTTCCCGTCGCCGCTGCTGTTCAAACCCATCGGAAAGTTTGTCTTCATTCTTCCGCAGAAAATGCCGGATGAGATCTTCGGTTCCGAATTTTATATTCTGAAAAAGAACCAAGAGGAGGAATACGACAGCAAGGCGACAAGTGACCAAAAGCTCAACTATCTCAAGCAAGAATGCAAAGGCGGCATGATAAAAACCCCGACAGCGGAAGAGCTTGCACCGGGAGCAAAGTCGGGCGATGAAGCACTGAAGATGTTCCTTGACGCGTTTGCGAAGGATTTCAACGATAAAACAAGTGACAAAGGCGGCGGATACGGGATTGACGATTTAACCAGTCGAGATGTTCTCCCTGCGAAGTATCTTCGGCTTCGTCCCGTTCTGCGCACTTAAATAAGGAGGTGAATATATGAGTAAAGTAAAATACATTGCAGTCACATTGGGTCCGATATTCAAAACCATCGGCCTTGCCGAATCCACCGGCGCACTTTGGGCCGCGAGTTACATGTTCTCCTATCTTTCCAAGTCGATATGCGAATATCTTTTGGAGCATTCGGAGTTCAACATTTCCGAAGAGGACATTATCGTTCCGTATTATCATAAAAACGCTGCGGGGACAAAGGAGGATTCGGCGGCTGCGGACGTCATTGTTTCGGACGGAGTGGGAAGATTTCCCGACCATATCATTTTCCGCGCGAAGAATTTTGATGTAACGAATTTCTCCGCTTTAAGGAATTCCGTAATCTGTTCGCTTGCCGATACATTCGGTTTCAATGAAAAGGAAGGGGATGATTTTCTCCGCCGTTACATGCTTATCGCCTGCACTGCATTCGATGTTGATGAGGAGAACGGCGAAAACCCTATTCTTAAAAGCGGGCTTGCGTTGGACAGTCTTGAGCTTTTTCAGCCGATAATTCGGGTTGAAAGCTGCAACGAGATCGTTAAGGCTGTCAGCAACCGCAGCATACGCGAGCTGCCGCTTACGCAAGGGTTTGAAAACTGGCCGCTGCTTGGCGAAGATCGCACAAGCATTCGAAGCACTGAGGACATTGCGGACACATCAAAAGACGGAAAAGTTCGCGAGCAACTGAAAAAACACGATTACTATGCCGTCGTTCGCAGCGATGCAGATGCTGTTTCCAAAATCATTGCCTCGCTTAAAGCAGATGAACTGCGCAATTTTTCAAGAACCTGTGTTCTGTATTGCGGCGAAATGGCCGATCTTGTTCACCGTTACAGCGGCGTTACAATTTATTCCGGAGGCGACGACCTGCTTGCGCTGCTGCCCGCCGAAAGCTCGTCCGGCGAAACCGTGTTTCACTTCGCAAGGGATGCAAAGGATTTGTTTCAAAAATCGTTCAAAACATATATCGATGCGATCAAAGCGGCAAATGACGAAAAGAAACCGGGCGAAGAGCCAATCCCCGTGCCGTCCCTGTCGCTCGGCATAAGCATATGCTACAGCAAATTTCCGCTTTATGAAGCTCTTGATGATTCGGCAAACTTGCTGTTCGATTACGCAAAGAACAGATGCGGCAAAAACTGCGTTGCCGTGCGGCTTCAGAAGCATTCCGGGCAGAGCGAGTGCCTCGTTCTGAAGGGCATTGACGGATTGACTGCATTCACAAATTTTCTTGATGACATGCCTAAAAGCTTTGACGAAGGCTTGCTGCATTCGGTGATTTACGCATTCTGTTCCTTTGCTCCGCTGTTCATCGGTTTCAACAAGCTGGCGGCCGCAGCCGACTTTGAAACCGTTCGTGAATTGTTCCGCAATATGTTCGATTCGTCGATACATGTTGACGGCAAGTATTCGGACTACCTTTATAAAACGCTTCCCGCGTTCTACAGTCGATTGACTGCAAACGCCGATATTCGTGTTTTCGAAGAAGCCGAACACAGTGCCGGTAAAGCGTCCGATGCGGCAGCGAATGCGGTTCGTGCAATGGAGTTTGTTCTCCGCATTGCAAAATTTTACATTGAAAAAAGGGGGGAAAGAGATTGAGCAAAACCTATCGTGCTGATTTTGTTCCGCATGGAGCATACTTTTTCGGCAATGAAAAAACCTTTTCGTTCGGTGATAAGGGCAGAAGCTTTATATCAAGCGAACAAACGCCGTCGCAATCAACACTGCTCGGAGCATTGCGATATGCTCTGCTGTACAATTTTGAATACGAGGGGCGTCGGCTTTTCAAGCCCGACCGAAAATACAGTCTGAGTGACAATGAGCAGGCTGCCGTTGATAATCTCATCGGCAAAGGCGGTTTCGACATCGGTTCAAGCTCCGAACAGGATTTCGGTGCAATTGAAAAGCTTTCTCCGCTCTTCATTTATGACACAAAAAAGGCTGAAGCACTTGTTCCGACGCCGAGAGATCACTGCATTTCCGATTCGGACGAATTCAAGGATTTTGTTTCCTCTGCCGATTCCGATAACGGAGAGAGCTTCCCTTATGCACCGTTCTCGCCCGATGATTTTGTTTTTGATGAGTTCACGTTTTCGGTTGACGGCAGCGACAGCGGCATCCGACGCGGTTTCTGTAAGTCTTTCAAAGTCAAAAACGGACTCGCGAACAGCTATATGTATGTTAACAGCGGCAGCCAAATTCCCGCACATTGGCTTTTTCAAAAAGTTCAGCGCATCGGCATTTCAAAGAAGCAATACAAATCCGCTTTCTTCAAGCGCGAATGTTATCAGCTGCAAGACGGTTTTGCTTTTTCCGTCTATGTAACGCTGCGCGACGATGTAACTCCGCCGAGCAGCACGGTCGTGTTCATGGGGCAGGGAAGAACAGCCTTTACCGTCCGTTTTGCGGAAGAGGAGGATTCAATTAACGATGCACTTGCGAAGCTGATTTATCGCGACACGGTTTATCTGCGCGGTGACTCTTCACTTACAGCCGACGTTTATGCACATTGTTTCTTTACCGCACTCGCAATGCGCGATCACCGCGCATACAGCGTATCGCTGAAAGGTAAAGTCAGCAAAGGTGCGAACGTATATCACCTCATTTCCGCAGGGAGTATCTTTAAATCAAACGATGCAGCGGCTCTTAAAGCCTGCATCGAATCCGGCAGCGGAGCGGACCCGGAACCCAATGCTCCGTGCACGGCAAACCTCACAAAAATCGGCATGAATATTGCAATAATCGGAAAAAGAAAGGAAAATAACGTATGAACACCACACTTCTGAAGATGGAATGCCTGACCGACCTTCATGTTGACTCGGGTGAAAGCAACTATAACATTATTGATAACGAGGTTCAAAAGGATTTGAACGGCAACCCAACCGTTCATTCATCCGGCATTAAGGGCGCGATGCGCGAGTATTTTTCCGAACATCTTGATAGCGATAACCTTAAAAAGATTTTCGGCAAACCGTCAACAAAGGACGATGCGGACGGCGGGGGAATGTACAAGTTTTTTGACGCAAAATTTATTGCGCGTCCGCTTCGGCTTGCAGGTTCTGTTCATCCGAGTGTGCTTGCTGCGACCGTTCCCGCGTTAAATGACATGCTTTATCTTTTGGACTGCTTCAACTGCAATCCGTTCGGAATCCATGAGCTGCCTTTTCCGAATTTTGGGAAAAATAATTTTCTCGTTACAGCAAATTTCAGCAGCGAAGCTGAAATAAAAGTTGAAGGTGAGCCGACCGGCTTTCTTTCCTCCGCCGAAGAGGCTGAGTTTTTAAAACTCGGGCAATTCCTCGGCAAAAGATTTGCAATTGCAAAAGAGCTTGACCCAAGCCGCTATCCTCTTCCTGTTACGGCAAGGAACAAAGTCGGTGATGATAATAACCTTTGGTATGAAGAGGTTGTGCCTGCAAAGAGCGTTTTCTTCACCCTGATTCTTTCACCCGAACCGAATCTTGAGCTTGATTTCGCCCGACACAGCATCATTCAGTTCGGCGGAAACGCTTCCATCGGCAGGGGCTTCACAAAGTGCAGCATCATTCCCATGCCTGCGGCACAGAACGGAGGCGCAGAATGAACAAGCGTGTGGTAGACTCATGGTTAAGTGTAGCTTACAATGCAATAGAAAAATGCGGCATTTCGGAAATACAAAACGGGGTTAGATGTATTCAGCGCACCTATCGAAGCCAGATCTCCAACTTTGGTGCAGCCGTCACCATGGGCAGCATCAAGTCCGCAGTCGCATTCTTTTCCCAGCAGGGCAAAGCCGTTGCAGACAGGCCAAAGCTTTTGCAGGCGATGTATTTTATCATCTCCAACGGACAGATATTGACGCCGGATGAGATTTTCAAGTGGTTGTGCAGTCAGGATCAGTCGGAGGTGCGCGAAAAGTTCATAAACGCTTCTGTTGCGCTGAAGCTTGCAATGAATTTTTATAAACTCCTGCCCGAAAAGAATTCGGACAATGCCCAGAAAGGTGACGGTGAAAGTGAATAACATCAACCTTATATTCAACAAGCTGTATTATGAGCAGCTCGCCCCGGGTAACTCAAAGCAATTTGAAGAAGACGTCAAAAAGAAAAACGAAATGATCTTTTTGCAGAAATTCAAGGACAGCGATTTTTCCGCCTGCCAAGAGCTTGAAGAACATTTCGGCGAAAGTTTCAAAAAATTTCGGTTAAAAACGGATTACCCGGGTTTGCTCATCGGAACGGGCAATCCGCACGGTTCCGGAGCTGTGGCATCGGATATTAAATGCGGCTTCTCCTTTTCCTATGTCACGGGTCAACCCTATCTCCCTTCATCGGGCGTCAAAGGTATTCTGCGAAGTTCATTTGCGGACCGCCGCCCCGCTGTCATTGATTTCCTTAGTAAAATACTCGAAAACGAAAGCATTTGTGACAAAGACATAGAAGAGCTTGATAAGGATATTTTCGAGGGCCGCGATATCTTCCTTGATGCCGTGCTTGCCAAAGGCGGCAAAGGCAACAGGGTTCTCGGTGCGGACTATATCACGCCGCATTACCCTTTGGACAAAAACCTGATGAAGAATCCGAATCCGATACATATCATCAAGATTCTGCCCGGAGTGACCTTCGAGTTCCGTTTCATTCTGCATCATGCAACGCTCCCAAGCGGCATAGAAATTTCCGCAGAGAATAAACAGGAACTGTTCCGAATGCTGCTGTGTTATTTCGGCGTCGGTGCAAAAACAAATGTCGGATACGGCATTTTGCTGCCCGTTTCCGATGGTGCGGTCTCGCAAAACATTGCGCCGCCTGCTGAAAGAGCGAATACGGCAACCGAACAACCTAAAGTTCGGATTGATCCGCAGCTGCTTTGTCCGATTTGTAAACAGCGCAAACGCGAGCCCGATCCCGTTAGGGGAAAACTGAAAAAATACTGTTCGGAATGCTACAATAACATGAAAAGGAACAGAGCGCATTGACGCCTTGACGTCAATCACCTATCAATTGCAAGTAAACCGATAGTCAATGCACAAATCCCGCCTGAAGCTTTTGCCTCGGGCGGGATTTATTGATTCAATCAACTGTTGCGGAATTGCTTTAAAATGCTCGGCGCGGCGTGCATCGAATCAGTCGAGGGGCTTCATTGTGGGGAAGAGCAGAACGTCCCTGATTGTGGGGGAATCGGTCAGGAGCATGATAATCCTGTCGATGCCGAAACCGATGCCGCCGGTGGGGGGCATTCCGTATTCGAGTGCAGCGATGAAGTTTTCATCAATGGGCATTGCCTCATCGTCGCCTTTTGCTTTTTCCTGCGCCTGCTGTTCGAAACGCGCACGCTGGTCGATGGGGTCGTTCAGCTCGCTGAAAGCGTTGCAATACTCTGCACCGGCAATGAAAAGCTCAAAGCGTTCAACGATCCCGGGATTATCAGGTTTGCGCTTTGTAAGCGGAGAAACCTCAACGGGATAATCAATAATAAACGTGGGCTGGATGAGCTTGCTCTCAACAAATTCATCAAAGGCCGCAAAAAGAACCTTGCCGATGGGCGCAGTTTTATCCTCAATTTCGAGGCCGAGGGACTTTGCTTTTTCAATTGCCTCCGCGCCGTCCCTGCAGGCATAGAAATCAACACCGGTGTGCTCAAGAACCGCGTCATTCATGGTTTGACAACGGAAGGGGGGAGTGAGGTCAATTTCTTTGCCCTGATACGTAATTTTTGTAGTACCGAGAATCGTTTTCGCGCAGTGGGAGAGCAGATTTTCGGCAAGTTCCATCATTCCGTGGTAATCGGTGTAAGCCTGATAAAGCTCCATGCTTGTATATTCAGGATTATGCGTCGCATCCATGCCCTCGTTGCGGAACTGGTGACCTATCTCATAAACCTTTTCCAAACCGCCGACGATGCACATTTTGAGCGGAAGCTCGGTTGCAATGCGCATAAAAACGTCCAAGTCAAGTGCATTATAATGGCTTATGAAGGGACGCGCATTCGCACCGCTTGCAACGGTGTTGATAATAGGGGTCTCAACTTCCAAAAATCCGCGCTCATCCAGGTATCTGCGAATTTCGGAAATAATTCGGCTGCGCTTAATGAAAGTTGTGCGAACCTCGGGGTTCATGATAAGGTCAACATAGCGCATGCGATAGCGCAAATCAGTATCACGAAGACCATGGAATTTTTCCGGAAGAGGCCTTAATGATTTTGAAAGCAGAGTGACTGTTTCCGCATGAATGGAGATTTCGCCTGTTTTTGTTTTGAAAACAAATCCGGTAATACCGAGCATATCGCCGATATCATATGCTTTAAAATCGGAATATGATTCTTCGCCGATATCATCGCGGCGAACATAGGCTTGAATATCGCCTTTCGCATCGCGAAGCCCTGCAAAACTGGCCTTACCCATAACACGTTTTGACATCATTCGGCCGGCAACAGAGACTTTTTTGCCCTCATATGCCTCGTAGTTTGTCTTTATGTCCGTGCTGAAATCGGTTTGGTCGAATTTTACAATGTCGAACGGGTTTTTTCCGGCAGCCTGAAGCGCCGCAAGCTTATCGCGGCGAATCTGAAGCAGCTCATGGAGTTCTTCAGCGTTGACAGTGTTGTTTTCTTCTGTATTGATTATGTTATTTTCTTCCATTTATATAAATTCTCCATCATCTTAACGTGAGCCTGTCTGTTAAAATTTATCTCCTGATCGAGATGATTTTAACCTTCATAAGACCGCCGGGAGCCTCAACATTGGTGATTTCGTCAATCGATTTTCCCAAAAGCGCAGCGCCGACAGGCGAGTCGTTTGAAATGCTCTTTGGTTTTGCGTCAATATCCGCCTCAGCAGAACCGACAATTTTAAATTCATCTTCAAACCCCAAATCAACGAACTTAATGCGAACGATCGAACCCATTGTGACTGTTTTGCCGTCGGTATGAGTTTCATCAATGATCACAACGTTTTTGAGCATCGCTTCAAGCTCCATAATCTCGAGTTCATTATGAGCCTGTGCGTCTTTCGCAGCGTCGTATTCCGCATTTTCGCTTAAGTCGCCGAATGAACGCGCAACAGCGATCTCCTCGGTTATTTCCGCCCTGCGGACATTTTTTAAATATTCAAGCTTATCTTCGAGAGCTTTTTTGCCTGCCAGAGTAAGCTGTACAACTTCTGCCATGTTTCTGCCTCCTGAGTCTGTATGTGCAAGGCAAACCTTGCGAAAGCACATACCAATTTATTCTATTATAAGGATTTTTTTCCGTGTTGTCAACAAATCGGCATGGTTTTTTTATAAAAAACTCCCCGTGTAATCCGCCGTTTGCGTCAGCGCAGCCGCCGATTTCTTTATGCCTGTTCCCGACTCACGCGGAACGCCTCGCCCGCACTCAACAGATATACCCAAGTCTCTTTCACCGGCAATCCGGACAGTTTTTGCAATGCATCCGCGTAAATTTGCAGCTGCATACGGTATGAATTCGCAACATCCCGCGGATCTTTGTCACGTGTGCTCGTTGTTTTGTAATCTACAATGATCCACTCGTTATTTTCGGTGAAGCAGCAATCGATTATTCCCTGCACCACAACATTATTTTTGTTGACGTCCAGCAATAACGTAAACTCAAGTTCACGCTTTATCAGTGCGTTGGCGTCATTTGCGGCGGCAGACATTCGTTCATACAACCCGCTTTGCAGAAAACGTTTTATTGCAAACATATTTACAGATTTCGCCTGTTGTTCGGACAAAACGCCATCCGCCGAGAGTCTTTTGAGAACATTATTTATTTCCGCCTCGGTTCGTATTCCGAGCGGGAACATTTGAAGGAATATATGCGTTGCAGTTCCTCTCTCTGCTCCGGTCAGCACGTGTTCAGGCTGCAAAAAAATCGGGACAGACGGCGAAAAATCATAATCAATCGAACGTTTTTCGCCTTTAATTATTTCCGTGACGGTGCGCTTGCTTTTTTGCTTGGTATCGTCTTCAAACGGATACCGATACTCAAGCCTGCGGCTCACGGCACTGCAATCGGTGCTGCGGGCTTCTTCACTCCATCTGATATATTCTGCCTTGCTCATTCGGGTTTCATCAGTTGAATTCGGTGTTTTTTTTATGCATCGCAATAAAAGCTTATCCGCTCCGATTGCGCATTTTACACCCGCCGAACCCGCATTATCAAGGTTGATACCAAGCGGAAAATATGCTCCGAGCATCCAATCGAGATAGCATTTGGAATTCATTATGCGGGATTTTGACAACGGCGCGGCAAATTTCTTCAATAAATCCGCCATTTTTTTGCTTGAGCCGATGATATAAAGTCTCTCTCTCGGGCGCGTCATTGCAACATACAGATTCCGCATTTCCTCAGAAACCAATCTGTCATCCTCACGCATCATAATTGCGCGGCGCAGCAGGGGAGTGAGAGGGTTTTTGCCGCGCATACGGAAACCGATTCCAAGTTCTCTGTCAAAAACAGCATCGGCTTTGTGGCTTTTTTTGCTGAATTCCGACGTTATTCCGCAAATAAAAACAATCGGAAATTCCAAACCTTTGCTCTTGTGTATGCTCATTACGCGAACCGCGTCAATTGCGGAAGGCTGAGCCGCACCCATGCTGACATTATCCCTCAGACTGTCCATCAGCGTTACAAATCCGTGGAGCCCGCTTTTGCCGTTTGCAACGAAAGCCTGTGCCTTTTCAAGCAATAAATCAAGATTCGCCTGCCGAACCGCACCGCCGCGCAGCGCACCGACATAAACATAATAAAATGTCTCATCCAGAAGAGTGCCTATCAATTCATCAACGCTTAAAAAGCGGCTCATTTCATGCCATCTATCAACATTTCCCAGGAAATAATTTGCCTTGCGGCAGTATTCCGCATTATTCGAGCCGTTTTGAAAGCTTTGAGCGGCCTCCGTGAGTCTGTCAATGAACTCTTCACCGCCGAAATCGGTTCGAATATGTATATACTCATCCTCATTGAACCCGCCGATTGGGGAGCGCATAACGCTTAAAAGCGGAATATCCTGCCTTCTATTGTCTATAATTCTTAGTAAATTTAAGAATATCTGTACCTCAATTGCGTCAAAATACCCATCTCCGAGCTCGGCCGCGCATGGAATGCCCTGTTCCGTCATTGCGTTTACAAATTGCAGAGCAACACCCTTCGTTCGCCGCATCAAGACCGCAAAATCAGAAAACATCGGCTTTCGCACTCGATTGATTTCCTTATCAAATACCTCAACATTTTCAATCACGCAGCGTATTTTATCAGCAACACAGCGTGCCTCGGCCTCTATGGCTTCCGGCTCATCGTTTTCCTTTGCGGAGTTATTTTCCGATTCGGCCTCATTTTCGTTTTCGCCTTTCTCATCCGAAATGTCAATTAAGCATATTTCCGCGCTGCCGTTTGCAGTTTCCGCGCCCATTCGCAATTCGGCATTGTCGGAATAATCAATTTCACCGACATCGCCGAGCATGATTTTTGAAAACAGACTGTTCGCTGCATTCAAAACTGACGTCATGCTTCTGAAATTTGCGTTCAAATCAATTCTTTTTCCAACAGTTCCGTCATAGCTTTGATATTTCGCCAAAAAATTTTCCGGTTCGGCCTGGCGAAAGCGATATATGCTCTGCTTGACGTCTCCGACCATAAACAGATTATGACCGTTTGAAACAGCAGCAATTATTGCGTCCTGGATGCTGTTGGTATCCTGATATTCGTCAACAAAAATGTATTTGAACTTTTCCTTATATTCAGCGGCAATTTCATCGTTTTTAAGCACGGTATATGCAAGCTGTTCCATATCATTGAAATCTATAAGCGCATTTTCACGCTTTAGTTCGGAATAATGCTCCGCAAACCGTCGAACGATCGCTTCAAGACTTTTCAGGCAAGGATAAATCCGCGCTGCATTTTCACGTTCAACGTCATATGAGTAGCAAAAAGCCTCGCTTATTTTTTTGAATTGACTTTTGACTTTTTCGCGATATTCCTTCAGCTCCGCAGGCGCACCGCCCTTTCTTGACGGAATTTTTGCAAAAGCACATGCCGCAATTTTGCAGTGCCAATCGGAATAAGTTTTCAGCTGCATCAGCTCGTCATAAAATCCCATATCCGTTTGAAGCAGTTTCGTATACACTTCAAATTCGGGGTTATTTTCGTTTACAAAACAATGATAAAGCTCATTCGCCATATCATAAAACGTCGAGATGTTCCTTTTTGCGGAAGCAATCAGACTCTCCGCCGCCTTCTCGGAAAACGTTTCAAAGCTGCTTCCATATGCCTCAACCGCCTCATGCAGCCAACCGAACGGATTAGGGCGTGCCATAATAAAATCATAGGTATCCTCAATAAGAGTGCAAAGCGCATCATCGCGAATAAGGGCGTCACAAAGCAAGCGAAAATCCGAATCCGAAGTTTTTTCCGCATCCGAATATGCCTCTTCCAATATATCATCCAATGCTTTAAGGCGCAGCAATGCAGCCTCTGCGGCATCGGCGGTTCTGAACGCCGGATCAAGACCGACTATATGGCAATTACGTCTCAGAACATTTCCGCAAAAACTGTGAATAGTTGAAATATTTGCAGTAGAAATATTTATTGCCGAATCGTGCAAATGCATTTTCAGCTTTGTATCATCGGTTGACTCCGCAAGCTCCGACAACCGCCGCTCAATGCGCTGTTTCATTTCGGCAGCGGCGGGGTTCGTAAACGTTACAACAAGTATTTCCGAAACATCAGTCCCGGAAGCAATAATTCGAGCAATGCGTTCAGTCATTACTGCGGTTTTACCTGCACCCGCGGCAGCCGAAACAAGCAGGTTTCCATCCTCGTTAATTGCACGAAGCTGCTCAGCAGTCCACATTATTTTCTCCGTTCTTTCATAAACATATTATACGTCTCACTGTCAAAAACCCGGTCGCTTGAATTACAGTTTCAGCTTGTTCAGAACCTTTGCGGCAAGGGGTCTGTGCGCAACCATAGCGGCACGCGGACAAAACTCCTGGCAGCAAAAACAACGAATACATTTTTCTCGGTTTATATGTGGTTTTTTGTTTTTCATTTCTATTGCTTTTGCGGGACACATCCTTGCGCATTCACCGCATCCGGCACAAAGACGTTTTTTTAGCGTGGGCTTATGTTCAAGCGCCGCTTTACTGATAAAATGAAGCACATTGCCTTTGCGCATAAAGCTCAATCCACGCACCGGCGGGGCTTTAAAGTCATCAACGGTTAACGCGCGAATATCACCGTATACCCTCAAATTTTTACTGGATGCAGGCGCAAAACCTCGTTCATACGCCGCTTGAAGCGTTGGCAGACCGTCAATGTTCATCCCGATCAGCTCTGCACCGCCAACGTCGGCATAATACGTGCTTTTCGACGCAATTATTGCACCGATTTGGCGCGGCGTGCCGGCAGTCGGCCCGTTGCCCTCCATTCCGACAACGGCATCACAAATTGCAAGTCTCGGTTTGAAATACTCATTAAGATCAACAAGCATATCGGCAAATTCGGCATCGTTTTGAAATTTATAATGAACTTCCGGCTTTTTAAGACCCGGAATCGTCCCAAACAGATTTTTAACCGCCGCACTCATGCCAAGCATTCCGTGCGATTTCAATTTACAGAAATCAATAATTGCATCAGCCTCATCCAAATACTCTGTATATGTGAAATTTTTTAGTACTTTTCCTTCAGGAAAGTCAACAGTTTTTTCGTTCATATTGCGATTCAGCTTTGCACCGAGCTTTTCAAGCCGATCCATGCCCGTTGCTGCGTAGACGCGATTCAGCAAGGGGAGCGAGTGCGGCCCGCCGGGGCTGTCGCCTATCGTAACATCTGCACCGCGTGCCAAAAGCATTTCGACAAGTGCCTCAAGCAGGGCAGGGTGGGTTATTGCGGCTGCATCGGGCTTTTTGAACGAAACAAGGTTGGGTTTAATAATTATTTTCATTCCGGGCTTCACAAAATCCAAGCCGTTTACCGCATTTACGGCCTCTTCAAGTGCAGGTTTGACTGCTTCGACGTTATAAGTCTTGCAGCGTACAACAGCAACATCGTAGTTTTCCAATTCAACCTCCGGACTTTTTGTTCATTTTTATCTCATCGCAAGAAAAATAAGCGTCAAAAAATCAATATTTGTACACTGTGGAATGCTGATTACAGTTGATTTATTTAAGAAAGCTGCTCGTAAACATCAACAATGTGAAATTATCCGTAATTGCGGGATTCATGTTCGAACACGAATTCAGTCTGCCGTCACTCCTGATTTTCACATATCCCTGATACGGGTTAACCGGGAAAAAGAAATTAACTTTATCGTCCGGACTTTTTATCACAAAAAACAGGCAGACATCACCGTTCACAGGCAGTTCCCATGCGTTATCGCCGCCTCCGACTGCTTTTAAAGTTGAAGCATTAATTACATTGCGATGCATATTATCCACTTGAGTTATCGTTATTTTTTCACCGCTTCGCAGCCCCCCACCCAAGGAATTTAAAACTGTTACGCCGATGCGCAGTGAATTGCGTTCACTCCTTATCGTTTCGCCGCGTTCGCCTGATCTGCATAAAGTGGGCATATATGAGGATACACTGTCAACCCTGCCGATAAAGTATTCATTGCAGCCGACGAGCAGTTCGTTCATATTGGAATAGAACATATATTCACTTGGAATAAGTAATTCAGACTTCATTGCCGCAATTTCGCGTTTAATTGAGCTGATTTGAACATTCCTGCCATCGCTCATACGAACTGTCGAGCCGCTGCTTTGCATTACTCCGTTTTCAACCGGAACGTATATTTTTCTGTAACCGAATTCGCCTTTGTTTTCATCAGCAAGAAAGAGAATGCAGCGTTCACCGACATTATATTCTGTTGAAACATAAATTGTTTCAGAGCTTTCCGCATCGCCTGCGAAAACATCAAGTACTCGAAATAAAGAAATCACATTGCCGCCGTATGTTGCCTCGCCGACACATTCCGCTTCGACAATCAGAGAGGCACTTCTGAAACAGTTCCGCAAAGTATAAACATCCAACGAATTTTCTTCAATTTCAAATTGATAATTCAAGTCTCTGAACACAACAGCCGGCTCATGCTGCGTTCTAAACGGCATAACAAGCGCAATTATCAGAACCGCATTCAGCAGTATTCGTATTTTTTTACAGGCACGCATTGAATATTACCCCCGCATTACAAACAATGATTTCCTTGTCGAATATTATACAACATTCGGATGTTTTTTTGAATCACCCTTACAGTTCATTCTTAATATATTTATAAGCGGGATGAATCAATGCATCCCGCTTATTTTTTACCGGCTGATTAATTGTGCAGTATTCTCAGACCGCTGCGCCGTCAGGCATCGGTTCAATTTCGTGCCTCCAAATTTTCGTTAAGGAAATTATTCCGAAAGTTACGGCGGAAAACTCTGCAATTACAAAGCACCACCAAACAGATTCAACCGATTTAAACACGAAAGCAAGCACAAGGGCGGCAGGGAGCAGCACCACGAGCTGACGCAGTATGGACATAAACATGCTCTTGATTCCGTGTCCGATCGCCTGAAAAGTTACAGATATTGTAATTGATGCCGCCGCGATAGGAAAATGCAAAGAAATAATTCGGAATGCCGCAATTCCTTCAGCGGTAATCTTCCCCTCGGAGTCGAAGAGGGAAACAATCTGCTGCGGGAACAGTTGGAAGAGCAGCGTGCCGATGCTCATAATAATCGCAGTTACGCAAAGTGTCATCTTCCATGCTTTTTTAAACCTCAGTCTGTTTCTTGCTCCGTAGTTATAAGCAAAAATGGACATACTGGCGTTCGTAACTCCAAACAAAGGCATGAAAACTATTGATTGAACTTTGAAATAAACTCCAAATGTTGCAATACCGGCGTTGCTCATCAGAATCCTTGAAAAAATCGCGTTCATGCCGACATTCATTATCGAACCTATCGACTGCATAACAATGCTCGGAATGCCGACTCGGTATATTTCTCGCACCGTTTCACCGCAGAGACGGAAATTTTTGAAACTTATTTTTACCTCATGTTCCTTAAAAAACACAAGTGCCAATGCCATCAGCATTCCGATCCATTGTCCGATTACCGTAGCATATGCCGCGCCTGCCACTCCCATTTCCGGGAAGGGGCCGATTCCGAAAATCATAAGGGGGTCAAGAATGATATTAACAACCGCGCCGACAAGCTGAGTCACCATTGAAAGCCCGGTTTTGCCCATTGACTGCAATATTCTTTCACAGCCGATTTGTATAAACACACCCAATCCGAAAACCATGCAGATTTCAAGATAATCAACGCCCATTTCTATGAGCTGCGGATCGTCGGTGAAAAGCCTGAAAAACGGAGTGATTACAAGCCCAAATATTGCAAATACAATTGCAGACAGCAAAAGCAGGCACAAGCCGTTGCTTGCACCTTTGCTTGCAGCCTCAGTATTTCCCTCGCCGAGTTTGCGCGACATATATGAGTTCATGCCGACGGATGTTCCGATCGCAACAGCGATCATCAACATCTGTATCGGATAAGCAA
>ERZ779894.979-NODE-979-length-31013-cov-10.860585_pt1 | contig 31013 bp, 27 predicted proteins | sample MGYA00511587_ERZ779894 | MGnify/ENA primary metagenome ERZ779894 (study PRJEB29588, sample SAMEA2160490) | human gut metagenome | biome: human gut; feature: human-associated habitat; material: faeces | place: Denmark | collected 2008/2010 ... | reverse complement strand
TGAAAATTGGTATTCGATTTAATATAATTATATTATAAACGGTTGGCATTGTCAACGAAAATAGGATTGGAGTGTATGAACAATGAAAAAGGTATGCCTATCCAAAGATTGGATGTTTTCTTCCCCGGAAAACCCAAAAAAGGTATGGATTGATTTACCTCATGATTACAGCATATCTCTGCCCCGCAATCCAAAAAGCTTGGGCGGAGCATCAAACGGGTTTTTTGAAGGAACATCCGGGACATATGTTAAATATTTGGAAGTGGGAGATGTTGAGCACGTTATTTTGGATATAGACGGTGCCTATATGTGTTCAAGGGTGCTTCTTAACGATAATCAGGTTGCCTTTCATCCTCACGGATACACTCCGTTTTTGGTGGATTTAACTCCCAAAGTAAGAAAAAACAGACCGAATAAAATTGAAATTACAACCCAGAATATTCAGCCCTCCACCCGTTGGTATTCGGGTGCGGGAATTTACCGTGATGTGTTTTTGTGGACAGGCGGAAAGGTTCGCATTGAGCCATGGAATGTGTTTGTGAATACGGTTTCTGCGGACGGGGGACAAGCAACAGTTTCCGCAAAAGTAGTCATAACCTCTGATATTGAGGGCGAAATTTTGCTGAAAACCTCCGTTTCGGATGATGATGGCAAAACGGTTGCGGCTGAAAACATTAATATGGTTGTTAAAAAAGGCGAAAACACCGCTGAAATTACATATCGTGTAGACAACCCCTTACTGTGGAGTGCGGAAACTCCTTATTTATATAATTGGTGTGCAGAAATCATTTATCTGCAAAGAATTGAAGACAGTTATGAGTTAAGTTTCGGAATAAAAACAGTAAGCGCCGATGCCGAAAACGGGCTTTTAATAAATGGCAAACAGGTAAAGCTTCGTGGCGGATGTATTCACCACGACCACGGCGTTTTGGGTGCGATGGCTTTTCCTGCGGCGGAATATAGAAAACTATCAAAACTCAAAAGTGCGGGATATAACGCAATCCGTACCGCCCATTATCCGCCCTCCCTGGCATTACTTGAAATCTGTGACAAAATCGGTCTGTACGTTATGGACGAAGCTTTTGACATGTGGAATGAACCAAAGACTCGGTTGGATTACAGTATGTGGTTTGCCGATTGGTGGCAGAGGGATATCCAAAGCATGGTGCTGCGTGACAGAAATCACCCCTCTGTAATATCCTATTCCATCGGCAACGAAATAGCCGAGCGGAACGGCAGGTCGGACGGTGCAGAATGGTCGCAGAGATTGAGTGACGAAATCCGTAAATATGATCCTACAAGGCTTGTAACATCGGGCGTGTGTGGGATGTGGATATATCCCGACAAAAATGCTCCCGAGGAATATAAAGAAGACTTTATGATGGGATATCCCGATATCGGAAAGGGTGGAGTGGACACCTCTTGGGATAAACTTACTGAAGATTATATGAAACCTCTTGATATTGTCGGTTACAACTATTTGTACAAACGGTATGAGCATGACCACAAAAACTATCCACGGCGTGTCATTTGGGGTTCGGAAACCCATGCCCTTCATTTTTACCATTCATGGCAGTCGGTTATGAGAAATAATTATGTTGTGGGGGATTTCACCTGGACTGCATACGATAACTTAGGTGAAGCAGGTACAGGTCGTTCTGCTTGGGCTCGCGACGGTGTGATAAACGGAATCAGTTTAGCCGAATATCCCTGGAGATGCTGCTATCAGGGGGACTTTGATATTTGCGGTTACCGCCGACCTCAGTCATATTTCAGGGAATCCATATGGAAAGAAGACTGTGAGCCGAGAATTTTTACTACCCATCCGGAGCATTACGGTGAAGAATTCAGCGGTACCGGCTGGCATTGGTACGATGTAAGCGAAAGCTGGACTTTTGATGATAAATATATCGGTATGCCGGTAAAAACTGAAGTGTATACAGATGCCGATGAAGTGTGCTTTATATTAAACGGTCGGGAAGTGGGAAAATCCAATCCTGTCGAGGGTATAGCTTATCTGGATATCCCGTACGAAAAGGGCGTGCTTACTGCGATATCATATAAAAACGGAAAAGAAATTAAGAGATATTCATTGCATACGGTGGGAACGCCCACTCAGGTAAAAATAGTTCCGGAAAGAATCGATTTTGCAGCAGATAACCGTGATTTATGTTACTTTGATTTATATGTTTGCGATGAAAACGGAGACAGAATTCCCTATGCACAGGATGAAATGATATGTGTGTGCAGCGGCGGGGAACTAATGGGTATATTCAGCGGAGACCCTGCTAACGCAGACGCTTACACTTCTGAAAAATGCCACGCTTTTGACGGAAGGGCTGTTGCAGTTGTGCGGGCAAAAAATCCGGGCGATATCACTCTTACCGTTCATGTAAAAAACTTGAAAGAAGGTTGTGTTACTGTAACAGCACACATAGGATAGGGGACGGTTCTCTGTCTTGACAAATATTTACGAATATGACGGTTTATTATAAGAAATTTCTCAGTTTTCAGGCACATTTTATTCGTGTCATTAAGTTCAAACGTCCCAGAAAAAACTCTTGTTCGAAAGAACAAGGGTTTTTTAGTTATATTCGCCTTCGGCGAGTTATATTGCTTCGCAGCGATATTTAGGCTACGCCTAAGTGATATTGCCCTTCGGGCAGTTAAGGGCGAATATAATATCACTGAAACCGAAGGTTTCAATATCACTTTCACGAAGTGAAAATATCACTCTGTGCGAAGCACAGAATATCACTAACTCTTGCGGCTTTGCCGCTTTTATGCTATACTATACTCAAGACGGTGATTTTATGGAAATTAAAGCAAAATGCAAATACGATTTAGATTCAGTAAAAGCATTAACACATTTAACGATGTTCAAAAAAGCAAACCCTAAAAAACGGTTGATGTTTTGGACTGGTGCTTTTGCTCTTATTTTTGGAATTATAGTCTTAGAAACAATTCTTTTTGGCGTGGATACGATACTACTTGTTTTGCTGGGTCTGGTAATAATCTGGTTGTTGGTATTGTATTTTTGGTATTTCTTTATACCTAAAATACAATATAAATCGTTATCCAAAATGAAAGATATTCAAAACGAGTATATATTTTGCAATGACGAGCTTAAAGCGTTTACAAAAAGTGTAGAATATAATGGTGAGGTTGCAATAGAATATTCTTTTTTTGTAAAAGTTTATGAAACAACAAGGTATTTATTTTTGTATCAGGCGAATAATCAAGTTTTTATTGTTGATAAAAACACTATAGAAGGAGGAACAGCACAAGACATTAGAAGCAAACTGACAACTTATGTAAAAGATAAATATATTATTTGCAAATTTTAAGGAAAATCCTCGGTTTTCGACCAGTTCTTTTTCGGACACGAATGACATGACTGTGCCACTAAAAGGCACAAACGCTGAAATCCCTTGAGAAATCAAGGGATTTTCGCTTTTTTAGAGTGCTTTGTCAGCTTGTATTTATAAGCACAAAAATATAATAAATAGTGAACCAATAGGACTTGAACCGGGGATATGAAATTTTCCGGATTTAAAGTCCCTTTTTTCATTTCCGCAGCTTATTCTGCCGACCAAGGCCGTAGGAAAAAACGGTGGCAGCTTGTAAGCGAGGCTCAGGAAAAGCAGGACGAACTTAACCAGCATGTTGATGAGACACTCTCGGTAAGCTGCTCTATGCTTGTAAAGCTTTTTAATAAAGAGGACGAGGAATACGAAAAATTCCGCGCCGTAAACAATGAGACAACAAAAATCACGATAAGGGAACAGCGCTCCGGCAGTTGGTTTCATGTATTTCTCGGTATGTTTATACAGATAGCGCCGCTGCTTATATACTTTGTGGGCGGATTTTTAATAATAAGCCGCACGGATTCCTCGCTTACGGTCGGTGATATTTCGGTTGTCGCAGCGCTTGTAAACAGACTTTACCAGCCGGTAAGGCAGCTACTTGATTTACAGGTTGATTTTGTCAGATCCTTAGCGCTCTTTACAAGAATATTCGAATATTTTGACCGTGAATGTACCATAGTAAATTCCGAAAATCCAGTAAAACTGCCGCTTGACGACTGCAGTATAGAATTCAAGGATGTCGGTTTTTCATATGAAAACGGGAGAGAAATACTGAAAAACATAAGCTTTTTCGTCCCGAACGGAAAAATGCACGCTATTGTCGGTGCTTCCGGAGCAGGAAAATCAACAATAATTTCCATGATCCCTAGACTTTACGATGTTACAGCCGGAAGTGTAAATATAGCCGGAACGGATGTACGGAAATTTGACCTTGACTACCTGCGAAAAAATATGGGAATAGTAACCCAGGATACCAACCTTTTTAACGGAACAGTGCTTGAAAACCTGCTCTTAGCAAAGCCCGACGCCACAACCGAGGAAATAGAAAAAGCCTGCCGAGCCGCCAATATCTACGATTTTATAGATAATTTACCGGATAAACTTAATACCGTTGTCGGCAACAGAGGTCTTAAGCTTTCGGGCGGTGAAAAGCAAAAAATTTCGATTGCCCGTGTAATTCTTAAAAATCTACGCATACTTATTCTTGACGAAGCAACTTCTTCGCTTGACTCAATATCCGAGAATATTATACAGTCGGCTTTTAATTTCGTAATGTCGGGCAGAACGAGCATTGTAATAGCCCACAGACTTTCAACGATTATTGCCGCAGATAAAATACTTGTGATTGAAAACGGTAAGATTACGGATTCCTTCACCCACGACGAGCTTATGTGCAAAAGCCGAACCCACCGTAAGCTTTACGATATTATTTCCCATAATAAAATGTACCCTTTCAAAATTACATTAATACTAATATAATAATAGTTTATTGTGAAAAAACGTCAAGGCTTTTGAAAAAGTTCTTGACAAAATCAAATTTGCGTGTATAATAAAATAGTAATCATTGCTGATTTAGGTGATTCAATGAAAAATTATTCACGGCAGCGTGAAACAATTTTACAGGTTTTGCATTCAACCGATACACACCCCACGGCATCTGCCGTTTATAACGAGGTACGCAAGGTTATTCCGAATATAAGTCTCGGAACGGTCTACCGTAACCTTGCGGCTCTAAGCGAAGAAGGCGTTATACTTTCTTTATCTGTCGGCGACGGATATGAACACTTTGACGGAAACAGCGCTCCGCACACGCATCTGCATTGCAAACGCTGCGGAAAAATTTATGACGCTCCGTTAAAGCAGGATATTCTGTCGGAAACGGCAAAGGAAAACGGCTTCTCAAGCGAAACAACGGTATATATCGTGTACGGTGTGTGCAGTAAATGCAAAGCTGATTAAAATCAATTTACGGAGGAATTAAAAATGAAAAAATTTGTATGTCTTGTTTGCGGTTATGTTTATGAAGGCGAATCTGCGCCGGAGGAATGTCCTATATGCCACGCTCCGGCATCTAAATTCGCTGAACAGACTGCGGAAAAAACATGGGCTGCCGAGCATGTTGTGGGTATAGCCAAGGGCGCAGACCAGAGAATAATCGACGGTCTTCGTGAAAACTTCAACGGCGAATGTACGGAAGTGGGTATGTATCTTGCAATGGCAAGAGTAGCTCATAGAGAGGGCTATCCCGAAATCGGTATGTACTGGGAAAAAGCAGCTTTTGAAGAGGCCGAACATGCCGCTAAGTTTGCGGAGCTTTTGGGCGAGGTCGTAACCGACAGCACCAAGAAAAACCTTGAAATGCGTGCAGACGCCGAAAACGGCGCTACAAAGGGCAAATTTGAACTTGCGAAGCTTGCTAAGGAACTTAATCTTGATGCTATCCATGATACCGTTCATGAAATGGCAAAGGATGAAGCCCGCCACGGCAGAGCCTTTGAGGGCCTTTTAAAGAGATATTTCGGTTAATGTACAGGATAATATATGATGGAAAACTATACAATATGTAATTGTAAAAAAGTAACCTATGCAGATGTCGAAAATGCACTTCACCGTGAAGTAAAATTTGAGAATGTGGAAAAAGCTTTTGAAGATGTTCAAAGGATCACAAAATGTTCGACCGGATGCGGTGGTTGCCATGACAAAATTATGGATACAATATCCAAGATAATGAGCAAGTAATCAAAAATAAAAGAGGGTTTTTACTATGAAAAAATACGTATGTCCCTGCGGATATGTTTACGACCCTGTTGTCGGTGATCCTGATAACGGAATCGCACCCGGAACATCATGGGAAGATGTTCCTGAAGATTGGGTATGTCCGATATGTGGTTTAGGTAAAGACGCATTTACAGAAGAATAATCAAACTATAAGAAACGGCTTTTACCGCGTAAACCGCGGCAAAAGCCGTTTTTTTATTGCACATAATCCCGCTTTATGGTAAAATTAGGCAAGGCGATAAAATGGATATTATAAAAACGCTTACGGAAGAATTTTCATTAAAACCGTTTCGGGTTGAAAATACCGTAAAGCTTATAGACGACGGCAACACCATACCGTTTATTGCGCGTTACCGCAAGGAGGCTACCGGCTCGCTTGACGATCAGGTTTTGCGCTCCCTTTACGAGCGGCTTACCCTGCTCCTCCACAGGGATTCGAACTCACGACATATATTCAGACCGTAGTTTCTTTATTACACATTTAAAGAATTTGCGGTCTTTTTTTTATGCCCATTACACTTCTCCTATCAGTTGTCTGCAAGGTTTATATACTTTTCGTCCTTGCATACCGTACATATCCGTATTTTTAACGACGACGAAATATAGGAGGTAAATATTGTGAACTGCAAAGTAATTGCAATCGAAAATTAAAAAGGAGGCACGGGGAAATCAACTACGGCATTGAATCCCAAAGTTGGACTTCATAACGCCGGTAAAAAGGTTTTGCTTATCGACGCCGATCCGCAGGGGTGCGGGTGTCCGGTGGACACCTCTGCCGTAGGCAGAAGCACCTACCGAGCCGGCAGGCGAGACTCGATTTCCATAATATAATATATGAGTCGTTTAAAGCAGCATTTATCGATGTGCAGAAAATAGACGGGTTGAACGGCGGAGTGTCGCTGTCTCTTGGAATATGCCTGATTATCATATCACTTATCTGCCGTTACGGTGCCGAGGCCACGGGGACAAAAAGAGCGGCAGCTAAGATTTATTCGCATTGACATTTGAAATATTGTATGCTAAAATATAAGCAACACATGTAGCGCAACGTGTGTTGCTTAATTTTATGCTCGGACGGACAGGAGTGTATATATGCCCAGAAGCTATAAATTTGAAAGACAGGATATTGTATCGGCGGCGCTGGCAATTACGCGTGAAAGCGGTTTTCAGGCGGTCACCGCAAGGGCTGTAGGCGACAGGCTCGGATCGTCGACCAAGCCGATATTCGGACTCTTTCGGAACATGGACGAGGTAGGCGCTGCTTTAATAAAAGCGGCTTATGAAATATATGACGGATATATAAAGGAAGGTATGAATTCAGGAAAATATCCGCCCTATAAGGCAAGCGGAATGGCATACATCCGGTTTGCAAGAGAGGAAAAGGAACTGTTCCGGCTGCTGTTTATGCGCGACCGTTCCAATGAACCGCGCGTTGACGACCGCGACAACATAAGACCCATAATCGAAATAATAAAAACCGGTCTGAATGTAGATACCGATACTGCTTACAGGTTCCACCTTGAAATGTGGATATATGTCCACGGTATCGCGACCATGATAGCAACGTCATATCTTGATTGGGATGAGCAATTTGCAAGTGATGTTCTGACCGACGCATATGAAGGCATAAAATGCCGGTTCAATAATTCTGTTAAAGGTGATGAAAAGTAATGGCGGCTATTGTGACCGACAGGCTTACTAAAAAATATAAGGATCTGACCGCAGTCGATGAGTTGTCCCTTTCGGTAAGGAAAGGGGAGCTTTTTTCACTGCTCGGCGTAAACGGAGCCGGAAAGACCACCACCGTCAAAATGCTTGCCTGCCTTTTGAAGCCGACATCGGGCGACGCGATAATAGGCGGCAGAAGCATTGTAAAGGAACCGCAAAAGGTAAAGGAAATAATAAGCCTGTCTCCTCAGGAAACGGCGGTTGCACCGGCACTTACCGTTTGTGAGAACCTAAAATTAATGTGTGGTGTGCACGGATTTAAAAGCGATAAAACGGCTGCAAAGGTGCGTGAAATGACCGAACTGTTCGGTCTTGGCGCAGTGTCCGGCAAAAAGGCAGGCAAGCTGTCGGGCGGATGGCAGAGGAGACTGAGCATCGCCATGGCGCTGATAAGCGAGCCTCGGATACTGTTTCTTGACGAGCCGACATTGGGGCTTGATGTAATAGCGAGGAGCGACCTCTGGGCTATATTGAAGGAGTTAAAAGGAAAGGTGACCGTGATACTTACAACGCATTATATGGAGGAGGCGGAGTCGCTTTCCGACAGGATAGGAATAATGCGTAACGGCAGGCTGCTTATCACAGGAACCGCTGAGGAACTCAAAGCTGCGGCAGGTAAGGAAAAATTCGAGGACGCGTTTGTTGCGATAGTTAAAGGGGGCAGGGCATAATGAGGTGTGCGGCTTTTGGCGTCAGGACCGCTAAGGAGATAATAAGAGACCCTTTGTCCGTCACATTCGGATTGGGATTTCCGATAGTCCTGCTGCTTCTGCTTTCTGCTATACAGGCAAACCTTCCGGTAAGCCTTTTTGAGATAGAAAGCCTTGCGCCGGGCATCGCGGTGTTCGGTCTGGCTTTTATGACCTTGTTTTCAGCCACCCTTATAGCCAAGGACAGGGAAAGCTCCTTTATGAGCAGGCTGCTGACTACGCCGCTTACAAGTGTTGATTTTATGATCGGCTATACGCTGCCGATATTCCCCATAGCCGTTTTACAGGGAGTCTGCTGCTATGCCGTGGCTGTTATACTGGGACTGAAGGTTACGGTCGGTATATTGTACGCGCTGCTGGCAGGTATACCTGTGTCGCTGATATTTATTGCCCTCGGTCTTTTCTTCGGCAGCTTTTTAAGCGTCAAGCAGGTCGGCGGAATATGCGGCGCACTGCTTACAAATCTTACGGCGTGGCTGTCAGGAGTCTGGTTTGATCTGGAGCTTGTCGGCGGAGCATTCAAAAAAATAGCATATATGCTGCCGTTTGTGCATGCGGTCGAGCTTGAAAGAGCGGCGCTGCGCTGCGATATGGCAGGCTTCTTCCCTCACATCTGGTGGGTAACAGGTTACTGCCTGCTTTTATTTGCAGCGGCAATACTAATGTTTTTAAGAACAATGAGAAAAGGTTAGTGTATAAAAAGTGAAATACAATAAAACGGTGATATTAAAAAACGGTGAAAAATGTCTGCTTAAAAGCGCCGACGCAGCCGACGGGGCGGAGGTCCTCGACGTCTTTTTAAAAACGCATGAGGAGACCGATCATCTGCTTACATATGTTGACGAAAACACATTTACAGCCGAAAATGAAAGCGAGTTTTTAAAGGAAAAGGCGGAAAGTGAAAACAGCATTGAAATAGCCGCCGTCGTGGACGGTAAAATTGCCGGAACGGCAGGGATAGAGCCGAAGGGAAGCTGCTTTAAATTAAGACACAGAGCGGAATTCGGCGTAGCAATACTAAAAAGCTATTGGGGTCTCGGCATCGGCAAGGCGCTGACTGCCGCATGCATTGAATGTGCGAAGAAAGCCGGCTATACGCAGCTTGAGCTTGATGTTGCGGCAGACAACGCCTCGGCGGCCGCACTGTACAAGAGCCTCGGCTTTGAAGAATTCGGCAGAAATCCGAGGGGCTTTAATTCAAGAATATCCGGGTATACCGAGCTTGTGTATATGAGACTGGAGCTGTGAGCCGGGTCATATCGGGCAGGATAATTACTCTTGTCGGCTAAACATAAAGACAGCACCGGCGGTCATTCCGCCGGTGCTGTCTTTATAACATCGTTTTTATATCTGCACTTTATGATATATCTGAATAACGGATAAAGCAGTACCAGTGACGCGGCGATCCATGCGCCGGGATCACCGAAGCACAGCGCCGCGAATGCCGCAACCGAGGCATTTTTATCAATAGCTCCTCCGTTTATAAGCGGCGGCATTATGATGCATATCAGAGTTCTGGCGACCAGCTCGGCAATGCCTGCGGCAAGCGCATATGACGGTTTGAAAATGCCCTGAACGGCACTTCTTGTTACTATAAGAAAGCCGAGTATGAAGTACAGTGTCATATCTATAACAAGGTATGTACCTCCGAACCGTATCGACTCGGCGGTGACCTTGTCCGCACTCATGAATATATACTGATATCTGCCGCCTATGCCGAGCAGCAGTCCGGCAGTAAGACAGACAGCGTATATAACAAGCATTATTATAAGGGTGTGGAGCGTGCCTTTTTTGACCCTGTCGTAACGCTTGCTGCCAAAATTCTGAGCGTTGAAGCCGAGTATTGCGGAGGCAAGTCCGTTAAAAAACGCAATGAGGAAGTTTATTAGTTTGTTTGCGGCTCCGAAGCCGTTCTGTGCCGGCGTCATTGCCGCCATTATTCCGTCGGAGCCAAGGTCGAATTTCACGACCGCACCCTGCATCACGATAATGCCTATCGCAAGTATCGAAAACTGAAATCCGAGCGGCAGACCGTTTTTGAGATGCACCGCCAGATCATCGAACCGAAACTTCCAGTCATCCTTTTGCGGACGCAGCTCCTTATATTTTGAAAACATGTAGGCGCAGCAGCCGATAAAGCTTAAAAACTGCGCCAGCACGGTTGCTATCGCGGCACCGGCAGGTCCCATTGAAAGCGGAACCAGGAAAACTATGTCAAGCGCAACATTGAGCACAGTCGATATTATAAGAAATATGAGCGGTGTGACCGAGTCGCCGTATGCTCTGAGTATTCCGCAGACGAAGTTGTAGCCCATCTGCGCGAAAATACCTATGAATATCACAAAGCAATAGACGTATGCTGCGTTATAGACCTCCGCATTTTCGGGCGTGACATTGATAACGCCAAGCATCCACGGCAAAAGCAGCAGCGACAAGGCGGTCAGTACCGCCGATATCACCGCCGAAAGGCAGACCTGCGCCGTAAATGACCGGCGTGTTCCTTGGGAGTCCTTGCAGCCGACGCATTTTGCGGTAACAACGCTGAAGCCTGCCGTGCAGCCGAATGCAAACTGCAAAAATATAAAGGTCAGCGCAAAGGTGTCGTTTATTCCGGCGACCTCACCCGAGGTCAGCACCTGTCCACAGATTATCGAGTCGGTAAGTATATATATCTGCTGCAAAAGATACGAAAGCATTATGGGAACGGCGTATATCAGTATCGACCTCCACGGCGTCCCGTTTATAAGGTCGACAGGCTTTGCGAGCCGGTTCAGTATACCGCCGGATTTAAGAGTTCTATTCAAAATAGCATCACCGCCGTTTATGTCGTGAGGTTATTATACAGTATGTATCCGCCTTTTTAAAGTGCGTTTTTTTAATATCGGTGTTTAAAATATTACCGAATATGAAAAACGATGCCCCAACAGATTAAAATGGTATTGTATTATCGATATTCTTTTGATATAATTTATACATTAAAACCGCTGAACCTGAATGCTTAATTTAAGGAGGATCATAAATGCTTGAAACACTTAAACCGCAGCGCGTTTTCAAACACTTTGAGGATATCTGCTCGATACCTCACGGTTCAGGAAACACCGGTGCGATAAGCAACTACTGCATCGATTTTGCAAAAGGATTAGGTCTCAGATGTGAAAGGGACGGCTCGAACAATGTTCTGATACGCAAGCCGGCGTCAATGGGGTATGAGGAGCATCCGACCGTGGTGCTTCAGGGTCACCTTGATATGGTCTGCGAAAAAACAGCCGACTGTGACATCGATTTCAAAAAAGACGGGTTGAAGCTGAGGCTTGACGGCGATATGCTGTCGGCAGACAAAACTACGCTCGGAGCGGACGACGGTATAGCCGTCGCCATGATCATGGCGGTGCTTGAGGACGATACTCTCTGCCATCCGCCGATAGAAGCGCTTTTCACAACCGATGAGGAAACCGGTATGTACGGCGCCGAGGACTTTGATGTGAAAAAGCTCAAAGGTTCGACCTTTATAAACCTTGATTCCGGCGAGGAGGGCGTGCTGACCGTGGGCTGCGCCGGAGGCGCTAAGGTTGATATAAATATACCGGTAACATATGTCCAAAACACGCTGCCGTGTAAAAAAATAGCCATATCCGGACTTTTGGGAGGACACTCCGGTATAGATATAAATAAGGGCAGACAAAACGCAGATATGCTGCTTGGCACGCTGCTTGCAGGTATGCCGGTGGATTTCAAACTGGTGTCGATATCGGGCGGCTTTAAGGACAACGTTATACCCAATGCTTCGGAATGTGTCGTTGCCTGTGCCGGAGATATCGGGAAATATGTTGATGAATTTGTCGCGGCAAACACGATGCATACCGACAGCGGTCTTAAAATAACGGTCACCGATGCCGCGTCAGACCGCAGACTTGACAGAGCGTCGACCGAGCGCGTTGTGCGGTTCATAAACTCGGTAAGATCGGGCGTTACGGCTATGAGCAATAAAATAAACGGGCTTGTGCAAAGCTCGCAGAACCTCGGAATACTGGCGACCGAAAGCGACCATATAAAGGCTGTGCTTTCGGTACGCAGCAGCGTTGCCGCCGATAAGCAGAAGCTGCTTGACAGACTTTCGAAGGCGGCAGAAAACGTCGGCGCCGAGATATCCACAAGAGGACACTATCCGGCTTGGGAATACCGTGAAAAATCGCGCCTGCGTGAAATAATGGTTTCGGTATATAAAGAAATGTACGGCAAAGAACCGTCGGTCGAAATGGTTCATGCAGGTCTTGAATGCGGACTTTTCTGCGGCAAGATACCTGATTTTGACGCAGTCTCCACCGGACCGGATATGTGGGATATACATACCGTGGGCGAGCGCCTTTCGGTGTCGTCTGTTGAGCGTACATATAATTATTTGTTGGCTGTGCTTAAAAATCTTTGATTAAAAAGGTGATATAAAATGAAAAGAAACGGTGTAGAAAACATCAAAAGAGAACTTGAAAAGGGAAGTGCTCTGATTGTTGCAAGCATACCGAACAGATTTTATCTTACCGGCTTTGAGACAAGCGACGGATATGTGTTCATCACAAATGAAAAGGCATATTTTCTCATAGATTTCAGATATGTAGAAAAAGCAAAGGAAATCGTCGATACCTGCGAGGTAAGGCTGTCAACTTCTCCGCTTACCGAGATAAACGAGCTTTGCCGTGAAAACGGCATCGACCGCCTGTTTGTTGAAAGCGAGAGCACCTCGGTCAGATTCTTTGACGATCTGAAGGCTGCCGTAGCACCCGTACAGGTGTCTGACAGCGACAGGTTTGACAAAGCGCTCCGCGATATGCGCAGCGTAAAAAACGAGGATGAGATAAATGCTATAAAGGCGGCTCAGAAAATGACCGACGATACGTTTACATACATCATCGAACGCATAAGCGCCGGCAGGACTGAGCGCGACGTTATGCTCGATATGGAATTTTATATGCGCCGCATGGGCTCAGAGGGCGTTTCGTTCGATTTCATAGTCGTGTCGGGCAAGAATTCCTCGCTGCCGCACGGTGTGCCTACCGATAAAAAAATAGAAAACGGCGATTTTCTCACTATGGACTTCGGCGCCATAGTAAACGGATATCATTCCGATATGACCCGTACCGTTGCCGTCGGAAATATAAGCGAAGAGCAAAGACGTGTGTATGATACGGTGCTCAAAGCCCAGCTTGCCGCTATAGACGCGGTAAAGCCCGGCGTCGTCTGCCGCGATATCGACAAAATTGCGCGTGATATAATTTACGGCGCCGGATATGAGGGCTGTTTCGGTCACGGACTGGGTCACAGCGTAGGTGTGGAGATACACGAAAAGCCGCTTTTCAACACGAGGTGTGACACCGTTCTGAAGGAAGGAACCGTTATGACGGTCGAACCGGGAATATATCTTGAAAACAAATTCGGAGTAAGAATAGAGGATATGGTAGTGGCTGTAAAGGACGGCTGCAAGGTTCTCACAAACAGCAGAAAAGATCTTATAATCCTGTGATGTGATAATTTGCTAAAGCGAATTGTTGAAAATTATATTGCATTTTTATTAAAGATGTGTTAAAATAGGCATCATAAGTGTATAAATAGGCTTGTTTTGACAGTGTACGACCTGATCGCTGCGCCGCCGGATAACGCCTTTTTGCAGCTATTTAAGACTATTTCAGGGAGTTGACACAGTTGGGCAAGTACATAATCAAGCGTGTTGCAATGGGTATACTCAGTATATTCATCGTTGCAACGCTGACATTTCTGCTTATGAACCTCGTCCCGGGTGGACCGTTTGTGGCTGAAAAATCAATCAGCAAGGAAGCGCAGGCCGCTATGGAAGCGAAGTACGGTCTTGATAAGCCTCTGTTTGAGCGTTATGTCACATATATGACCGATCTTGTGAAGGGCGATATGGGCGTAAGCCTCCGTCAGCGCGGACGTACCGTTTCGGATATAATATTTTCTAAATTTCCGGTCTCGGCGCGCCTTGCCGGTATAGCTGTGCTTGTTTCACTGCTTATAGGAATACCTCTCGGATGTCTTTCGGCGTATAACCGCGGAAAGTTCGCCGATAACTTTATAATAGTGCTTGCTACCTGTGGTATAGCGATACCGAGCTTTATCAGCAGCGTTCTGCTGCTTTATACCTTCGGCAGTAAGCTCGGATGGCTGCCTACTATAGGACTGAATACGCTGTCGTCCTACATAATGCCGGTCACGGCTCTCGCAATATATCCGACCGCGTATATAACAAGACTTATGAGGTCGAGCCTGCTTGACGTTATGGGTCAGGATTATATCCGTACAGCCAAGGCAAAGGGCCTTTCAAACTTCAAGATCCTTTTCAAGCATGCGCTCCGCAACGCCATTCTTCCGGTTATTACATATGTCGGACCGATGCTTGCAAGCCTTATGACCGGTTCGTTCATCGTCGAAAAGATATTCACAATACCGGGTCTCGGCCGTGAATTCGTCAACGCGATAAACCAGAAGGACTATACCATGATAATGGGCACCACCATTATCCTTGCAACGCTTATAATAGCAGCCAATGTTGTGGTCGACATTCTTTATAAGATAATTGATCCGCGCATTAAACTCAAGTAAGGACAGGGGGGGAAAATTGTAATGAAAAAGATAATACCCGGTCTGCACTTGAATCCCGATGATTTTGCTCCGGCTACTCTGGACGAAAAGAAAAGTCTTGAGGTCATGCGGAAAAGCGTCAACTTCTGGGCTGACGGCTTCAGACGCCTTCGCAAAAACAAAATTGCGATGGTCAGCGCCGCTTTTATACTTGTTATAATAATCTTTGCGTATGTTCTGCCGTCCTTCTGGCCTTACAGCTATGAGCAGCAGATAAAATACAGCGAAAATCTTTCTCCTTTCCAGTACAGCGAGACCGAACAGGCGCGTATCGACGCCGGCGAAAAGGTGTTTCCGCATATCTGCGGCACCGATAAGCTGGGACGTGACTTCGCCGTTCGTCTTATGATGGGTACCCGTATCAGCCTCACGGTCGGTCTTATATGCGCCGCTCTTGTTCTGCTTGTCGGAGCAACATACGGAGCCATAGCGGGCTTTGCCGGCGGATGGGCGGATAATATAATGATGCGTATTACCGATATACTTTATACTATACCGGATATTTTGCTCATAATAATATTGTCGATGACATTGAAGCCGAGGCTCAATTCCCTTGCCGACACTCCGGGATTTGCCTGGATGCAGAAGGTAGGACCGAACCTTATATCGATATTTGTCGTTTTCGTCCTGCTTTACTGGGTCAGCATGGCGCGTATCACGCGCTCGCAGGTGCTGGTGCTGAAAGAGGCTGAGTATGTGACCGCGGCTAAGGCTCTCGGCGCAGGCAATGCCCGTATTATCAGAAAGCACCTTCTTACCAACTGTATAGGTACGCTTATAGTAACGACAACGCTGCAGATACCGTCGGCTATATTCACCGAAAGCTATCTCAGCTTCTTGGGACTCGGTGTTGCAGCTCCTATGCCGTCGCTCGGCTCGCTTGCGACCGACGCCGTAAAGGGTATGCAGACCTTCCCGCATCTGCTTTTGTTCCCTGCAATACTCATAAGCGTTATAATACTTGCGTTCAATCTTCTCGGTGACGGACTGCGCGACGCGTTCGATCCTAAGCTGAAGAACTGAGAAGGGAGACGAATACTTTGAGCGAAAAACTGTTAGAGATCAAAGACGAAAGACTATCGTTCTTCACTCCTGCCGGCGAAGTAAAAGCCCTTAACGGCGTTTCCTTCTCGATGGAGGAGGGCGAAGTCCTTGGAATAGTCGGTGAGTCCGGTTCAGGAAAATCGGTCACCGCATATTCGATAATGGGTCTTACCGCATATCCGGGAAGACTTGTCGGCGGTACTATCCGCTTTAACGGACATAAGATCGACGAAATGACCGAAAAGGAGTTCAGAAAGATCCGTGGGAACGAGGTCTCGATAATATTCCAGGATCCTATGACCAGCCTTAACCCGGTATATACGATAGGCAACCAGATAACCGAGGTCATAAAGCTGCACACCGACAAAACGTCGTCTGAGGCGCATGCGCGCGCCAAAGAGCTGCTTGAACTGGTCGGTATAAACGAGCCGGAGAAGCGTCTTAAGCAGTATCCGCATGAGCTTTCGGGCGGTATGCGTCAAAGGGTCATGATAGCCATAGCCCTTGCGTGTGAGCCTAAGCTGCTTATAGCCGATGAGCCTACAACGGCTCTCGACGTTACCATTCAGGCTCAGATACTTGAACTTATGCAGGAGCTCCGCAAAAAGCTTGGAATGAGCATTATAATGATAACGCATGACCTGGGTGTTGTTGCAAGCATGTGCGAAAAGATCGCGGTTATGTACGCCGGGCATATAGTTGAGTACGGTACCGCGGATGAAATATTCTATGAGCCGAAGCACGAGTATACAAAGGGCCTTATAAAATCAATTCCTAAGCTCAATGTTGAGACGACCGAAAGACTTGTCCCGATAGAGGGACAGCCGGTAGACCTTCTCAATCCTCCGGCAGGATGTCCGTTTGCACCGAGATGTGCGAACTGCATGAAGATATGCTTACATGAGATGCCGCCCAAGACCGAGCTTAGCGATACCCACTACAGCCACTGCTGGCTGCTTCAGAAGGATGAATACACGAAGGGAGAGGAAAGCTGTGAGTGATGAGAAAAAGCTGGTTGAAGTACAGCATTTGCAGCAGTATTTCCCGGCAGGCGGAGCCGGCAAAAACAAGCGTTTTGTCAAAGCCGTCGATGATGTGTCATTTTATATTTTAAAGGGCGAGACCTTAGGTCTTGTCGGTGAGTCGGGCTGCGGAAAGACGACTGTAGGACGTACTCTTTTAAGACTTTACGAGCCGACCGACGGTAAAATAATATACGACGGCAATGTTATTTTCGATAAGGAAAACAAGATTGCTGCAAAAATGCTTCCTTACAGAAGAAAAATGCAGATGGTGTTCCAGGATCCGTACGCCAGCCTTGACCCGAGAATGACGATAGGTGATATAGTCGGTGAGTCCATCGATATCCATAAGCTTGCCGCAAACAAGAAAGAACGCCGCGAGCGTATAATATCGCTCCTCCAGCGCGTGGGTCTTAACAGCGAGCACGCAAACCGCTATCCGCATGAGTTTTCGGGCGGTCAGCGTCAGCGCGTTGGTATAGCACGCGCACTTGCGGTCGATCCGGAGTTTATAGTCTGCGATGAGCCGGTCTCGGCGCTTGATGTGTCGATACAGGCACAGGTTGTCAACATGTTTGAGGATCTGCAGGCCGATCTCGGTCTTACATATCTTTTTATAGCACATGACCTAAGCGTTGTGAGACACATATCAAACCGCATAGGCGTTATGTATCTCGGAAAGCTTGTTGAGCTGGCTGACAGCTACGAGCTTATAACACACAGCGTTCACCCGTATACAAGAAGCCTTATCTCGGCTATCCCTGAGGCTGACCCGATAACGGCACGCGCTTCAAAGCGTATACCGCTTGAGGGCGATGTTCCAAGCCCCTTGAATCCGCCGAGCGGATGCCGATTCAGAACAAGGTGCCCGTACGCGGACGAAAGATGCGCCGCTGAGGTGCCTGAGTTTAAGGAAGTAGGTCCCGGTCATTTTGCCGCATGTCATCATCTTGACAAGGTGGCTAAATAAGATATTTATTGCGCAAAAAGCGCAGTGGATATATATTCAAGGCAGCAAAAAGCTGCTAAAAATGTAGGAGGAAGTACCATGAAAATCAAGAAACTTGTTGCAATGTTCTTGACCCTTGCACTTGCTGTTTCTATGGTCGCCTGCATGACTTCATGCGGCAGCAAAGACACAGGCAAGAAAGAGTGGGACAAGAGTGTTACGGTTCAGATCGGACCTAACCCTGAGACACTTGACCCTGCTCTGAACAGTGCAGTCGACGGCGGTAATATGCTCATTACCCTGTTCGAAACACTGCTGATTATTGATAAGGACAACAATGTCCAGCCCGGTCAGGCAGAGAAGTATACCGTATCTGATGACGGTCTTACCTGGACCTTCACCATGCGTGACGGTCTTAAGTGGTCAGACGGTACAGAGCTCAACGCTAAGGACTATGAATACACCTTCAAGCGTATCGTAGATACCAAGCTTGCTGCTCCGTATGCTGAGACCGTCGCAGGAATGATCGACGGTTACACCGCTGCTATCGGTAATCCCGGTGAAGACGGCAAACCTACCACTACACCCGATCCTAATCTTCTCAACGTAAAGGCAAGCGATGACGGCAAGACTCTTACCATCAAGCTCGCATATCCGTGCTCTTACTTTGATAAAATTGTCTCCTTCGGAACCACCAGCCCGGTGCAGAAGGCTACTGTTGAAGCCAACGGCGATGCTTGGGCAACTAAGCCGGAAACCTATATCTGTAACGGTCCTTTCATGATCAGTGAGTGGACTCCGAGTGAGCGTATAGTCTGCAAAAAGAACCCGAACTACAAGGGCGGTTGGGATTCAAGCAAGATAGTTGCCGAGACCCTTACCTTCCTGCTTCTTGAGGATTCCAGCGCTTCTTATGCCGCTTATACCAGCGGTACCGCTCAGATGATCAAGGATGTTCCGACTGAGGAGATCCCGACCCTTAAAGAGCAGAAGAAAGACGAATTCTATATTGATACCAATCTCGGAACCTACTATATCAGTCTGAACCTCAGCAAGGCTCCGTTCGACAATGTAAATGTACGTAAGGCTCTCAGCCTTGCTATTGACCGTGAGTATGTTGCCAACACCATTATGCAGGGCACATATACCGCAGCTTACAATTATGTCGGACCGAATATTATAGACTCTGAGGGCATGTTCTTCGACAATGCAAAGAAGGCTAACAACGGCAATACCTACATCAGTCCCGATCATGAGGCCAATCTCGCAGCAGCCAAGCAGGCTCTTGCAGATGCCGGATATCCGAACGGAGAAGGTCTGCCGACCCTCACCTATATGACCAACGATGCCGGCTACCATGTCCCGGTTGCCGAGTATCTTCAGCAGGCATTCAAGGAAATCGGCGTTACGATGAACATCGATAAGGTCGACTGGTCGTCATTCACATCAACTCGCCGTGAGGGTAACTATGAAATAGCCCGTAACGGTTGGGTAATGGACTACAACGACGCTTCCAACATGCTCGAGCTGTTCTATTCGACCAACGGCAACAACGACGGTAAGTACAACAATCCGGCTTTTGACGCTGCTATAGACAAGTCAAAGGTTGCCGACAAGAAGGCGCACTTCGAAGCTCTCCATGAAGCTGAGAAGATCGCTATGAATGACTATGCGTTTATTCCGCTGGCATACTACAACGACTTCTGGCTCCAGAGCACTTCCCTTAAGGGAACCTGGCACAGCCCGTATGGATACTGGTACTTCCAGTACGCATACATTGAGCAGTAATCTGCTGTCTTATTAAGACAACATCGGCCGCCCACGCGAAAGCGTGGGCGGCTTTTTTGTTGTGGAGATGATTTTGCCGGAATCGGAATAACAAAACCAAACCCTGTGGTATGTTTAAAAAGTCTGCTGACCGGGTCTGAAAGACCGGTTTACATTCATACAGCAATATGTAAGATTTATTTTCTGAAATATTTTATAAACCTATTGACAAACAAAAAACAAGTGATATAATGAACATATGAGCAAACGTTCATATAATATGCGAAAGGAAAAACCGATGGAAGATAATAAGAAATACTACGATGAGGGCATAGAGGTCTGCGATTATATACATGCCCATGAGGACACCGTGAGATCGGTCAAGGCAATGCTGCCGGAGGATGAAACCCTGTACGATCTTGCCGAACTTTACAAAATATTCGGCGACAGCACCAGGGTCAAGATACTTTATGTGCTGCTTGAAGCCGAAATGTGCGTCTGCGATATCTCCACGCTGCTCGGTATCAGCCAATCGGCGATTTCACACCAGCTGAAGCTTTTGAAGCAGTCGGATCTGATAAAGTCAAGACGCAGCGGCAAAACTGTCTTTTATTCGCTTGCCGACGAACATGTCAGTGTCATACTTAACAGTGGGATGGAGCATATACTTGAAAAATAAACTTTGTCAGGCTATTCGATCACCGATATCACCACAGTATTCCGTGCATTAAAACGCTTGCTTTAAATTGAAATTAATAAAATCATATGCCTTACGGCTGAAAGGGTAATCACTATGAAAAAGGTATTTAAATTAGAGGATCTTGACTGTGCAAATTGCGCTCGGAAAATGGAGGACGGAATTAAAAAAATTGACGGAGTCACCGACGCTTCGGTTAATTTTCTTGCACAGAAGCTGACTCTTGAGGCTGATGATGACAGATTTGACGCAATACTTAAAGAGGTCATAAAAACCTGCAAAAAGATAGAGCCCGATTGTACAGTGATTGTAAAATGACACGCAAACAAAGGAAAAACCTTTACAGAATAATAGCCGCCGCAGTTCTGCTTGTCGCCGCGACGCTTGCAGATGTATTCCTGCTTCCGTCGGGCGGAAAATGGGAAATACTGAAGCTGGCAATATATCTTGTCCCGTATTTTGTAATAGGATATGATATTCTTTGGCGCTCTGCAGTAAACATATCGCACGGACAGGTGTTTGACGAAAACTTCCTTATGGTTGTTGCAACACTCGGCGCGCTTTGTATAGGATTTTTTCCCGATACCGAGGAGCAGTACCGCGAAGCGGTATTTGTAATGCTGTTCTATCAGGTCGGCGAGCTGTTCCAGAGTGTTGCTGTCGGAAAGAGCAGAAAGTCGATATCCTCGCTTATGGACATAAGACCGGATTGCGCGTATATAGAACGTGACGGCGAGCTTGTTCCGGTCGATCCGGAGACCGTTGCGGTAGGGGATATCATTACGGTAAGACCGGGCGAAAAGATACCGCTTGACGGTATAGTGACCGAGGGAACCTCCGATCTCAATACTGTCGCTCTCACCGGTGAAGCTGATCCGCGTGCGGTGGCAGCCGGCGACGCTGTAATAAGCGGTTGCGTCAATATGAGCGGCGTTATAAAGGTAAAGGTTACGCATACCTTCGGGGAGTCTACGGTATCCAAAATACTTGAGCTGGTCGAAAATTCAAGCGAAAACAAATCAAAGAGCGAACAGTTCATAACCAAGTTTGCAAGGATATATACACCGGCTGTTGTAATAGCCGCTGTGCTCCTGGCTGTGCTGCCGCCCCTCGTTATCCCGGGCTCCTTTATCGCTAATTTCCCGACGTGGCTGATAAGGGCACTGACCTTCCTTGTAATATCGTGCCCCTGCGCGCTGGTTATTTCCGTGCCGCTGTCATTTTTTGGCGGTATCGGCGGTGCCTCCAAAAAAGGCATACTCGTCAAGGGATCAAACTATCTTGAAACGCTGTCAAAGGTGAAAACGGCTGTTTTCGACAAAACAGGAACACTGACTAAAGGAACGTTTTCGGTTACCGAGATTCACCCTGAAAATATCACGGAAGAGCAGCTGCTGCATCTGGCGGCACACGCAGAGGCATTCTCAAATCACCCCATTGCCGTGTCGCTGAGAAACGCCTACGGCAAGCCGGTGAATATGGACGCTGTCGCCGATGTTTCGGAGATCACCGGGCGCGGCGTCAAGGCTAAGGTTGACGGTAAAACTGTTTATGCAGGAAATGCGGCGCTGATGCAGGAAACAGGTCTTACGCCTGCAGCGTGCCCGGCTCCCGGCACCGTTATACATGTGTCGTATGACGGAAAATATGCAGGTTATCTGCTTATATCAGACACTCCAAAGGAAACCTCAAAGGCGGCAATAGCAGCATTAAAGGAGTGCGGAGTCGAAAGAATAGTCATGCTTACCGGCGACCGCAAGGAAACCACCGAGGCGATTTCAAAGGAGCTTTCGATAGACGAATACCACGCCGGACTGCTTCCTGCCGATAAGGTCGATATGGTGGAAAAACTGCTTTCGGAAAACAGGACAGACGGCAAGCTTGCCTTTGTGGGCGACGGCATAAATGACGCGCCGGTGCTCATGCGTGCCGATGTGGGTATAGCCATGGGAGCTCTCGGTTCGGATGCCGCTATTGAGGCTGCCGATATTGTACTTATGGATGACGACCCTGCAAAGATAGCCGAGGCAATGAAGATTTCAAGGCTCACACTTCGCATCGTCAGACAGAATATAGTTTTTGCCCTTGCGGTCAAGGCGGCGGTGCTTCTGCTTGGCGCTTTAGGACTGGCACCGATGTGGCTTGCGGTATTTGCGGATGTCGGCGTAGCGTTTTTGGCAATACTCAACGCAATGAGAACGCTGAAAAAGTAGTTGCATTGAAAATGGGTGCAAAAAAACAATCGGGTTTATTAATATATCCGAAAACGGTGGGAGCAAAACTCCCACCGTTATTTTTAGATATAATAAATTTCAGTTTATAGGTGAATGCATTCGTATAATTAATTGACAGACGTAGGGAACGAGCCTTGAGTGTAGTTCCACGTGGTTTACAATGCGGCTATTTGTTATTTAGGAGCGACCCTCAAGGCTCGTTCCCTACAAAAATTCGATTAGATATTTGTTTTTTGTACACCTATAAACTAAAATTTTGTCTGCCGCAAAATCCGAATAATATGTTGCGGGAACTTAGAATATGTGATAAAATTACAGCTAAAGCAAAAAGGAGATAATTTTATGAATGTTACGGAACGCTTTTTGAAATATATTACATTTGCCACTGCGTCGGATGAGGACAGCACCACATTTCCGTCAACATCAGGTCAGCTCGTACTTGCCGATTATCTGACCGAAGAGCTGCGGATGATAGGAGTTGCCGATGCCCAGCGCGACCTAAACGGATATGTCTACGGTCATATTCCGGCAACACCGGGCTTTGAAAATGAGCCGGTAATAGGTCTTATAGCCCATATGGATACATCACCTGACGCGCCGGGTGAAAATGTAAACCCTAAGATAGTAAAATACGACGGCAAAAATCTGCCCATGATCGACGACCGCTACATAGGCGAGGACATGATAGTGAGCGACGGTACGACACTGCTCGGTGCGGATGATAAAGCCGGCGTTGCCGAGATAGTTTCCGCATGCGAAAGACTTATAAACGGTGAAGTAAATCACGGTGCTGTCAGCATTTGCTTTACGCCGGACGAGGAAATAGGCAGCGGTGCCGACAGGTTTGATTATGAACTGTTTGCCGCTGATTTTGCCTATACTGTCGACGGAGGCGAGCTTGGCGGAATTGAGTACGAAAACTTTAACGCCGCAGCAGTAAGACTGAATGTCTACGGACTGAATACACATCCGGGCTCGGCTAAGGGAAAGATGCGTAATGCCGCTTTGTATCTGAATGAATTCATTTCAATGCTGCCCGATGCCGAAACTCCGGCGCATACAGAGGGCAGGGAAGGCTTCTATCACGTTTCCTATGTGAACGGGACCGAGTCGAAAGCCGAGCTTCATATGATAATCAGGGATCACGACCGTGAAAAATTTGAGGGCCGCAAGCTGTTTGTAAGCAGGTTGGCAGCCTATCTTAATGATAAATACGGTGACGGTACATTTTCGTTACAGATAACCGACAGCTATTATAACATGCGCGAGATTATCGAAAAACACATGGAAATAGTGGAGCGCGCGAAAGAGGCAATGCTGGCAAACGGTGTTGAACCGGTTATCACTGCGATTCGCGGCGGCACTGACGGAGCAAGACTTTCTTTTGAGGGACTGCCCTGTCCGGACATTTCGACCGGAGGAATGAATTATCACAGCATCTATGAGGCGATACCTGTATCGGCTCTTGGCAAAATGACCGATATTATTGTTAAAATAGTCGAAGCGTGAAAAAAGCCTGCCTGCACCGATATATTTTTCGGTGCAGGCATTTTGTATTTTTGGCTTTAACAAATAAGTGATTATGCATGTTTTGTGTCGATTATATCAAAGGAAAATTGCTTAAAAGCAGCAGTATGACACGTAATATTTATACAAAATGCATAAATTTAATTTTGACAATTAGATGATTTGAATAATATGACTAAATAATGGCGAGTTTTTAGTGTCGGAAGTATCAAACAGTGCTGATTTATGCATTTACTTGTGTTTCCCTCTAACGTATCATATAGACAGGGAAGACCTAACTATATCTATTTACGGAGGGAAAAACATGAAATTCCATCAGAAGAATGGGCAAAGATATTTTGCCATGTTTCTGTCGGCTGTTTTGACCGCAGGAACGATGATGGCTGCACTGATCGTTCCATCAGCATCAGCCAGGGTCGTCGATAAATATGTCGGCACCTTTACATACGATTTTCTGAAGGACGGCAAGAGCTGCTACGAAGCCGAAAATGTTGTTGACGGCTATCTTGATAACGACAGCTTTACATATGCGCTTCGCATGAATTACGAGGTCGACAGCGAGGGTATGCATTTTAAGTCCGGCAGACCTACCGGCGCTACCGCCGTTGATTCGGCACATAGCGGACTGTGGGTGAAGACCGACGCGCCTTACGGTGCATTCCTTGTTAAGGATGCCGATTACGCTACTGCAGACAATCCCGACGGCAACGTTATTATAAGGAAGGGTTATAAATATAAAATAACCGTTAATTATAAAATCGAGAGCGTTGACGAGAGCAATGTTACCACGGTTTCTATCGGTCTGGGACAGACCACAGGCGGAAGCATTGCAGGCAATGACTTTAAGGCATTTAAGAGTGTCCGTAATAATGTCGATACCGCAAATGTGACTACCGATGATGCGACACTTACATTTGAGTTTATTGCCGATGAGAGCCAATACGCTGCAAACAATGAAAAGCTAGGAATATATGCCGGCTATTTTGGCACTGCAAACAATATGAACTCCAGAGCAAGATACCTTATAAAAAATGTTTTTGTTGAAGTATCAAAATTAAGCGCTACTGCCTATGATTTCATTGGTGCGGACGGCACTAAAATCTTTGATGACAAATCGGATGTTTCCAATGGTAACTGGGCGAATTTTTCAAGGGTAAATGTGGTCCGCACTGCACACAGCACCGGTGAAAACGGTTTTACCGTTATATCCGGACGCAGCGAGGAATATCAGAACGGTACTATGAGTGCCGCATATCTTGTCGGCGATCCCGATCATTTGGGGACGCTTGGCAGCCGCTTTGTTAAAATGGTCTCAGGAAAAGAGTACGGCGTTACAGTGAAGTATAAGCTCCTTAACAGCGGCAGAGGAAATGCAGACAGTACCGTTTTGCAGGAGGATCCGTATGCAAACGATCCGCAGCTTACACTTGGTCTTGCTTCACTCAACAGTGAAAACAGGATCGACGGTGCGCTGACCGTTGTAGCAAAGGATACTATCAACCGTGATACCGGTGCCCCCGAGGGAACCGATTCAGACATAATTCTTGACGGCGAATGGCGTTATATGTCTGCCGATATAGTTGCGGACAGCGCCATGGCAGGCAAGTGGCTTGCGATAAGCGCAGGCTTTAAAAATGCATTCAATATAGTTATGAATACCGACGACTGTGTTCAGTTCCTTATTGAGAAAGTGAGCGTTACTGTTAAGGATTCGACCGAAAAGTCACTGTCCCGTATAGCGGAATACGGCTTTGACGGCACACTTGATATTTACCATGCCGACAGCAGATATGTTATTGAGACCGGCAAGTACTTTGCAGATATAAACAGCGGCGCTGTTTATACCGAGATTCCCTCGTCGGACGCTTCGGTCATGTGCGTAAGCAAGGGCAGCTTTGTTGCAGCCGAGAATGTTGATAATGTAGTTACCTATAAAGAGGTCGAATGCGGAACCGCTCCTTATCTGCCGCAGAACCGTCTTGGCGAGGGTGCGATGTACTGGACCGACGCCGGAGGCAGCAGGATCACCGATTGGTCGGCTAAAGGTATCCGCAAGATATACGTAAAATATCCGACCGATGCCGCAGCGTGGGATTTCAGCAACGGTGAGCTTGACGTTTACTATACAATACAGGCATCAAAGAACGCTTCCACTACTAATTCGACCTATTCGTTCGGAAGCGACGCGACACATAAGAGCTTCATTAACATAAAGGATGCAGGTACTGCTTCCTTCAGGGTTGAACTGGCACTCTCGGCTACCCCGGGCGCCGGCAAGACCGACGGCTACAGAGTAACAGCCGGCAAATACGCCATTCAGTTCAGCATCAAGCTTTCCAAGAAAGAGGAAAAGGGCTCGCTCCGCTTCTATCTTGTCGATAAGAACGGTATCGGTCAGGCAGGTCACAAAGCCGGCAATATCGTTATCAAGAACAATATTACCTATAATAATGGTGAATGGACAACATATAACGCTGAGTTTACCGTCCCGACTATCACAAATTGCTCAACCTGTGAGAATACACCGCTTGATGTTCTTATGCTCTGCTACTCGTTTGACGGCGGAAAGATGGCAACCGACATTTCGCTTGCCGATATAAAGATCAAGAAGATCGGTGACGATACCTCTATTTACAGCAATGCTGTCGGTAATGCCTACAGCTCGATACGCGGTGAGAGCGGAGCAGGCGAGGATTATGTTTCAGCAGGCCTCCGTTTCAGAGCGCATCTTGAAAATGATTACCTTGCAAAGGTCAACGCTGCCGATGAGGCAGGCTTCATAATTGCTCCCGAAAAGAACACCGCTACCGAAGGCTGGTACGATATCAGCAACACAAGTACCGGTCTTATAAAGTCGGTTGCTGTAAAAAAGCCGGGTATGAATGAAGTCATATACGATGAAGGCGACGGCTACAAGGATTATCAGCTGATACTTACCGGACTTACAAAGGACGGGCAGCAGAAGAGCCTTAAGGGCACAAACTTTGTTTCTGTGTTTTATATCAAGACAGGCGATACCTATGAGTACTTTTATGTAAGACAGGGATCGTATGACACCGTTAAGTCCGCCTACACGGCGAGCGGTGCCAGCGTTTCCAACTACTGATAAGGAGTAAAAAATGATGAAATACGAGAAACCGAGTGTTGACATTTTAAACCTTATGAGTAAGACCACCGTCGCTGCCGACGATCCGTTCAGCCTTTTGGAGCTGGGCGAGGGCGGCAAAGAGGTGGAAATATCCGTAAACGACTTTTGGGATTTGACTTGAGCAGGAAAAAGATATATAATATACATAAATTGGGTCGCAGACGATTTGATTTTGTGAATGTTATATAAAACCACAAACTGTTAGCAAAGGAAAAAGCTTATGAATTTATTCAAAAGATCATTAGCCGTTATTTTGCTTGCTGTAATGATGATAACCGTGTTTTCCGCCTGTAATGACTCAGGCGGAAACACGAGCAGCACGAGCAGCAATGCAACAGGCAGCGATCAGGTCGATGCCGACGATATCAGAAACATATACATATCGAAGCAGGCAATATCGCTGTTCGATGCGGACAACAAACCGGCGTACCGCATTATCCGCTCGTCTGAATGCAGTGCGACGGTAAAAGACGCGGCTTTAAACATTTACCGTCTGGCAAAGAAGCAGCTCGATATTAAAATGAGCTGTATCGATGACTCTACCGAAAAGGGCGAGTGGCTCGAGATACTTGTCGGCGATACCAACCGTGAGGAGTCTAAAAAGGCTGCCGAGATACTTGAAAAGTATACCACCGGTAAAAGCGCAGATTATGCGATATGCCTTATCGACAACAGCGTTTGCATAGTCGGCTACTCCGATGAGAGCGTCGCCGAGGGAGCTAAGTATTTCGCCGAGACTTATCTCAAGGAAGGTACGACCGAGATGGCTGGCGGCATATGCTACACATACAATGCACCTGCCAGCGCTTCTGTGACCATATGCGGCACCGATAAGCTGAAGGATATCAAAATTATCCGTCCCATATATAATGTAGGCTATCTTACCGAGGTAGAGACCGGGAAGCTTATCGATTATCTGCATGAAAGCACAGGCTATAAGATCGAAGAAATAAAGGATCAGGTAGCAAGAAACGACGGATCTTATGAGCTTGATCAGACCCCTGTTTCGGAATGTGAAATTATAATCGGTAACTGTAAGCGTGACGGCGTTAACGTAATAGCTGACAAGGAAAAGTACGAAATACGCATTGAAGGCAAAAAGATATATATAAACGGCGGAAGCCCTTATGCCACATCAGCTGCCGTTACGGTCTTTACCGATATGGTAAAGAATAATAAAGTCATAACCGATTCAATGTCCATAGCAGAGGGAGACTATAAGGAAACGGTCAAGAATTATGATTCTTCGACCTATCTGAAACTAACCTGGCAGGATGAGTTTGAGGGTGAAGACTTTGATCCGGTCTGGTATATGAGATGGGATGAGACTGCTTATGCCAAAAACGTAATAACCGGAAAACAGCCCTACCGCGGCAGCTCAAAACTCAAAAACAACTACGTTAAGGACAGCTGTCTTGTATATGAGTCAATAGAAACAGCTGATGCATACTACGGCGGCGGTCAGGATACGAGAGACCATTTTGCTTACCAGTACGGATACCTTGAAATATCGTCACTCCATCCGAAGGGCAGATCCTTCTGGACTGCGTTCTGGATGGGCGGAATAGCATTGAATGGCGATGAGTATTATCACACCGAGATCGACCTTGAGGAGGCTTTCGGTGAGGGTACATGGATCCAGGGCAACACATATGCATGGCCTAGCAACACAGTCAAGAAATTTGATCCTGGTGCAAAGACAATACATGTCAATAATAAGTACTATGCTCTTGACGAGCGCGGCTTCTGGCTTGACTTCCACACATACGGATACTGGGCGCTTGACAACAAGACCGTTAAGTTCACCTGCGACGGTGTTGACTATGTTACCCAGTCTATAAGAGAGGGTGCGGAGCAGATGGTAATAGATCAGCCGCTTTACCTTAGAATAGGTGCGACACAGGGCGCTAACGAACGCGGCGGTACACCTTCGGACGATCCTTGGGAGTGGGAAAACTCAAGTACATACTATATCGACTGGATAGAGATATATCAGTTGAAAGGTATGAAGCAGTATGCAAAGGATGCAACCGGCACCTGGCGCGTCACAAGAGTGCAGGAATAAAGGAGAGCATATGATGAATTTAAGAAAACTTCATAAAGCAATCAGTATTTTGTGCGCTGCCCTCCTCATAGTATCGCTTGGTGCGATTGCTTTAAACGGCGTTACAAGCGCCTTCAGAGTTGGCGATACGCCTACAGGATCGACAGTAAGGCTGACATTTGACAATAATACCGGTGTGTCCGGCTTCTATGATGCAGCCATGAAGTATAACGGATATACTTCCGATCCGGAAAACGGCAGCAATAGAGTGGTATTTGTTAATTCTTCAATGGGAACCTCACGCAGCATTGAAATAGGCAAGGACGACAGCGCCACAGCCGACCGCCTTGCGACCAACGCATTTTCAATGCAGTCGGGCGAGCAGTATGTCATATCCTTTGACTATAAGGTCAAGGCCGGCTCGTACAGCGCGAATAACATTATTCAACTGAGACTGCTCAGAGGCAAAATGATAGACTATGCCGATTCAAAAGGCAATGTCATAACTCCGGGAAAGTCTGTCCTTGCGACCGATTTTTCAAACTTTAAGATCACCGCAGAAAACGGAACACTGATGTCTGACGGTAAGGTATACAAACTTGATTCAGACTCAAAGTGGCTCCACGCCGAGGTCACGGTCACGGCTCCTGCCAATATGAACGGAGCGGATCACCTCTATTTACAGGTCAATTCGAATGCGAACTGTGACGAAACGGTTTACTTTGATAACTTCTATATAGACCGTGTCGGCGATAACGGTGAAGATCTTAACAACGAGTTTGTTTTCGACTTCAAATCGGCTGACGGTACGAAATGGAATCCTTTGGATCACAAGGTGTTTGCTCACAGCTCTGAAGATAAGGGTAAGCTTTCATTTGTAGCTGACGACGGCGCACATTTTACTACCAAGGCCGATGTTAAGCCGGATACCAACACAGGCTGGAGACAGCTGCTCGCGGTATACGATGCCGATAACGGCGGTTACTTCAAATTTTTGAAGGACACGACCTATGCCGTCACCGTTAAATATAAGTTGTCGACCCTTTCGAGTAAAAGCGCTTCGCTTGCCGTAAGCGCAACGACTGCGGAGTCACAGGATAAGCATAAGGCTCCCGGTGAAAAGGGTGCATGGCACACTGTGTGCTGTATAGGCTGGACCGATAATCTGACCGCTGTAAACAGTGAGTGGCAGTATTACACCGCTATTTTCAATTCGACCGATAAGGGAGTTGCCGACGGTTGGCTCTACCTTACCGCAAGCGGCAGTGATAATCAGCCCAATACATTTACCGTTGAGACGGTAGTTCTTTTGTCCCACAAAAAAGCCGACAGTTATATCCACATTG
>ERZ779894.966-NODE-966-length-31254-cov-4.263406_pt1 | contig 31254 bp, 27 predicted proteins | sample MGYA00511587_ERZ779894 | MGnify/ENA primary metagenome ERZ779894 (study PRJEB29588, sample SAMEA2160490) | human gut metagenome | biome: human gut; feature: human-associated habitat; material: faeces | place: Denmark | collected 2008/2010 ... | reverse complement strand
AAATCCTTTGTAATGATAAGGGTTTTGGCTTTCTTTGTTTTCTTATGAAGATGCCCCTAAACTGAAAACGCTTTTTTTATGCGGTGGGTGGTTTTTCACGGGTCTGGAAGTATGCCTGCAGCATCACAGCGATGACAGGCCCCAGAAGCAGACCCCAGAAGCCAATGCATTTATATCCGAAGTACATGGAAAACAACGTCAGCAGCGGATGCAGACCAATCTGTGTACCAAGGATTTTTGGCTGCATGATCTGCCGCATGATCTGTACGGCGGCGTAGATGACCATATAGCCAATGGCAAGTTTGGGAGAGCCAAGAATCAGATGGATGACCGCTCCCGGCCAGAGAATGAAACCGCTGCCAAAGAAAGGCAGGGCATCAATGATGGCGATGATGACGCTGAGCAGCAATGCGAATGGAGAACGCAGCACCATAAGGCCGATGAATGTGATGGCAAAGGTGTAAATCATCAGAATCAGCTGTGTTTTGATATAGCCCCATACGGATGTTTTCAGATTCCGCTTTGTATTATGGATGGATGTGCGGAACAGAGAAAGGACATATTTTTCATAAAGGCTGCGAATGAGGGCTGCGTCTTTTGTGAAGAAATAGGAAGACAGCAGCGCAATGAGCACGCCCAGCAGAAAATTCGGTACGGAAGTCAGGGAAGAAGAACCTGTGCTCTGTACCAGAGAAAGCAGTATGGAGGACAAATTGCCCCGCAGCTGTTCGGTGGAATTCTGAATGAGATTTTGCAGCGGGTCAGGCAGTACCACCAGCAGGCTGTCCAGCTGTGTCCAAAAACGATTCAATGCATTTTGAATCAGAAGCATGTATTGAGGCATAAGCCGCAGGAAAGACTGTGCCTGTGCGGCGATGCGGTTGCCGATGAGGGCAACAAAAAGAGAAATGAGCCCCAGAAACAATAGGATGCAGAACAAAGACGCAATCCAGCGGGGAATGTGCCGCTTTTCCAGATAGGTTGCCAGAGGGCGGAACATGAGGCTCAGGAGCCAGCCCACCAGAAAAGGCAGAAAAATCGGGAACAAGTAGCGGAAAAAGAGAAAACAAAACAATATGGTGCCACCCAGAATGAGAAAATCCTGAAGAGCCTGTCTGTTTTTCAAATAAAAATCGCGCATACGGCGGTCACCTCCCAATGCTGTGCGTCATACACAAGCATATGAATCTTACTTCTTATTATAAGACTTTTTCACAGAAAGACCACGTTTTTTTCTATGATTTTCATGAAAAGAAAAAGCAGTACAAAAAAACAGGAAGCCTGTTGAGAATAACAGGGCTTCCTGCTGTTTTTTAGCGGGATTTGCTTATTTGAAGAACCAGTGTTTTTGGTTCAGGTGATCTCTGGCAATTTCCAGTGCTTCACCGAATCGCTGAAAGTGCACCACTTCCCGTTCCCGCAGGAACCGCAGGGGAGCCAGAACGTCTGGGTCTTCCGCTAAGTCGATGAGGTATTCATAGGTGCTGCGGGCTTTCTGCTCTGCTGCACCTTTGGAAAGATAACCTGTTACGGAAAGAAGAAGGATGGAAAATTTTCTGTAAACAGAACGGAAGCGTGGTCTTTGCTGCAAAGAATTGTTTTTTGGCCATTTCCATTGTTTCAGGCAATGCAGGAAAATGTACATCCCAAAGGGCATAAATAAATATAGGAGGTGGACTGTATGAAAGAAAGAAAGGAAAATAATTGCAAAAGCGTGTTTCTCCATGGCGGCAGTGAGCCCAGACGGGAACAATTCACAAAGGCTTGGATCAGCCTTATCAATCATATGGAACGGAACAAAGAAACCATTCGAAGATAGCTGTTTTAGCACAAAGAAAGGAGGTGACCCATGTGAAGGCAGCCATCTATTGCAGATTATCGGAAGAAGATCGGGATAAGCGCAGTTTTGCGGACGACAGCGTTAGCATCCAGAATCAAAAATCCATGTTGGTGCAGTATGCCATAGAACAGGAATGGGAGATTTACGGCATTTACAGCGATGATGACTACGCTGGTGCTGACCGGAATCGACCGGAGTTTCGGCGTCTTTTGGAGGATGCGGAAAAAAGGGATTTCGACATCATTCTTTGTAAGACCCAGTCCCGTTTTACAAGGGAATTAGAGTTGGTGGAAAAATACCTCCATGGGTTGTTTCCTCAGTGGGGTATTCGGTTTGTGAGCATTGTGGATAATGCCGATACAGATGTGAAAGGCAATAAAAAATCACGGCAGATCAATGGTCTGGTCAACGAATGGTATCTGGAGGATATGTCCGAGAATATCCGAAGTGTTCTGCGAAATCGGCGGGAAAAAGGATTTCATATTGGCGCTACGGCGCTGTATGGGTATCAAAAAGACCCGGAACGAAAGGGGCATCTTATCATTGACGAGGAAGCGGCACAGGTGGTACGGGAAGTTTTTACGCTGTTTTCTCTGGGATACGGGAAATCTGCTATTGCCCGAATGCTCAATGACAGAGGTGTTCCCAATCCCACGGAATATAAACGCCGAAAAGGAATCATCAAAACGGCGGCAAAGCAGAAAAACAGCACCCTGTGGAAATATTACACCATTGCGGATATGCTGGAAAACGAAATGTACATAGGCAATATGGTGCAGGGAAAATACGGCAGTGTTTCCTATAAAACAAAGAAAAATAAGCCGCGCCCAAAGGAGCAATGGTATCGTGTGGAAGGCACCCATGAACCTATCATAGAAAAAGAATTGTGGGAGAAGGTGAAAACACTGCGGGAACAGAAGGCAAAGCCTTTTACCACAGGTGCCATCGGGCTGTTTTCCGGCAAAGCCCGCTGTGCGGAATGCGGCTATGTGCTTCGCTCCGGCAAACGGGGAGAGTGGCGGTTTTTGACCTGTCCAAACCGCTCCGTGTCAAAAGATGCCTGTGGAGGATCTTTTATATCTGTCAGCCGTTTAGAAAGCAAAGTCATGGAGGAATTGAAGCGGTTGGCAGAGATTTATCTGGATAAGGATGCGCTGGAACGGGGGATTCAATGGAATGATGATTATGAAAAACAGAAAAGCAATGTTATGGGTCAGATGAAATCCTACGAAAAAAAGATACAGGAGCATACGAAAGCCCTTCGGGAGTTATATCTGGATAAGGTGAGAGGAATTTTGACAGAAGAAGATTATCTGGACATGACAAAGGCGTTTTCCGTGGAGAAAAAACGAATGGAAGAAGCACTGGAAATGTGCAGAGAGCATCTTCAGGAAATAGAAGAACGAAAAAGGGCAGGGGAAAACCGGAAAGAGTTGGTGGAAAAATATATCCATATGGAGCATTTGACCAGAGAAATTGTGGAGGCGTTGATTGAACATGTGGATGTGGGAAGAAGAATTTCCGGGTCAAGAGATGTGCCGATTACGATATATTGGAATTTTTAAGGACGGCAAAGGTTACTTTGCCGCCTTTTTTGTATGAGAAAACAGACAGCCGTTTTATAGAAAAAGCTAATATGATATCTCATTACAGAAAATGAAATCGATAATAGATAGAAATATGTTCAAATGCTATAAAAGCAATTCGTAATTTCTATATTTTTATTGAAAGCACATGACAAACATGCTACACTGAACACATGTAGAGCATACATAATTTTTTTTATTACAAAAATTTACTTGTAATAAGGAAAATGTATATCAGGAAAAGGAGGAGTTTTAGTGAAGAGAAAAGTATTGCCTTGTTTCATGGTGCTGTCCATGACATTAACTGCAGTACCGAATGTAGCAATGGCAGAAGAAAGACAGCTACAAGTAGCGGCGGAAACAAGTGTTGATGAAAGTGAAACATTCGAAACAGAAGGTGCAGAAGCATTAGTTGGTGAAAATTCCACGATTCCAAATAGTGGAGAAGCGAATGGTGTGGTTCCCTATGATGCAAATGTCGCAAAGGTAGGTGATAATTATTATACAACACTGGAAGAAGCTATAGAGAAGGCGTCTTCAGGAGAGACTGTAGAATTATTATCGTCTGTAGAGGTCGCAAATACTTTGAATATTGATAAAGGCATTGTACTTCAAGGAAGTGAGAGTGCATATATCACCTTTACAGGGGCATCTGGAAAAACGCTTTTTGATGTTACAACAAGTGAACAGGTAACTCTGAAAAATATTTATGGTGAAGCTGTCAATGGACGTATTATGGCTTTAAATGCTACATCTCCCCATGTGACATTTGAAAACTGTGAATTTTATGCAAAACAAAGAGGAATTTCTTTTACACAGAATGGTATTGCGGAAGACGCCAGCCTGATTTTGGATGGCACAAAGATTTTCTGTACACAGAAGGTACCAAAGGATGGGGACTTTAGTACGGAAACTGCGACTGGGGACTTTAGAGGAATTTCTGTATTTGATGTGAAGAATTCTGAAATCATTCTGAGAAATAACTCTGAACTTTCTGGTTTTGGATATTCTATCAATGTGTCTGGCGCAAATGAACCATATGAAGGTGTTGAAGGAACTATTGTAGATACTAGTGGTTTAAAGATTACAGTTGAGGATTCTGTGATACGTGGATGGACTAGCTTTAATATCTGGGGTGCTTTTGCTGAATACAATATTATAGATTCTTATATACTTGGAATCAACAATAGTACAGGAAAAAGTGATAGCTTTTCTGCAATTACATTCAATAGTGATCTCTATGGGCAGTCTGGTAATCGGAATGCATATGATAATATGTTATATATTCAAAATAGTACCATTACAAATTATCAGAAAGAGGGAACACAGACAGGAGATGGAAAAACTGTATTAGAAGAGCTTCTGCGTATAGACTGTGGTGTCAAGGAACTGAGATTTAGTGGTGATGTAAACTTTATCGATACAACTAACAATTTGGATGAGGCTTTGGACTTGAGTAGCATGAGCGAAGAAGACAGAGTGGAATTTTTAAGAAACAATATCGTTTATGAAGATGGTGCAAATGTAACCTGTCAGTCAGAAAAAGGACTTATCCTTTACGAAGCTTATGTTGAAGGTGGCGATACACTTTATCTTGTAGACGATATGACAGTGAGTGAGGATATTATAATTCCTAAAGATACTGTAATCGATGCTGGACAATACAAAATGATTTTGACAGAAGGTTATTCCATTACTGCATATCAGGACTTGAGTGGGATTATTCAAGTTCCGACAGGCTACAGACTGGTAGTAAGCGGAAATGAAACCGATGGCTTCACATACACTGCTGAGAAAAAATCTTCTAGCTCTCATCGTTACGATGGCTACATCACTATCATCAATCCCAAAAACGGCACTGTTTCCGTCAGCGATGACTGGGCAGACGAAGACCAGAAAATCACACTGACTATCACACCTGACAAGGGCTATGTGGTAGACAAAATCGAAATTGTCGATGCAGAAGGCGACAAGATCGATGCAAAGAAAGTAGAAGACAAAGACGACAAATATACTTTCCGTATGGCAAACTGTGATGTAACAGTTACCGTAACCTTCAAAGAAGAAGGCAAAACAGAAGATAAAGAAGAAACAACAACGGAAGAAACCGAAACAGAAGAAACCACAAAACCTGAAACTATCACATTCACTGATGTGAAAGAAAGTGATTGGTTCTACAAAGGCGTAAGTTATGTAGTGGAAAACAGCATGATGAACGGTGTGGGTGACAATCAGTTTGCACCTAACGCACCTCTGACCAGAGAAATGCTGGCAGTGGTTCTCTACAACATGGAAAAACAGCCTGAAAGCACAGGTGTAAATCCTTTTGCGGATGTGAAAGCAGACATGTGGTACACAAATGCCATTGTTTGGGCAAATGCAAACGGTATTGTAGCGGGCTATGATGACAGCACATTTGGTCTGGGTGATTCCATCACCAGAGAACAGCTGGCAACCATCCTGTACCGCTATGCACAGCTGAAAGGCTATGACGTTACAGAAAAAGCTGATCTGACAGGCTACACAGACAGCACTGCTATCAGCGGCTATGCAGTGGAAGCAATGCAGTGGGCAAATGCCAACGGCATTGTAAATGGTATGACAGAAACAACTCTGGCACCTCAGGGCACTGCAACCAGAGCACAGGTAGCAACCATGCTCATGAACTTCTGTGAAAATGTAGCAACAAAAGCAGAATAAGAACAACTCAACTTACCTGCACATATGGCCGGAGGCGAAAGCCTCCGGCTTTTTGTATGTTAAAAAAATATGATTTTTTGTAAATTTTCTTTGTATTGGGATAATGTACACGGAATGCAGATTAGAATATGATTGGAAAAAATACAAAATTCTTTAAAATGAATTAAATTTTTCACATTTTTTTAACAGAAGCGCGCTGTTAGACTTAATATTTCGTTTATATAATTGGCTCCGATAAAAACATAAACGAAAAAAGAGAGGAAAGTAAAACAATGAAGAAATTATTCAAAACAGCAGCTGTTATCGGCCTTTGTCTGTCCACACTTGCAGGCTGCGGCGGCGGAGAAACAACAGCAACCGTTGACTTGAACGCATTGTCTGTGGACGAAATTATTGAAAAAGCAAAAGAAGACGGCAAGATCGAATCCGTTGGTATGCCTGATACTTGGGCAAACTGGGTGGAAACATGGGATGAAATCGAAGAACTGTATGGTGTGACACATCAGGATACAGATATGTCCAGTGCAGAAGAAATCGCATTGTTTAAAACAGAAGGCGAAGATGCGACAAAAGATATCGGTGACGTTGGTCAGGCATTCGGCCCTGTTGCAGAAGAAGAAGGCGTAACACTGAAATATAAAACAAGCTATTGGGATTCCATTCCCGATTGGGCAAAAGATGACGATGGTGACTGGGTAATCGGTTACTACGGCACAATGACAGTTCTGGTAAATAACAAAATCGTAAAAGAAACACCCAAGAGCTTTGAAGACATTCTCAACGGTGACTATATGGTAGCCGTTGGTGACGTTCAGGCTGCAACACAGGCACAGTTCGCAGTACTGGCTGCTGCCATTGCTTACGGCGGCGATGAATCCAACATCGATCCTGGTCTGGAATACTTCCGCAAGATCGCAGAACAGGGTCGTCTGGACTTGGGTGAATTCACACAGGCTCGTATCGAAAAAGGTGAAGTTGGTGTAGCATTCCTGTGGGACTACAACGCTTTGGGCTACCGCGATCAGTTCGTTGAAAATAACCCTGATGCAGATTTCTCCGTATTCGTACCCGAAGAAGCATCTATCCAGAGTGGTTACTGCACAATCATCAACAGCTATACAAAACGTCCCTATGCCGCTGCACTGGCTCGTGAATATATCCTCAGCGACGAAGGTCAGATCAACCTGGCAAAAGGCTATGCAAAACCTGTTCGTGATGTAGAACTTCCTGAAGAAGTAAAAGCAAAAATGATTCCTGATGAACAGTATGCAAATGCTAGAATGGTAGAAGACCAGGCAGCATGGGATGAAACAGCGAAAACATTAGGTACTCGTTGGCAGGAAGAAGTTATTGCATACGCAAAATAATCAATCATAAATGTGAAATGGAGGCTGTCGAGTAATTTTGACAGCCTTCCTATATATGTGAGGTAAAATATGAAACAGAAAAAGACATACTTATTCGCTTTGATACCTTTTTTGGTATTGTGCGTCTTATTTGAACTGATTCCGATTCTTTACACGATCATTCGGAGTTTTGTTCCAGAAGGAGAAACTTTTGGCTTTACATTTGCGAACTATATCAATATCTTTACAAAACCGCTGTATCAAAAAGCCATTGTAAATAGCCTGATCATTTCTATCCTGTCTTCCATTATCGGATTGATTGTGGCATTTATCGGGGCGAAAGCGGTACATGAATCCAAAGGAAAACTCAACAATATCTTCATGAGTATCCTGAACATGGTATCCAACTTCTCTGGTGTGCCTTTGGCATTTGCTTACATCATCATGTTTGGGAACGTAGGTGTTATGACCATGATCGGAAGCAATTACGGCATCGAGTTTTTGGCAAACTTCCCGCTGTATTCCATTTTTGGGCTGCTGTTGATTTATGTGTATTTCCAGATACCTTTGTCAACACTGCTGCTGATTCCTGCTTTTGATGCCATCCGGAAAGAATGGAAGGAATCTAATGCTCTGCTGGGGGGAACCAACTTTACTTTTTGGACAAAAATTGGGGTTCCCATTCTGATGCCAAGCATCTTGAGTACATTTTCTGTATTGTTCGCAAATGCGCTGGCTGCATACGCTTCTGCATATGCCCTGCTGATGAATAACGTATCCTTGCTGCCCATCCGTCTGTCTGAACAGTTTGTGGGGGACTTGGTACAAAGACCGGAATTCGGTAGTGCCATTGCTGTTGTATTGATGGTATTTATGATCGCAGCCATTATGATACAGAATAAGTTGACTGTAAAGAAAGGAATCTGAGTTTATGGAAACAAATAAAAAAAGCGCGAAGCTGGCAATTGTTGTCATCATTGCGTATTTATTGATCCCCTTGGTGATGACGCTGATCTATTCCTTGTTTGAAGAATGGATTGATGTCCTGCCAAAGAGTTTTACATTGACGGCTTATGTGGAAATTTTTTCTGATCCGGTGTTCTGGCTTTCTGTTGGCAGAACGGTACTGATTTCCATTGTGCCCATTTTACTGTGTACCATCATCGTTTTGTTGGCAATGTATGTAACTTACATTTATAAACCGGAATGGGATAAATATGTGCAGATTCTCTGTACCATCCCTTATGCAGTACAGGGGGTTATCCTGCCCATCTGTGTACTGTCCTTATATACATCCGTGCCGAAGCCCTTTAACAATCGTATTTTCTTGCTGATCTCCACTTATATGATTGTTATCCTGCCCTATATTTATCAGGGGATTCGCAATAACCTCCATGGTATTGGTGCAAACAAGCTTATCGAAGCGGCGCAGATGTTGGGTGCAAGCAAATTTTATGCATTTTTCCACGTGGTGGTACCAAATATCATGAATGGCGTAACAGTATCCATCATGCTTGCTATGGCTATTGTGTTTGGGGATTTCGTTATCGTCAATACCCTTGCTGGTGGACATTTCCAGACAGCCCAGATGTATTTGTATGACGTAATGAAAAAATCAGGTCAGCGTACCTGTGCAGTGATTGTCGTATTGTTTGTGGTAACATTACTGATTTCTGCTTGTGCATTTTTTATTCAGAGAAAGAAAGAAAGAGGAACCGAAAATGGCGTACATTGAGTTTAAGAATATCAATAAATTTTATGGTGATAACCATGTGCTGAAAGGCATCAACCTGAAGATTGAAAAAGGACAGTTTGTAACATTATTAGGACCTTCCGGCTGTGGGAAAAGTACCCTGCTGCGCTCCCTTGCAGGTCTGGAAGAAGTGACTGATGGACAGATTATTCTGGATGGGGAAGACATTACAACAAAAGAACCCAAAGACAGAAATATCGGTATGGTTTTCCAGCAGTACAGCCTGTTCCCTAATATGACTGTGGAAGAAAATCTGGCTTTTGGTCTGAAACTGAAAAAATTGCCCCAGGAGGAAATCAATGAACGTATCTCCAAGGCAATCAAAATTGTAGAACTGGAAGGAAAAGAAAAATCATATCCCAGCAATCTTTCTGGTGGTCAGCAGCAGAGGGTGGCTCTGGCAAGAGGCATTGTTATGCAGCCAAAAGTATTGCTGTTGGACGAGCCTTTGAGTGCCATTGACGCAAAATTGAGAAAATCTTTGCAGCTGAGCATTCGGGAAATCCATGATAAATTGGGACTGACAACTATCTTTGTAACTCACGACCAGGACGAAGCTATGGTCATGAGTGATGTCATCCATTTGTTCCATGATGGTGTCATTGAACAGTCCGGTACCCCTGTGGAAGTGTATACAAGACCTGTGACATCCTTTGCTGCAAGCTTTATCGGAAACTACAATATCTTTGAAGCAGACCAGATCACAAAACTCACCGGTACAGAATGGAAAACAAAAGTTGCCATTAGACCGGAAACCATTATGATGTCCAAGGCGCCCATCGCCAATGAGGATCGTTTCAAAATGGAAGGCGTTATCAAAGAGCATATTGCAAGAGGGAATGTTTTGCGCTATACCATTGACGTGGATGGTATTGAAGTTTATGCGGATGCACTGTTCAGAAGTGTGTCTATTTTCCAGGACGGCGAAAAAGTGTACTTGTCTATTGCAGAACACAACTGTGTGGCAATCTGAGGAGGGAATGGTATGAAGAATGTGGAAGGCTTCAGCAAAACAGGAAACTGGTATAAGGGAAATCTTCATTGTCACTCTACAAATTCCGATGGGAAACTTTCTCCCAAAGAAGTGGTAGATCTTTTCAAAGAAAACGGATATTCTTTTTTATGCTTTTCCGACCATGACATTTATACAGATTATCGCAGCGAGTTTGACAGCGAGGATTTTATCATTCTGCCCGGTCTGGAAGCCTCTGTGAATCTGTTTGACGAAAGCGGAAAATACAGAATGAAAGTCCATCATATTCATGGGATTCTGGGTACTGCCGAAATGGAAGAAAAGGCAGAAAAGAAGTTTGCTCATTTGGAAAGAAGACAGATCAAGAACTATTTTGGCAATTGGGACGGCAAAAAAGCAGCGCAGGAATTGTGTGACGAAATGCGGAGCCATGGCATGATCACGACTTATAATCATCCCATCTGGTCTAGAGTTTCCTATCCTGAATTTTGTGATTTGGAAGGCATCTGGGCTTTGGAAATTTTCAATTACAATACGGTGAATGAAAGCAATACAGGCTATGACGAAGTGTACTGGGATGAAATGCTGCGAGATGGCAAAAAGATGCTGGCCTTTGCCAGTGATGACAATCACAACGAAGGATTGTTTGATGATGCCTGCGGTGGATATATCGTGGTGAAGTCTGATCGTTTGGACAGAGAAGAAATCCTCCAGAATATGCTCAAAGGCAATTACTATTCTTCCAGCGGTGTTGCCATTGAGGATTGGGGCATTAAAGACGGCGTTGTGTATGTGAAATGCGAAAATGTGTACAGAATTGATTTCGTTGCAGGAAACTGCGTCAATGACGGCATCAGTTTGATGTCAAAAACACACAGCAATGAATTGACTTATGGAGAATATAAATTGAAAGGCCATGAAAAATATGTCCGTGTAAAATGCAGTGATATTTATGGCAGAACGGCATGGACAAATCCCATCTATTTGGATGAACGTCAGATTTGAAGGAAAAAGATACATGAAAACGGATAAAACGGAACCCTTGTTTCTTTTTTCAAAAGCTGATACCATAAGGAAAAAGTAAGATGTCGAAAGGCGGAATGTTCGTTTTTCGGCATTTTCTGCTTTTTCAGAAAGGTTACACTTCCAAAGGGGCAGCATCTGCTGCCATATCTTCATAGAGATCTGTGATGGGATCGCCTTTGGACTGGAAAGCGGCGGCAGAAAAGGGCACACCTGCGGCAGAGCAAGGATATACCCCAAAGCCATGGTTTACATAGTAGGCTTCCAAACCGCCTTCGATAATCTGGTCTTTGGTCAGACCCTGCATAAGCTGACGGACAATGGTGCCCATGATTTCCGCATGGCCCAATTCTTCTGTGGCAATGTCATTGAGGGTGGCTTTGGCTTCCGGTGTTACCATGGAATACCGCTGGCTCAGATACCGCTGGGCAGCACCCCATTCCCCATCGCATCCGCCGTACTGCTCAATCATGATTTTTGCCATGCGGGCGTCAGGACGGGTGATTTTTACAGGAAACTGCAGTTTCTTTTCATAAATCCACATTTACATGCACTCCTTTCCAGCCATAGAGGGATTTGCTGTTGTCTGCCAAGGCCATGGATCGTTTTTCCACTGCCAGTTTTCTGTATCAGCGGCATAACTGCGGAAGGAGCACAGAGGGCCATAAGCCGCTTCAAATTTCATCCGCAGGGTATCTGCGGCTTCAATTGTCTGGTTATAGGCGTTGATGGCTTCGGTTTCTGTGGGATGGGTGTTCAGATACAAACCTAAATCCACCGCCAGAAAATCCAATTCCATAAGTTTTTGGAGCATCATTTCGCGTTCCATGAGGTGACCTCCTTTGCATTGCGTTTGATGTGGCTGCCCTGCACATAGGGCATGGAAAGATCAGAAAAAGCAGTGCCGCAAATCAAGCTTTGTTCGGCAGAAGATGGTGTCTGGTAGGGCTGACTGGGGACGAAAGCCTGTGCCAGACCAACTTTTTTGATGACACATGCGTTGCAGTCCATGGTGGTTTCTGTTTCGCAGGTGTCCGGCAGGAAATTCGATGCGATCTCTTTCATGGAGATGCCTCCTTATGTTATTCTCTTGTATCCTATGGAGAGGAAAAGCTGTCGGTGCAAGAAAAAAACAGAATAGCCGAAATCCTTGAAAAAAGAATTTCGGCTATTTTTGTTTTTGTGGAATGAAGTTTTATGGACGGAACAGGAGGAAATACAGGTCATTCACATTGGTGCCTGTGGGGCCGGTAAAGATGAGGCTGTCTACGGCTTTCAAAGCGTGATAAGCATCATTTTCTGCCAGAACAGCATCAACAGAAAGCCCTGCTTTTCGCAAAGCTGCCATGGTATTGCCATCTACCATGCCTCCTGCTGCATCGGTGGGGCCATCGGTGCCGTCAGAACCGACAGCTGCCACAAGAGCGTTTTCCATGCCTTCCAGATAAGGTGCGGCAGCAAGGGCCAATTCCTGATTTCTGCCGCCTTTGCCTTTGCCAGTCAGATGCACCACTGTTTCGCCGCCGCAAAGGATGGCACAGGGGCCTTTCACAGGGCCTTCGCCTTTTTCCAGCGTCTTTGCCATGGAGCCAAGGAAACGTCCGGCTTCTCTGGCTTCGCAGTCCAGCATGGTGGAAAGGGTCAGTGGTGTATAACCCAGTTTTTCTGCGGTCTTTGCGGCAAAGATGCAAAGCTGGGATACGCTGCCTGTAATCTGCATTTCGCAGTTGGTGATTTCCTTGGGAGTTTCTTCCTGCAACTGCTTCAAAACGGCAGACGGAAAATCCAGATGGTATTTTTCCACCACTGCCATGGCGTCGGCACAGGTGGAAGTATCTGCTGTGGCGGGGCCGGAAGCAATGGCATCGGGGTAATCCCCCAGAATGTCACTGAGGGCAATGGCGATGATGGAAGCAGGAGCACAAAGCTCGGCAAAGCGTCCGCCTTTCACTGCGGAAAGATGTTTGCGGATGGTATTGATTTCTGTGATTTCTGCGCCGCATGCCAAAAGCTGGTTGGTCACATTCTGCATGTCTGCCAGTGTCAGAGAACCAGCGGGCTTTTCAAACAATGCGGAACCACCGCCGGAAATGAGAAAAACAACCGTATCTTTTTCGGTGAGGTTTTCCACAGCGGCAAGGACTTTTTCTGTTCCTGCAATGGAATTTTCGTCTACCAGAGGATGTCCCCCTTCAGCAATGACAAAACCGGGAATTTCTCCTTGACTATGGTCGTATTTTGTCAGCACAACGCCGCGGTCGATGGTGTTTCCCAACAAATCAGAAGCAGCTTTTGCCATAGTCCAAGCAGCTTTGCCGATGGCAATGACGATGCATTTGCCGGGGAAGGTACGTCCTTCCAAAGCACGCTGCACAGCGGCATGGGGCTGCACTTGTTTCAATGTATCATCAATGATAGTTTGGGCGTGTTCACGCAGAATGTTCATAAAGATTCCTCCCCTGTATATGATTGATGCCAGTATAACATGGTGGGGGTTTTCCTACAACAAAAAAGCCGAAAATCTCTTAGCAAGAGATCCTCGGCTTTTATTTTATTTCTGTTCCGGCAGTACGCGGTCAAAGAGGATGTAATATTGCAGCTGGATGAGGGTATCCAACTGTTCCTGAACATCCTCCGGCAATTCCTGCACATAGTTGCCTTGGGCGTCTACATGGTACATATCGGAAAGGACAGGATATTCTTTCCGCATGTCATTGAGCATGTCATAAAGAGGAGAAAGACCCTCCATGCCAGCCAGTTCTGTGGTCAATGCCCCCAGATAGAAGGAGCTGATGAGATTGTTTTCCGGCAATGCGGCCGCATCTACATTTTCTGCAAAACCGCACTGTTCTGCGGCGCTGTCGTTTGCCCAGATGACAAAAGGTGTTTCATAAACGGCAGTCTGTTCTTCTGGTGTGCCGTTGGCGTCTTTGGGATAATCCAGCAGGTCAAAGAATTCCATACCGTTGGAGAAGCCCGGCAGATGGTCGCCGAAGTATACCAGAATGATGGGTTCTTCACTGTTTTCCGCATATTCCACCAGACGGCCCAATTCTTCGTCTGCATCGGTCATGCCATAGAAATACTGGGTCAGCAGGTCACTTTCTGTTTCTGTCAGTTCCACATCTGTGGAGAAATTCTGTGCCAATGTGCCATATTTCTTTTCATAAGGGCCATGGTTCTGAATGGTGACTGTAAAGGAGAACAAAGGCGCTTCGGAAGAGGCAATATGCTCATCCATTACAGAAAGGATTTTATCCATAGTGGCTTCTTCGTTTACATAACCGCCGATGCCCTGGGATGCCAGATCGAAGGAATCTTCCAGGAAATAGCAGGTTTCAAAGCCTAAATCCGGGTATACGTTCTGGCGGTTATAGAACCATGCGTAACCGGGGTGGATGGATGTGGTTTCATAACCGATCTGTGACAGCCGATAAGGCAGTGCGTCGATTTCGTGGTGGATAAAGTTGTAAGAAGGCAGTGCAGTGTCCAGGAAGCGGGTAGGCAGCCCTGTGAGTACATCATATTCCGTATTGGATGTACCGCCGCCGAAGTTGGCAACGGCAATGTGGCCGCTGACAGCGTTTTCTTTGGCGCAGAGTTCCTTGAAGTTTGCCATGGGGTCTGTGTAGCCTTCAAAGCTGATATGTTCGTTTTCGCTCAAATCGGAGTAAGCTTCCCCCATAATCATGATGATGTTGGGCGCTGTTTCCACAGTGGTGGTGATAGGGGCGCTCATGAAATCATCACAAGATGCTTTATCATAGTCCGCAGGGGCTTCCAAGCGCATGATGTTGATCTGATGGAAGAAGGAATAGACCAGACCCCGTGTGTTGTACTGATTGACCTGGAAATAAGGATTTTCCACAACAGGATAACCGTCGTACAGGTCTTTGTTGTCATAAACCAGACTGTTCAGTCCAAGTGCTGCCAGTACCACGCAGACAATGCCGATCAAACGGGCAGGTACAGGCGGACGCTGTTTTTTGCTGCGAATGAAGCAGAAAACCAGCAGAACGATGGCAGCGATGAAGCCAACGGCAATAAGTGCCAGCATATAGACGGGGAATGTTTTGACGATGGTCAAAGCTTCCTTGACCAGTGTCAGGTCAGTGGGCAGCAGGGGTTCCTGTCGCATGGAAACTTTGATTTTGTCGCTGACGGCAAACAAAATCCATACCACCTGCAGCAGCAGGGAGGAAAACAGCAGCCGTCCCGTCACAAAATATACCAGAAACACCGCAAGCAGTGCTGGCAGAAAGTTCCACAGAATCATAGTGGGATGTGTTACAAGTTCAAAGGCAACATGCAGCGGATGCTGGGTGGTGATAAGAAACACCAGACACATTGCCACAATGGCGCTGATGAAAAGCGTCAGAATGGTTTTTTTCCAGGAAAAGGGCCCATCCTTTTGCTGAAAACAATTGAAAAACACAGGCAAAACCTCCTTATGTTTTATTTTTTCATATGTGCTTAACAATTCCTTTACAATTTGGGTATTATACGGGATTTTCGGCAAAAAGTAAAGAAATCGAAGGGTTTTCAATGGAATTTTAAGAAAAATACACATTTTTTTCTGTGGGAAATTGTGTATAATAAAAAGGGTTTTGCGGGCAAAATCCCAAAGCCTTGCAGAAAAACGACATGGGTTTCTTTTGCGGTGTAAGACATTTGTAAAAAATTGGACAAATTTCTGACAAAAAAGTGTAAAGAAATGCCCTTCGATTGTCAGAAGCTGTCAAATTTGTTATAATAAATAAATTATGGATGATATGCCATGAAGAAAAGAAAGAGAATTTTGCGGGATTTAGGAGAAATGAAAGATGGGAGAAAACAGAACAGATTATCAGCATAGACGCAGACGCCCTGTGCATCCCCAGTATGAACAGGAGCAGAGAAGGGGCAGTCGGACAGAGCGGCTGCGGGAACAGCGCTATGCGGAAGAAGAGATGCGAATGCAGCAGGAACAGCGCCGCAGAGTAGGCGCCAGAATGCAGCGCAACCATCAAAAGCAGATGGAAATGCGCCGCCGGCGAAAAAGAGGGGAAATCATTCTTTGTGTACTGTTGGTGGTGATCCTTGCGGGGGCTTTTGGGGCAGCCAAATTGTACGCATCTTTGAAGCTTTGGGAAGGCAAAGCAGAGAAATCCGATTTTGTGGCATCTGCGGATGTGTCTTCGGAAGCAAAAGACCAATTGCTGAATATTGCGCTGTTAGGGACTGACGGGGACGGTTTCCGATCGGACGTAAATATGGTGGCAAGTTTGAACCTGACCACAAAAGAGGTGCACTTGATTTCCGTACCAAGAGATACCCGGGTGGTCATGACCGATGATATGATCGCTTATCTGGAGAAAAACGGCAGAACAGTGCCGGAAGCAAACGGTGTATACGGTCAGTGCAAGCTGACAGAAGTACATGCTTATGCAGGCGAAGGCAATCGCAGCACCTTCTCCGTAGCAATGCTGGAAGAAATTCTGGGAATCGACATCGACTACTATGTAAAAGTGGATCTGGATGCCTTTAAGGATATTGTTGATGCCGTTGGCGGCGTGGAATTTGATGTTCAGGAACGGCTTTATTACAGCGACCCTGCTCAGGGGCTGTATATCGACCTGTATCCCGGTCCGCAGGTACTGGATGGGGAAAAGGCAGAAATGCTGGTACGTTTCCGTGAAGGATATGCCCAGAAAGACCTGAAGCGTATTGAAGTACAGCAGGAATTTTTGAAAGCCTTCATTGCACAGGTTTGCAGCAGCGATAAAATCATGAGCAATCTGGACAGCTACATCAAAATCTTCATGGAAAAAGTAGAATCTGACATGCCTGTGGCAACAGCTCTGAAATATGCAAGCTATGTAAAAGAAATCGATCCGGCTTCCATTACCACAGACACCATTCCCGGTGAAGGCGGCGCTTATTTCGATATGGACGAAGAAGGCACCAAAGAATTGGTAGACTACCGGATTTATGGCAAAGAACCACCTGCCTACATGACAGATGACGGCACAGAAACAGATGGATTGACAGACGAAGAAACGACAAACCAGACGAACGGGTGATAAATAGCATGAGAGGAAAACAACGCCGCAGCAGCGGACACAGAAGCAGCAAGCGGGATGGGTCTTATGAAAAGCCGCAGAAGAAAAGAAAGCCCTTTCGACCCATACGTACATTTTTCAAAATTGTGGTATCCATTGTCATGGCATTTTTGATACTATCAGGCGGCGCAGCCTTCGCTTATTACAAAGTGACGGGCGAATCTCCCTTTGGCGGATATGTGGGCAGCGGCTCTAATCTGAATCTGCTGGATGCCATGCTGGGACGGGATATCAAGCTGAATGTGGCTGTTTTTGGGACGGATAAAGAAGGAAAGCGTACAGACGTTATGTTCGTAGTCCATTATGAAAGCGCTAATGAAAGTCTGGATCTGCTTTCTCTGCCTCGTGACACGAGGGTATCTGTCTGTGATGAAGTTGCGAAAAACTATGAAGAAACCGGACGGGTATATAATCAGGTAACAAAACTCAATGCCATCCATTCTTACAGCGACGAAGACAACTGCTGCCAGAATACGGTATTGCAGATTGAAGACCTGTTGGGCATCAACATCGACCACTATATCAAAATTGACTTGGATGCGTTCCGCAAGATTGTGGATACTGTGGGCGGCGTAGAAGTGGATGTGCCACAGGATATGGATTACGAAGACCCGGCACAGGACTTGTATATCCATCTGGATGCAGGCTTGCAGACCCTCAACGGCGAGCAGGCGGAACAGCTGGTACGTTTCAGAAAGTATCCTACAGGGGACGAAGGACGTATTGAAGTACAGCAGCTGTTCTTGAAAGCGCTGGCGGAAAAAGTGCTGAGTTCCGAAAATATCCTGAAAAATCTGCCGGAGTATATCTCCATTCTCTATAAGGACGTGCAGACAGACATTTCCCTGACAGATGCGGTGAAATACGCAAACTATGTAGGGAAAATCGACATGAACAAAATCAACATGCAGACATTGCCGGGGGCTGGTCAGTATGTAGGCAATGTGTCTTACTTCATCCATGACCCTGACGAAACCTCTCTGCTGGTGGATCAGATCTTCTATCAGGAGCATGTGACAACGCCGGAAGGGCAGACAGCAAGCAGCAGCAAAGGGCTGACCATTGAGGTCTGCAACGGCGGCAATGTAAACGGTCTGGCAAGAAGATTTTCAGACAAACTGGCAGCAGATGGGTATACGGTGACGGAACCTACCACTTATGACGGAAAACAAGTGGAAAAAACACGTATTCAGGTAAAAGAAGCTGGTACAGGCAGTGATCTGGTTTCCTATTTTGCCAATGCGGCAGTGGAAACAGCGCCGGATGAACTGCCTACGGGCGTAGATATTCGTATTATTTTGGGGACAGGAGAAAGCTGAGGCTGAGAAAGGAGCATTCCATGGCAACGGAAGAAATGATGGTAATTGGCATTGCAGGCGGTACAGGCAGCGGGAAAACAACTCTGACCAATCGCTTGAAAGAACGCTTTGGGGATGAAGTGACAGTCATTTACCACGACAACTATTATAAAAGACATGATGAACTGACATATGAAGAGCGTTGTCTGCTCAATTATGACCACCCAGATGCCTTCGATACAGACCTGATGATGGAACATATCCGGGATCTGCGGGAAGGAAAGAGTATTCAGTGTCCTGTTTATGACTTTACGGTGCATAATCGTTCTGACAAGACTGTTGAAATCCATCCCACAAAGGTACTCATCATCGAAGGGATTCTGATTTTTGAAAATAAGGAACTTCGTGACCTGATGGACATCAAAGTGTTTGTAGATACAGACGCCGATGTGCGTATCCTGCGTCGTATCCTGCGGGATGTAAAAGAAAGAGGCAGAAGTCTGGAATCTGTAGTAGACCAGTACTTGCAGACCGTAAAGCCTATGCATGAACAATTCGTAGAACCTAGCAAACGTGGTGCGGACATCATCGTGCTGGAAGGCGGTCAGAATGTGGTGGCGCTGGACATGATGATCCAGAGAATCTATGGCCATGTTTATGGCACCCATGTGAAATAAGGAGCAGAAGTATGGATTGGAAAGGTAATTTACAGAAATCTGTCATCTGGGGCATTTTCTTCAGTGCGGCAGTCCAGATCATTGCCGATAGAGGGCATGTGAATATCATGAAATTCATCGCTTTTGCACTGTTGTTTGCGGTGCTGTATTTCCTCTGGCTCACATTGACTGGAAATCGAAAATAAAAAAAGAAAGCCGGAATCCTTGGTATTGTAAGGATTTCGGCTTTTTTGTTTTCAAACTCGTGGCACTTCTGCCCGTTTTTCGCCGCAGATCAGCCCCAGACTAACGCAAAGGCTCTGGTTCACTGCCTCCATGATTTCCGTATCCAGATGACAGACCTTTTCCCGCAGCCGCTGTTTGTCAATGGTGCGAATCTGCTCCAGCAGCACAACGGAGTCTTTGGGCAAGGCGTATTTGGCTGCTGCAAGGGCAATATGTGTGGGCAGTTTTGCCTTGTTCATGCGTGATGTAATGGCGGCGCAAATGACCGTGGGACTGTATTTATTGCCCATGTCATTCTGTATGATGAGTACAGGGCGCACGCCTCCCTGTTCACTGCCCACAACGGGACTTAAATCCGCATAAAAAATATCTCCTCGTCTGATCGTCATAGAATCACACCCTCCGCCGTTAGAAATCCGTCAGGCAGAACTGCGTCAAAACCATGGTTATGTATTGCGCTGACGTAAGGGAGTATGGCACGCTGGGACAATTTTTATGCAGGAATCCGAAATAAATTTTCGTCAAAATGCGGGTTGTATGTAAAGGTGGTGTAATCCAGACGCAGGCACTCCTTCCCATGGGCATCGTAAAGGGAGAGGCGGACAGGCAGCAGACTTTCGTTGTCTACCCACAGTTTTTCAGAAGCAAGCTGACTGCCGTTTTCAGGAATGACTGCTTCCAGCACCGTGCAGCGGCTTTCATCAATGGCGGCAGTTTCCACGGAAACCCCTTCGGACTGAAGATAGTTTTTCAGAAATTGCCCAAGAAATAATTCATTGCGCCGCTGGGATTCCGGTACTTCTCGCTGGACGGATTCTTTCAGACGGGGATTATACTGGCAGACAGTTTTGCCGTCAAAGACCGTATAATTGCCTTTGGCAGAGTCAGGGGAAAGCATTTCCATACGGTATTCCCCGGTGGATTTGAAATCCTGTTTGGTTTCGTAAACGGTTTCTCCCTTGTTGGAATAGATGGTGAGAGTAGCAAGGCAGGAATAGCCTTCCATGTCCGTCAGTTTTTGCTGGATGGCAGCCATGGGGGTAGGCTCCTCCTTCTGGCAGCCGCAGGCAAAGCAAAGCCCCGCCAGTACACATAAAATCAGGCGTTTCATAAAATACCTCCTTTGATTTGAACTTTTCTAACAGTCTATGAAAAGGACAAAATGCCTATGAAAGTTGGGTTACATAAGATTACAAATTTATTAAGTTTTTTCATGGGACGAGAAAAAAGAGGGGTTTTGTGGTAAAATCTTAATGTATGCGCAGCTTGGACGATTACTTTTTGCTTTTTTTCTCCAATATATGGAACAAAGGTGAAAAGCAGGCGTCCAACCATCAGAATAGAGAAAGGGAGTGCGTGGGAAAATGAAAAAAAGATTCTACGGCATCAAAAGACTGTTGGCAGCTTTTGTGGCAGCAACATTGACATTTACTGCAGCAGGGGTGACAACGGTATTTGCTGCCCAGACAGTTTATGAAAACAAAACACAGGAAACCATCACCAGAGGGGTGACATATGAAAAGAACAGCCGTATGACAACAGAGGGCATTCAGGACATTTATGTGCTGACCATCGACCTGACAGAGAGCACACTGGAACTGAAAGAAGTGGAAAGCAAAACAGAATACGGCCTGAAAGAAACTGTACAGAAAATGCTCACAGACAACGGCGCCATTGCCGGTGTGAACAGTGACTTCTTCGGTATGGCAGGCACATATTCCGCAGGTTTTGGCCCTGTTGTACGTGACGGAGAACTGGTTTCTGCAGGGACAAGCATCAATCAGGACAAAAACCAGTATGGTACTTACGTGAAGGATAAAAACGGCAATTCCATCTTCACTTACTTCAAAACAACCGTGAAGTTCTCCAATTCCGCAAAGACCATTGATCTGGCATCCATCAACAAAGTGACCAGCATGGTATTCCCTATACTGTTTAACAGAGAGGCTGCTACAAGCACTGCGGATCTGGACAAACGTTTTGACAATCTGGTGAAATTTGTGGTACAGAACAACACCATTACATATGTTTCCCAGAAAGGGGAAACTGTGGAAGTGCCTGAAAATGGCTACCTCATCGTCATGAGCGGCGATTACTACACAAATGCAGCTTCTGTATTCAAAGTAGGCGACCCTGTTACATTGCAGGTAAGCTCTACCATCGACTTTGACCAGATTGATACAGCTTTTGGCGGCGGCGGACTGCTGCTGCTGGACGGACAGGAAGCACCTGCGACAGACATCGTAGCTGCAGGCAGACAGCCCAGAACAGCTTTTGGTGTTTCTCAGGACGGTACCAAAGCCATCATGATGGTTGTTGACGGTCGTGGGGACAGCATTGGTGCAACCCATTCCGAAATGGCAGCCCTCATGAAAGAATACGGTGCATATGAAGCATTGCATCTGGACGGCGGCGGTTCTTCCACTATGGTAGTGCAGACCGTTGACGATGCAGCACCTCAGCTGCAGAACACACCTTCTGACGGAGCACAGAGAAAAGTTATTGCTTCCGTAGGTGTATTCCAGACAGCACCCAAAGGCGAAATCAAAGAAATCGGCATCACAACTGTGAACCAGCATACACAGCCCGGCAAAACAGCAGAATTCACTGTTTACGGTCTGGATGAATACAAAAACCGCATTTACATCGCACCGGAAGATGTGACATTTGATGTGGTTGGCGTGGAAGGCACATGGGATGGATATCTGTTCCAGCCTACCACCACAGGGGAATACTCTGTTGTGGCAACTTATGGCGATGGTTTGACAGCAGTGGCAAATGCAACCTGCTATCCCACAGCCAGACTGAAAGCGACATACCCTGATGTAAGCATCAAAAACGTAGGCGGCACCACAAACATTTATGTGACTGCTTATGATACAGAAGGCTTCGGCAGAGCAGTTACAAATGACGTAACTTACACCGTAGCAAATCCTGCTATCGGTACTATGAACGGCAATACATTCACAGCAAAGGCAAAAGGTTCTACTTATGTAAAATGCAGCTGGGCAGGTCAGGATACTTATGTGACCATCACCGTTGGCGGCGCAAGCAAAGTGACAGCGCCTGCAAGCACATCTGCCGCAGATCCTTTGCAGCAGACAGTAACAAAACAGAATGACGGCGCATTCTATCTGAACATCACCGGTGAACTGAAATACACCGGCACCGGCAAGGTAGACGCAACAACATACAACGCACAGAGAAGCCGCGTACGTTCTGCAGCTGACAGCGGCGCAGATGTGACCGTTTACGGCGGCCCTTGTGACATCACAACACCGACTGTACAGGACAGCCTGACATGGAACGGCAGCTACCGCTTCATGAACAGAGATGGCGCTTCTGTGGTACTGCTGGCAGCAAGTCAGGGTATCCGTAAGACAGATCCTTCTCAGTATGGACGTTTCACACAGGATATTGCAGCGGCAGGCAATGACACCATCATTTTTGTCACAGACAAAACACCTTCTGATTATCCTTCTGCAGCAGAAGCAGATTACTTCCGCGCAATCCTGAACAAATATGTGGAAGAAGGCAAAACAGTCTTTGTAGTATCCTGCACAGGCAATGCTTACTGGGCTTCCACAAAGGACGGCGTGCGTTACATCAATCTGCCTGACCTGTGGAGAGCAGACGGCACAGCAAACAGCAATGTATATATGCTGAAATTCCGCATTGCAGATGACGGTGTGACATATCAGCCGGTAAAAGTTTGAAAATCATGAAAAACAGTGGGAAAATAGAAGAAGTTTCTTAAATTTCCCCCATGTTTCTTGTAAAATCAGTAAGAATACGGTAGTATAAGGTGGGTAGATATTCTCTATCCACCTTTCCTTGTGTTTCGGGGAAAGAAAAAGAGAAAACAAAGAAACTTCAGGAGAAACAAAATGACGACTCAGAAAAAAAACAGCGCCGTGAAAGCGGTCAGCTTTATGATGCTTATTACTCTGGTGGGAAAAGTGCTGGGGTTGGTGCGAGACCAGCTTTTGGCGGCCAATTACGGCAACGGCATGGCGGCGGAGGCATTCACCACAGCCAGCTTGATGCCGCGAACCTTTTTCGACGCGGTATTTGCTTCGGCAATATCGGCCAGCTTCATTCCCATATTCAATGAATATCTGAAGAAAAAAGGGAAGAAAGAGGCCTTTGCCCTTTCCAACCGTTTTATCACCCTCATGGGGTTGGTAACACTGCTTATGACAGTGGTGTGCGAGATTTTCTCCACACAGTTTGTATGGCTTTTTGCCGCAGGCTATGACAACGAAACGGCAGCACTGGCGGCACAGCTGTCCCATGTGATGTTCCCGACCATTTTCTTTACGGGCATCGCCTTTTCTTTTGTAGGGATTTTGCAGTCTTTGGATGAATTTAACGTGCCGGCGGCTTTGAGCGTAGCTTCAAACGCCGTTATCATCCTGTATTATATTTTCTGGAATGACCGCTTCGGCGTATATGGTCTGGCAGTGGCCTTCCTCATTGGTTGGGCAATGCAGGCAATCATCCAGATTCCTTCCATGATGAAAAAAGGGTATTTCTACCGCCCGGATTTTCGTTTCCGGGATGAAGGCATACGGAAGATTCTGATTCTCATGCTGCCTGTTATGGTGGGCACATGGATTCAGCCCATCAACCTGATTATCAACAACCAGTTTGCTTCCCATCTGGATATGGGGGTAACCACATTACAGTATGCAAACAACTTATATACCATCATCGTTGGAGTATTCGTTCTGGCCATTGCCAATCTGATTTTCCCGAAACTTTCCCGTATGGCTGGGGATGCCGAAGGGGATGGATTTGGACAGACCGTACGAGTGACCCTGCGGTCTATGATGTTTTTCCTGATTCCTATGATGGTTGGGCTTATGGTATTGAGCAAACCATTGGTAAAACTCATTTATGAAAGAGGCAGTTTTGACGCTCTGGGAACAGAAATGACAGGAACGGCTCTGTGCTTCTTTGCGGTGGGCATGATTGGCTACGGTGTGCAGACCATTTTGAGCCGTGTGTTCTACGCAAAACAGGAAGGGAAAATGCCTCTGGTGGCTGGCATCATTTCCATTGGTGTCAATGCTGCTTTGTGCTGGCTGCTTATGAAGCCCATGGGGCTGGGCGGTCTGGCGCTGGCTTCCGCTGTATCTTCCACAGTGGCAGCGCTGATTCTGTTTGTGCCGACAGTGAAACAGTATCCGGGCATTCTGGACAAAAAACTGGCGGCGGATTTGTGTAAAATGGCAGTATCCGCTTTGGTGATGCTGTTCTGTGTATATCTGCCTTATCGTTTTCTGGCAGCAAGAATGGGCGACGGGCTCATTCCACGGGTGATTCTGGTGGGCGTTCCTACCTGTATTGGTATCGCCGTATATATGGTGCTGACTTATGTGCTGCGGGTAGATGAAAGTCGTTTTGCATTCTCTCTGGTAGGGAAATTCCTCCACCGAGGCGGCGGCAATCCTCCCACAGGGGGCACACCGGAAAAGAAACCCGAAGAAAATACCCAACAACAGAAAGGACGGGAGGGTATGACGGACAAAATCTCTCTTTATATCGAGGACAGCTTCTTCTTCCGCCTGATTCATGGTTTTGTGATCTGGTTCTGGGGCATCTGGTCTCAGAGCTTAAGTTACCGGGCTTACCGCAGACTGGGACAGGCTGTGGGCAGAGCTTTTGGGGAAAGCAGTATCTTTACATTTCTGCGTCATAACTGGGACTATTGGATTCGTTCCGCAAGGGGACGGCTGCCCCATCTGCTTCATGGCCCTGCCAAAAGATGTGCTGTGGCAGTGCAGGAAGAAAAAGGCTTTGCAGCTACCATGGTGGCAGAAAGCGCCATCCTGCGGCTGTGTAACCAGAATTTCCTGATTATTTGCATTTGTGCATTGGCAGTTGCCATTCCCATTCTGCCTACCATGCTGCAGGCAGTACTGGCGGCAGGAACCTTTGCACTTTATGTGATCAATGTATGGATGGGACGCATCCGTATGCAGCGGACGGCGCTGGTAGGGGTGCTGGTTGGACTTTTTGCCCTCTGCGTGGTATATGGGGCGATGACCAGCTATCACTTCCCCAAAGCTGTTATGGTCATGGGTATTTTTCTGGTATTCCTTTCTGTGTTCTTCGTATGCAGGGACTGCATCGACACAGAGGAAAAACTGAATCTGGTATTGTTTGTTTTGATTGCAACAGGAGTGATTATTGCTCTGTACGCAATTTTCCAATATGTGGTTGGCGTGGAAATGGACGAAGCATGGGTGGACGCCGAAAGCTTCGACATCACCACACGTGCTTATGCCACATTCAATAACCCTAACGTATTAGGGGAATATCTCATTGTCATTGGCTCTTTGGCGGCAGGGATGATGTGGAAATGCCGCAACTGGGCAGGCAGATTGTTCTATACAGGATGCTTCGGTATTTTGTGTCTGGGGCTGCTGGCTACCAACTCCCGTGGGGCGATGCTGGGGCTTATGTTTGCCGCAGGGCTTTTCGTACTGCTGGCGGAACGGCGGCTCATTCCCGTTGGGATTGTGGCACTGCTGGCAATGCCTTTCATACTGCCAACCAGTTTATGGGAACGACTGCTCAGTTCCGTTACCATGAGCGACTCGTCTTCCCAGTATCGTCTGTCCATTTATCAGGCGGGCTTTGACATGATTCGTCATTACTGGGTGACAGGTATCGGCGTAGATGCCTTCAATGAGATTTATCCGCTGTTCTCTCTGGAAGCGGCCAACGCTTACCATGTCCATAACTTATTCTTACAGGAATTCATCGAACTGGGCATTGTGGGCTTCAGCGTATTTTTGGCGTTGGTGCTGCTGTTCTTCCAGAAGATTTACAGCACCATGGCAAGAGCGGCAAGAAGATACCGCTTCATTCTGGCGGCAGTATTCGGCGGCTTTGCAGGTATTTTGTTACAGGGGATGACAGACCATATCTGGTTTGATTACAGCATTGTGCTGCTGTTCTGGTGCGTACTGGGCATCGGTATGGCAGCCGTGAGATTGGGAGAAAAATCATGGAGAAAGAAAAACTGAAAATTTATCACGTATTGACAGACCGCAATATCGGCGGCGCAGGACGGTGGCTTTTGAACTATCTGAAATACTGCAACCGGGAAAAATATGATGTACGGGTGGTACTGCCTGCGGACAGCCAGCTTTGCCCTGTGGTGGAAAGTCTGGATATTCCCGTTATCAAAATGGATGCCATGGCAGACAGTTCCTATGACAAAAAGGCGCTGGCACCTCTGACAGAACTGTTCCGCAAGGACAAGCCCGATGTAGTGCATACCCATGCCAGCCTGACAGCCAGAATGGCGGCGAAAAAAGCAGGTGTGCCTCGTATCTTCCATACAAAACACTGTATGGAAAACGTCAGCGGAAACACACTGAAAAGACTGGCAAAACGGATGGTGAACCATCGTTACAGCGACAGAGTCATTGCTGTGAGCAAAGCCGTAAGAAAGAGCATGATTGCCGGCGGCACAGACCCGAAACAGATTGTGACCATCTACAACGGTATTGAAATGCTGTCTCCTCTGACACCGGAGGAAAAGAGGGCGGTACTGGCGGAATACAGTGTGCCCGAAGGTCAGAAAGTTGTGGGCATCGTAGCCAGACTGGAAGAAGTGAAAGACCATGATACTTTCCTGCGGGCGGCAGAACGCATCTGCAAAGAACGGCAGGATATCACATTCCTCATTGTGGGCACAGGCAGCCAGATGGAACGGCTGAAGGCTGATGTGAAAATGATGGGGCTCACAGAAAAGATTTTGTTCACAGGCTTTGTTTCCGCTGTGGAACGGCTGGAAGCAGCACTGGATGTGGCAGTTATCACATCCAAGGAAGAAGCCCTGTGCCTTTCCCTCATTGAGTCCATGAGCGCAGGGGTGCCTGCCGTGGGCACAGACAGCGGCGGCGTCAGCGAAGTGGTGCGCCACGGGGAAAACGGCTATCTGGTAGCGGTTGGAGATGATGAGGATCTGGCAAGACGGATTCTGGAAATCCTTTCCGACAGAAGCCTGTATGAAAGCATGAGCAAAAAAGCCATGGCGTGGACAAGAGAAATGTTCACAGCGGAATTGATGGCGGCAAAAATGGAAAAACTGTATGCGGAGGCAAGAAAGTGATGGAAAAGACAAAAAGCAGAAAGATATTCGGTCTGTTCAACGGTCTGGATATTTTGATCATTCTGGTTCTGCTGGCGGCGGTGGCATTCGGTGTGTACTGGGTTGCCGGCGGAAAAAATAACGGCGGCGCTGCGGCAGAAACCAAAACATACACCTATGTGGTGGAAGGCAGACAGGTTTTGAACGAAACAGCAAACTTCCCTGAAGAAGGGGGCAAGGTCTTTGACAGCACCAGCTCCGCATATCTGGGAACAGTGAAAAGCTGCTGGACAGAACCTTTCCGGGAAGTGAATTTCAACCGTACCACAAACAAGTATGAAATGCTGCCGGTACCCGGCTACTGCAATATTTATGTGGAAATTGAAGGCAGCGGCACAGAAACCGATCAGGACATTACCGTAGAAGGCAATGTGGTAAAGGTCGGCAAGGAACAGAATGTGAAAGGCAAAGGATACGCCTTCAAGGGTTATATTGTAGAAGTAAGGGACGGTGAGTAATGTGGCAAAAAGACGACCCAATATCATAGATTTGCTGATTCTGGTGGTTGTGGTGGCGCTGGTTGCTGTAGGGGTATACAAATTCGGCGTTGTCAACCAGAAGGAATCTGCCGGCGTAACAGCAGAGGCATCCAAAGTGACTTATACAGCCTTTATTGACGATGTGCGTATGGCAACAGTCAATGCCCTGCATGTGGGGGATACCATGTACGACGCAAAAACAAATACTTACATCGGCACCATTACCGATGTGCAGTATGCGCCAAAGATGAAAAACGTCATTGACAACAGCGGCAACACCATTCTGGTGGAATATCCCGAGTATTACGGGGTTACCTTGACGCTGGAAGGCAATATCATTGAAAAGGAAGACGGCTACTTCGCAGAAGGCACTGTGGAACTGAAAGCCAATTCCGAAATGGAAGTTTATACGAAATATGCGCAACCCAAGATGAAAGTAACTTCAATTGATATTTGACAGGTGGGACGAATATGAAATATAAAGTATTGATGACGCTGATGGGATTGGATATCGGCGGTGCGGAAACTCATGTAGTGGAACTTTCCAAAGAACTGAAAAAACAGGGCTATGACATCATCGTTGCATCCAACGGCGGTGTGTACGAACAGGAACTGGCGGAAGCGGGGATCCGTCATTACAAAGTGCCCATGAATCAGCGTAATGTGATGAAAATGCTGAAATCTTACATGCTGCTGAAAAAGATCATCCGCAAGGAAAAACCGGACATTGTCCATTCTCATGCCAGAATCCCCGGCTTTATCTGCGGCATGCTGAAAAAGAAACTGAAATTTACATTTGTCACCTCTGCACACTGGGTATTTTACACAGGGATGGGGCTGAAATATCTGACCAACTGGGGCCAGAAAGTCGTTGCAGTCAGTGAGGACATCAAGCAGTATTTGATGGATAACTATCATGTGCGCAGCGAAAATATTTTTGTAACAATCAACGGTATTGACACAGATAAGTTTTCTCCCGAAACGGACAGCACAAAAGTCCGTCAGGAATTCCATCTGACAGGGGAAGAACCCACACTGGTTTATGTGAGCCGTATGGATGAAAGCCGTGCCATGGTGGCAAGACAGCTTATTGAAATCACACCGAAGCTGGCAGAAAAGATTCCCGGCCTGCGTATCATTATTGTAGGCGGCGGTGATGTCTTTGACGAACTGCTGGAAAAGAGCAAAGGTGTCAACAAGAAGCTGGGCAGAGAATGCATCACCATGACTGGTGCAAGAACAGATATCAACGAACTGGTTTCTGTAGCAGACGTATTCGTCGGTGTTAGCCGTGCGGCACTGGAAGCTATGGCAGCTGGCAAGACTGTTATTGTTGCCGGAAATGAAGGCTACATTGGTCTGTTTGGTGAAGATAAACTGGCCATGGCACAGGAAAACAACTTCTGCTGTCGTGGATGCGAAATGTCCGAAGAAGACAAGTTGTACAGAGATACGGTATATGCTTTCTGCAACATGACACCGGAAGAAAGGGAAAAAGCCGGCGCTTACGGCAGAGAAGTCATCTTCCGTTATTACTCCGTCACCAGAATGGCACAGGACAGCGTAAAGGCTTATGACGCGGCTTGGAAGGAAAGTCATGAAAAACAGTATCATGTGGTTATGAGCGGTTATTACGGCTTCAATAACACAGGCGATGAAGCCATCATGCTTTCCATGCACAAGAACATTCAGGAACTGGGGGACAATTACCACATTACGGTACTGTCCAACAAACCTGTGGAAACAAGAGAAAAATACGGCATTGAAGCCGTTTATCGTTTTGGTGTGCGGGATGTGCTCCGTGCCATCCGCCACAGTGACGCGCTCCTAAGCGGCGGCGGTTCCCTTTTGCAGGACAGCACCAGTACACGTTCTTTGATGTACTACCTTTCCATTACAGCGGCAGCGAAATTCATGCGGAAAAAAGTCATGCTTTATGCCAACGGCATTGGCCCTGTTTCCGGCAAGCGCAACCGCAGACTGGTGAAACAGGTGGTAAATAAGGCTGACCTCATTACCTTGAGAGAAGAAAATTCCTACGAAGAACTGCTGAGCATGGGTGTGAACCCGAAAAAATGCTTTGTGACCGCTGACCCTGTATTCACTATGGACGGCATTGCAAAAGAAGACGCATACCGTCTGCTGGATAAGGAAGGTATCCCTCAGGATAAACCTTTGGTAGTGGTTTCCGTAAGAAACTGGCGGGATATGGATAAATTCATTTCCCGTTTCGCAAAACTCTGCGATACCATTGTGGAAAAATATAACCGGAATATCGTCTTTTTGGCAATGCAGATGCCTAACGATATTACCATCAGCGAGAAGGTCCAGAAGAAAATGGAACAGCCTGCTTATATTCTGCGGGGCAGTTACACTCCCAGCGAAGTTATGGGCATCATTTCCACAGCGGACTTTATCCTGAGCATGCGTCTGCATACACTGATTTTTGCAGCAAGACAGCATGTGCCTCTGGTGGGCTTTGTATACGATCCTAAGATCGAATATTATCTGGAAAAACTGGAAATGCCCAGCGGCGGCGACCTGAAGAGCTTTGATATGGACCATACACTGGGACTCATTGATGATATTGTGAAAAACAAACAGGCTTATGTGACAAAACTGGAAGAAAAGGCAAAACACCTGAACCAGATGGCACACCGCAATGAGAAATACCTCATGCGCCTGCTGGAGAAACGGAAATAAGGGGGACAAGGGCAGTTATGAGAAAAATGACACAGATTTTGGATGTGCCTTTTGACGCTTTGACAATGACAGAGGCTGTGGAAAAGGTCATGGGATTTTTGGCAGATGACAAACAGCATTACATCTGCACACCCAACCCGGAAATCGTTATGGAAGCGCAGCATGACAAAGAATTGATGAAGATTCTGCGGGAAGCGGACTTGGTAGTGCCTGACGGCATCGGCGTTGTATGGGCAAGCCGCTACAGCGAAATCCTGCTGACAGAAAGAGTGGCAGGCTATGACCTGACACAGAATATCTTCAGCCGCATTGCCGGAAAAAATGAAAGTGTATACTTTTTCGGCGGCGCACCGGGGGTGGCTTCCACTGCTGCAAGACAG
>ERZ779894.957-NODE-957-length-31397-cov-9.428467_pt1 | contig 31397 bp, 10 predicted proteins | sample MGYA00511587_ERZ779894 | MGnify/ENA primary metagenome ERZ779894 (study PRJEB29588, sample SAMEA2160490) | human gut metagenome | biome: human gut; feature: human-associated habitat; material: faeces | place: Denmark | collected 2008/2010 ... | reverse complement strand
CTTAGAAACCTGTGACATTACTATCGAGCAAATCCCCGAATACGAAGGCTATCTGATTACTGATGGGGTAGACGACTTAGTTAAAAGTAGTGGTACCTTTGATTTAGGCCAAGATTGGACTTTAGTAGGGGAGTGGTATTTTATAAACACAGGGTCGAATGATAATTCAGGTATTTATAAATCTACTGAGTTTGAGATAAGGAATTATCAAGTAAATACGGTAATAAAAATCAAGTATGGTCAAGATATCGTGATTACTGATCAAAACAGTGTCAACGCTGTTTGTTCCGATGGTACGATCTATTTAAAAGACTGGACTAAATTTATACACGATAGACAAATAGGGAGTCAAAGTCGAAATACCACTCTTTTGATAGGAGCATCGGGGAATAATTATACTAAAATAGCTTTCAAAAATCTAGCTTTATATAATAAAGTCCTTTCAAGAGAGGACTGTATCAAAGCATATGATTATTTACAAACATTAAAAGCAAAATGATATGAGATTTATAGAGATACCAGTAGAAGTATATGATCTAATACCAGAGGAAACAAAGAAACAAATGAGTATTGATTCACCAAGATACAATGTATATAATACTAAAATTATAATGCATCTCACACATTATGAAACATTGTTTCCTTCTGATATGAAAACAGATGGAGAAGAAATAACCGAACCTACGTATCCATTTCCTGTATACACATCCCCGTCCTTAGAATTTAGTAACTTACTAGCTTCAGAAGAATGGAGCTCAAATGAAGAAGAATATGACATTTAATTCATTAAATTCAATCATAGACGATATATTTCTCATACTTAGGGATAATAACATTTCCGAGTCTGAGAATCTATCACGTATACAGGTAGAACAATGGATTCATCAATACAGAGCCTATCTAATCAAACAAGATTTGGATAAAGGTAGAGACATAAATGAATCGTATGTTCAAACAATAGGACCATTACATATTTCTAAAGTACGTAATTGCCCTACAGATGGATACAATTATAAATCTGATGAAGAACTACCAAAGTTTATAGATTTACATTTTGGATCTGGATTGATTTGTGTAAAAGACTTAGATGGTAATTTGATTCAAGTTGGAACTGAAACCAAAGCAAAGTATCAAATTAATAGAAAATATACATGCAATGATTATATTGCATATCTTAAAGGAAATCATTTGTACATAATGGGACCAGAACATCTAGAGTATGTTAGAATAGATGGTATACTAGAGGACCCAACATCAATTGGTGAATGTTTTGATAGGGATGATACACCATATCCTGTTCCTGCAAACATGATACCCACAATTAAAGATATGATCTTTACTAAAGAATTAAACTTGATGCTGCAAATGCCAAATGATACTACTAACAATAGTACAAATGATGTAAAAGTTCAATAATGGAAATTAATTTTGATGTTTTTGATAAGAAATGTAGTGGAGTTTACATGATAAAAAATGTTTTAAACAATCACAAATACATAGGTAGTACAAAAAATTTTAAACAAAGATTAAAACAACACCTTAGTGATTTGCGTAATAATAAACATCACTCCCCACATTTACAAGCAGCTTGGAATAAATATGGTGAAAAACATTTTGTATTTCAGATCCTTGAAACATGTGAACCTATAAAGGATACATTGATGCTTTTAGAACAAAAATACTTAGATTTGAAGCCAGAATATAATATTCAATGTACTGCATACAGTTGTCTTGGAAGACGTTTCTCAGAAAAAGAAAAACAAGAAATAACCAAAAAAAGATTGAAAAGTGGATTTATTGAGAAGGTTAATAAACCAGTAATACAATATGATTTGGACTGTAATTTTATAGCAGAATATCCGAGTATTAAAGCAGCAGCAGAAGCAGTAGGAGTTGGTAAAAACGCATCAATTATAGCGTGTTGTCAAGGAAAATACACTCAATCTGGTGGATATATATGGAAATATAAACACGATGCAGATGATGTAGAAAGAAGATACCCAGCATATTATAAAAAAGTTATACAGAAAGATAAAAATGGGAATATAATAAATACGTACCATTCTGCAACAGAAGCTGCAGATGCTTTATTAAAACACGAATTAATGAATAAAAATAGAAAAATTGTTAGTTGCGCTATTTCTATGTGTGCTAGAGGAATAAGTAAAACTGCATATAAATACGTATGGGAATATGAAAACTAAATCTTACACAGGTAGTTCATTTTATGAATCGTATATCAAGTATGTAGATGATAATCCATTGTATCAAGTAGATTACAAAACCTTCAGAGCAATAATAAATGACTATTTTAAATATTTAAGAGATCAGTTAATAGAGGAAGGTAAAGAGATAAGACTACCTTGCAGAATGGGTACTTTAGCCATAGTAAAACACAAACCTAAGGAATACACTGGTAAAAGTCTACGTATAGATTACGCCGAATCCAAAAAATATGGTAAAGTCATATATCACCTTAATGAAATTACTAACGGTTTTAAATATCGTTTTTATTGGAATAAAAAGAACATGATAACTAGAAATAAAACGAAATATCAATTAATTATGACAAGAGATAATAAACGTCATTTAGCACATATACTTAAGAATCGCATTAGAGACTATGCAATAGAATTATAGAGAATTATGATTACAAAATTAACTTCAATTAAAACGGTAATTGCTAAGATAATTGCTGATCTAGATTTGAAAGAAGATGACATGAGAATAAGTGACATCAGATCTTGGTGTGGAGAAGCAATTGAAAAGATTGGTGCTGTTACACAATTTATTCCAAAAGTATCTGGTCAAGATGGTACTCCAATTACTAAATTGTGTGGGTATCAAGCATCATTACCATGTGATCTTCATCAATTGCATCAAGTTGCATACTCTTTTAATTGTGATGGACCTTGGTTTCCTATGAGGAAAGCTACAGGTTCATTTGCTGTTTGGGGACATGGCAAATGCTGTTGCAACTATGACTGTTATGATGAACTTGGGCACAAAAAGGAATGTAGACACAGCAATTGTTGTGAACATTGCGATCCAAATATGATTGTACAAGAAGATACAATGGTAAATTTAGTAGTAGATATGATTGGTAACATTGATAAAACAGAGGCTTTAGAATTGTTAAACACTAATCAAAATTTACGTACAATCATTTCAAATCTTATAAATGAACGAACATACAATGATGGATTTAATACTGCAAATCCTAGTGGAGGGCTGCAATATAGTATTAAACCTGGATTTATAATGTGTAATGTTCCATCAGGTTACTTAAAACTATCCTATAGTGCAATACCTACTGATGAAGATGGATATACTTTAATACCAGATTTAACTTCTTATACTGAAGCTATATACTGGTATGTTACAATGAAACTGAAATACCCTGAGTATTTGAATGGTAAATTAAATAGAGAAGTATACTATGATATTAAAAGATCCTGGAATTTTTATAGAAACCAAGCATATGCTGAAGCATTGATGCCAAATGAAGATGGCATGGAGTCTATTAAAAATAACTGGAATAAAATTGTTCCAGAATTTAGAGATCATAATACTTTTTATTCACATACTGGGGAAAGACAAATAATTTATAACGCAAATGAACGCTACTAGACAAACAAACACATTTGCTGGGGGTCTTAGTATGGACGTAGATTATTCCGTATTGAAAGATAACCAGTATATATATGCAGAGAACATTCGTATACTAACGAATGAAGGATCTTCTTTTGCAGCAATGCAAAATATAGAAGGATTTTTAGCGTGTAGACCTTCTTCAAATTTGTCTGGTGAAACTATCATACATGTTACCACAGTAAGAGATTGGGCGATTGTCTTTACTAAGATTAATGGTACAAATAACAATAATGTATATAGAATTGATTTTTCTAGATCCCAAGAGGAACCAATTGTAACAAAAGTAGTAACTAATAGACCTTTAGATATAGAAGTATCATCTAGCAACGTAGCTGCAATTAGTAGTGTATGTAGATGGGAAGCAAGTAATAATGTAAAAGTATATTGGGCAGATGGTCATTCACAAATTAAAGTAATCAATGTGGATGATGATCACATATCTAGTAATTCATCTATTACTTCGGATACTATAGTAATGCTACCAAAGGCTACATTACCTCCATTTGAATTTAATGGATTTGGAACAGGTAGTTTAGAATCTGGAATGATACAGTACTGTTATCAATTGTTTAAAGTAAGAGGTACAGAGTCTGCAATATCTCCACTTACTCCTCTTTATCATTTGAGTGATAAAGACCAAAAAACTAATTACAATGCTGTAAGAGGAAGTTCTAAAGGACAAAATACTGGTAAGTCCATAAAGTTACAGGTAAGAAATAATAGCACTGGATTTGATAGAGTTAGAATAATCTCTTTATTTTATAAGGCAAAGAATGAAGTACCTGTAATATCTATAGTAGATGATATAGTTATTGGCACTGGTTCTGTAATAAACTATGAAGATAAAGGTGGTAGCTTAGTATCGGAATTAAGTATTGATGAATTTAATTCATTAGCTAATTATACATTTATACCTGAAGTAATAGAATCTAAAGATAATAGGCTATTTGCTGCTAATCTTACTGAGGAAACATGGGATGTAGAATATGATGCTAGAGCATTTAGAGCTAATTCTTCTGGCAATGTATTATTGTTATCTAACTCTGGCTCTTCATTAAACTTTGCTTTATCTGCATTAACTACTACAAATATACCTAAAGATCATGATTGTATATGCCCATTTAATGTTGATGGTAGTGCTTATAAATACACTACTTCTCCAACAGGAGGATATATACAAGGTGGTAAAGGTAAGAATGTGTCTTATAGGTTTATTACTACAGACTTGTTAGAAGATGGATCTACCACATCAAGAGGAATGGTAAATGAAGAATTTACATTTAATGCCTCATCAAGATCTCTTACTAGTCTAGATATCAACTACGAGGGAAATGACAAATCAAATTCAATAAGTTTATCATCTGGTAATAAGATACCAAACTATTCTAATGCTGAAATAGAATCCAAAGTAAAAGGATATATGAGGGATGAAATCTATAGATTTGGTATTGTATTATACAATAAACAAGGTTTAGCATCCCCTGTACATTGGATAGGTGATATAAGAATGCCGTCTAATAAAGATACGGGTTATAAGTTCTTTACTTCTAATGAAGCTAGTGATTATGGATCTAATTTATCAGTTGTTACTAAACCACTTGGTATTGAATTTGAAGTAAAGAATCTACCTTCAGATGTAGTAAGATATGAAATAGTTAGATGTGAAAGAACACTGTCTGATAGAACCATATTAGCGCAAGGTGTAGTAAGTTGTATTACAAATTATGATAGAGATTCTAACATCTTAACACCATTCCCATATCTAGCTTATTCAAATAAGCATGGCTATTATGCAAAGACCCACAATAATGGAGATTTCCAATATACCTTTAATTTGTCAAATACACAATCTAACAATTATTTCATGTTTGTATCTCCAGAAATAGCAGTCAACAGAGAAAATGCTGATGCATTAATTGATAAGTTTCAAACAGTTGAAAAGGTAGGATATATGACATCTCCTATTACTGCGGACGGTGATTGGGGAATTACAGAAGCTGGAGCTACAAAAGTATTAGCAAATGCTAGATCTATAAAGTACGATGGTACTACGATAAAACCAACTAAAACATTAGATAATCAACCTAGTAATGGCTATGTATCTGGTGGGTGTGTTGTAATAAATAATGATGATTTTTATGCAGCATTGTTAGCTAAATACTATGGACTATATGTTGAAAGTGGTGTACAATCAGCTGCAATAGAAAGTGCAAAATATGCTGGTCCTAGTAGTCCTTGGTTAACAAACGGTGATCAGCCTTGGTATAATGCTGAAGCAGTAACCATTGGTGATAAAGTATATTATAACTGGGTATGGGATAATATTAGAACCGCAGGAGATGGTGAAGTAGATAAGACTGATGCAAACAATGTTAGAAAATATGGTCCACATGGGATTTGTGCTATATTCAAAAGTGATAATATGATCTCTAACATATCTTTAGCATCAGGATCTTCAAGTGCTAGATATTTAAATGCAGTAGCATTATGTAATATTAAACAAAGTGTAAATGCTTATGGTGGTAATTCCTACTCTGCTGTACAGAATTCTGTGTATATTACTACAGGAGCTAGTGCTGAATCTAGTGTTTCCACAGTGTTGTGTTATGGTGGCGATACTTATTTAAATATATTTGATTATAATAACTGTATGTTTAGTTACAATACAGATGATTATTATAATAATAAATCAAATAGATTATTCTTAGGTGCGTTCATACCGTGTGAATCAAGTGTTAATTTAGCATTAACTCATGCTGACTCATCTATAAATAGAACTTATCAAGCTGGTGATGGATATGCTAATCATTTCGTAGAAGATGATATAGTTACTGTTGGTGATTTATATACTCAGAACACTCCATCATATGCATACAATGATGCTTACTCTGCTCAACCTAATGCAAAAAAGTTTGTAGCTAAATCTATTTATAATATAGATAATCTATTAACAGATACTCGTATCATATCTTCAGAACTGAAAACAAATAATGAAGTTACTGATTCGTGGACAAAATTTAAAGTAGCTAATTATCTTGATGTAGATACTAGATTTGGTCCAATTAATGATATGAAACTGTTTAAAAATAATTTAGTATTCTGGCAAACAGACGCTTTTGGCACAGTTGCAGTAAATGAACGTTCTATTATAACTGATAATAATCCAGGTGCTCTTACTCTAGGTGTTGGTGGTATACTAGATAGATATGACTATTTTACTACAATGAATGGTGAAAGTCCAAACCAGTTAAGAGCAAATACTCAATCAGATAGCACTGTGTACTGGTATGATAGTAAACGTAATGAGATATGTGGTTTTAATGGTCAATTACAAACAGTATCTAAATTAAAAGGAGTTCAATCTTATTTGAATAAGAATAAAGACTTGTTTAAAAAAGATCCTATTGCAGTATATGATAAGAAATACAATGAAGTTCTGTTTACTCTAGGAGATAAAACACTAGCGTTTAATGAACAATTAGGAGTATTTACTTCATTCTATAACTATAATCCAGACTATTATGCAGAGTTTAGTGATAAACTATATTTATTTAAATCATTGAAACTGTTTAAATATAATGGTGGTGAACAAGCTGATTTAGATTCTGACAAAGCAAAGGTATCTGAAATAGAATTTGTAGTTAACAAAGATTATCCACAAACCAAAACATTTGATAATGTTGAATATGGTGGTGATTTTACTACAGATACTAATTTTGATTTGATATTATTTACTACAAAAAGACAAACTAGTGAAACATTGACTAGTGAAGATATTGATTACAGAGAGGATACTTATAAATTTGCAATCCCTCGTAATTCTTTGAAGCTTAATGAAGTAGAACAACTGGCTAACAAATCATACAAAGATAGGATGAAAGGAAAATATCTTATCTGTAATTATAAGTATGATTGCAATGGTGGTAATAAATTTAAAGTGCCATACATTAGTACAGCTTATAGATACTCAATGATATAATATGAAAAAGAAAAATAACAAAAATACTATACCAGCATATGCGTTTGGCATGGATCAGTTGTCAAACTACCTTGGTGGAGCTAATGTATTTGGCTCTGCCATTTCTGGTTTATCAGAAGAAGGTTCAACAGGTGATATTGCAGGTAGTACTATTGGCAGTGCAGCTTCGTTAGCCGGTGCTGGTCTCACTGTAGGTGGTCCTATTGGTGCTGCTGTTGGTGGTGGATTAGGATTAGTGAGTGGACTTATTGGTTCAATTAAACGCAAGAAACAAATGCAAGCGTTAAGACGCAGAAAAGAAACTCTCAATAAAACTAAAATAGGTATGAATGCCGCAGCTGAAACTGAAGGAGAATATTGGGATGATAATGATCTTGCATATACATTTGAGAATGGTGGAATACTCCCAGACTTAGCTTACTTGGACAACAATGAAGTGGTTAGAGATGATTATGGAAATATTGTTCAAGTTCCAAATACTAAACCAGGCACAGATAATCATTTAGTCGATGCGTCTACTTTGGAATCTGTGTTATCTGACAAAATTAAAAGACCTGGTACAAAGAACACATTTGCTAAGGAAGGACAAATATTATCTAAGATGACAAAACCTAGCAAAGGCAAAGATATATTTGCTGAAAATACAAACAGATTAAATAAAATAAATGCTAACAAAGCTTATAATAAATTGTTAGCAGAACAAGAAGCCGTTAAAGCTGCTAAAGGAGTTAAACCCAAAGTAAAAGGAATACCTGCATATGCAGATGGTAAGGGTAAAACTGTAGACGATGTTAGAAGTAAGATGAATGCAGATACATACGCTGCATATTCTGATTTCTTTGATGAACTCGGTACAGGATTAAATAAATTTGGTGAAGCATTGGGGTATTTTCCAAAACGCATATTTGGTCCTCTTATAAATAACAAGAACATAACTAAAGCTGTAGAATCTGCAAGAAATACAAAGCCTTCTGCCACTTCTATGGATTATACTGGTGACACCAACATTAGTAAAGTATTTAATAGAAGTACATCTATGAATCCTTTATCAATTGGTTCTCCTACTACTGGTGCTGGGTTTTCATATCCAACACAAACAGTAGATGCAATCACATATGCAAACGACGAGCCAATCTATGTTGACATACCTCTTCGACCGATTGAATCTGAACCAACTTTAACAAACACGTACACAAATGCATCGAATAAACAAGTTACAAAAACTCCTAGTACTACTGGTTCCGTAACCACCAAACAGACAACCAAACCCAACATTACTAAAACCACTACTCAAAGATTATCTGAACCAACAATACCACTAGTAAATACTAGTATGACAATAGATTGGGATGATGTTGTTACTCCAGTAAATATACCAACGTCTGCAGATGAAGCTACTAAGAAACGTGCACTTGGTAAACCAAAAAGTGGTTATTCACCAGATTGGTTATCATTGGCTCTTACAGTGTATAATGCTTTGCAGTCATTAAGAGGACCAGAAGAAGAACCATTAGTATTAAACCCATATGCTGGTGCAGTTAGAAGTACAATGGCTAGACGTAAAATGAATATTGAACCCGCAAGATTGGCTAACAGTAGATCAAGAGCTATTTCAAACTATAACTTAGCAAACACTAATGCTAACACTGGTTCTAATTTAGCAGCAAGAACTCAAGCTGCTGCTGATGAATATGCTTCTAATGCAAATATGTATGCAACTAAACAAAATGCTGATAATGCTTACTTGGGAGAATACGCAAATACTCTTAATAATTTAGGACAACAATTTGTACAAAGTGAAAATATGTACAATGATCTTAATGCTAGAAATAGAGTTGCTGCTAGAAACTTTGGAGCAACTGCAACTAGTCAACTTGGTAAATGGTCTCAAGTAAATAGACTAATGCAAAATCAATCTAGTAGGGATCAAATGACACTACCATTCTTAGCTGATTTCTTAAGTCAAGGATTTACTAAAGAACAAGTGGATAATTTATTAACAAGAACTAGAAATAGAGTTTAATATGGTAAATAGATATGATAATCCTGCACAAGCAGAGTTCATAAATACATACGTTCCAATTCCATTTGAACAATTGTATACACTTGGGAAGCAGGCAAAAGAAAATGTAGATCAAGCATTAAAAGATTATTCAACAGCTTTGGATAAATGGGCTGAATTTCAATCTCCATCCGCTGTTGACACAAAAGCATACTATGATGAAACTTATGGTAGAGCTTTGCCTGTGGCTGAAGAACTGTCTAAAAACTTAGACATGATAAAAACTGCAGAAGGTAGATCTAAGATATATTCAGCAATAAACAATGTAGACAGAGCTAAATTAAGTATGCTTCGTCAAAGTGCTGAAGGTTTAAGAGAGAGACAAAAAATAAATCAACTTCTAATGCTAGCAGGTAAATATAATCCCTTGTGGCACTATGTTGATTTTACTGGTTATAACACACTTACTTCAGGCATTTATAATGATGTATCTCCACTAGGTTATCAATCAATAAAAGATCTTACAGATAAATATGTAAATAATCTTAAAGATAGCTATTTGGGTAGATCCAATGGTTTTATTCATACTGGTGTAACTGGGGATCAAATTAAAAAAATATTGGATGAAAATAAAAGTGGTATACTATCTACTCCTGAGGCTCAAATGCATATGCAAGTGTACTTAAAACAGAACCCTGGAGCAACTGCTGAAGATGCTGCAAATGCTTTTATGGAAAGAGCATATATAGATAATCAAGAATACATTAGAAATAATATTACAGTAGATCCATATGAAATGCAAGCTTTGAAAGAACGACAAGCTTTAAGAGTTGCAGCTACACGAAAAGGAAAAAATGGTGAACAACCCACTGATTATCCAGATGCTTATACTAAATTGTATAATGACGCAGTAGTTCAAGAAAAGCGTCAAATGCAAAATAATCCAAATCTAACTAGAACAAGATCGTTTATAGAAGGCCAAGCATCTATGATACAAACTTTAATGGATGCTGCTAATGCTCTAGAGTTAGGTGCTATTACTCCAGAAGAATACAACACTATGTATAAAGCATACCAAGAATCTGCATCAAAGAACTACAGTAATGAAGCTATGGCAAATGCTTATGCAGAGGATGTTAGGGATATGTTTGCTAAACAATCTGATATATTCCCAGCTGTTGGAGTAAAACAAGAAAAGTTACCATTGTACTATGATACTGCGTCCAGAGTGTTGAACGAACTTACTTATCCTACTTCAGGATTAGTTATGAACCGTTACAATAAAATAAAATCTTCTAAAGAAGTAGAAATTAACAGTAATGATGCTATAACTAATGGATTTACTATTCCAGATACTAATGGGTTAATATTGTCCACAGACTTTGTAAACAAAGTAATGAAGGTTCCTTCTATGAAATACACTGTTCAGGATAATTCAAGACTTAATAGAAACTTTGCAGAAGACCTAAAATCTGGAGTATTCCAAGATGTTATAAAGGTGCCTAGAAACAAAATAGTGGTAGGTGAATCCAATGGCCAACCACAATTATTTCAAAGGGTTAGTGTTAAGATACCTATTCAGTCTATAAGAAATGCTAACTATGATGTTGACAGTTTTAAAGAAATGGTTAATAAAACTATGGGTTTAACATCTGAAGTTGGTTTAAGTGTTAAGCCAATAAAAGGTGAAAGTGTGGAAGATGCATGGGGTCACTCTGACACCAGAGGTGGTGCAGCTCTTACTGGAGAATACTTTACATTTGATGCAATGGAACCAATTGATCCACATGGTATAACAAGAATGACTTTTGATCAAGAAGTCAATAAAGAACATGGTGGGTCTAAACTACAAAATGATTTATATGATAGTTCATATAACGAATCATATTCTTCTGATATCGAACTTTATCAAACTATGCTTAATCTGTTACAATAATATATGGAAACATCTATATTAGACAAATACAATGCTGGTTTAACACCTTCTAAAACCAATGCTACTACTGCGGCTATACGACAAGTAAACGCCCAGCATTCCTCTTTAACAAAGATTAAAACGGGATATGATCGTGAATTGGAACAAACACCAATTGATGATTATGAAGAAATGTATCTATTGGACAAAGAAAATCCAGAGGAAACTCTTAAAGATAAGAGCTACTTAAAAGATGCATGGACTACTTTCATGAATAGTAGAGATCAAATCAATCTAATGTCGGAAAGAGCTAAACTAGCTAAAGATATAAACCCCGTATTAGATGATATTGGTTATGAATTGAATTTTCTTAGTGATAAGCAAAAGCTTAAAAATCTTGAAAATACTATTCCTACTTTGGATGAGAATTCTGAAGAATACAAAAATGCAATATCTGAATACTTTCAACTCCAAAGAACATTAGCAGATAGACAAGAGCAATACGATAGCATCTTGTCTAAATATGGTGAAAAAGAAGGTGATAACATTGATGCGAGAATTGAATATCTAAGTAATTCTAGAAAATCGTGGGAAGAAGAAAGATCTAAAGTAAATGAAGAAATAAATAATATATACTCTAACTTACGAGAAAGATCTGAAAATTATACACCGTCTTCTGAATTTAGAATAAAGGAACAAAGAGCTCAAGATAAACCTTGGTATTCCCCAGATTATTTCTTATACGCTGGTCCAGGTTTGACTGGTTCTTCTATGGCAACTGTTGATGGTTATATTGCAGATGCTTTAGCTACCGGAGCTTTGTGGTTAGGTAGACACTATGCTACTACTGGAGCATTGAACGCTGTCCCTGGAATTGGTGCTGCATCTAACTTAATTGGATGGGGTGGTGCAATTGCAGCTACAGCAATTAGTATAGCTGGAAATATCTATAGTAGACACAGAGAGTCTTTGGCTCAAGTATATGGTGCGTATAGATCTAGAATTGAAGATAGTTTAAAGGAACAAGGTATTGATATTAAGCAATATGCTGAAATTGGTAGAAACCAGTTAAAACAACAAAATCCTAATGTAGATGTTTCTAAGATATCTGATGATGAAATAATAGATAGAGTTATATCTGGAGAAATTAATATTAATGATAAGGCATTAGCAAATGCTAAAAGATCATTAAAAGATGGACTTGAAAGGGTTTATGATAATAACATGGCATTATCTGCTATGGATGTTGCTCAATCTGCTTTAGTATTTGCACCTCTTGGCAAAGCTATGGGTAAAATAATAACAGCTCCAATTAAAACTGCTTTAAATCCATTATTAAAAACAGGTACAAAATTAACTGAAGCTGCAGCAAGCAAATACAATAAGCTTGTAGATGCTTATACTGGGTTTAATGCCAGACTTGCATATAACTCTCCAGTAAAAAATGCTAGTTTACAAGCTGCTAAAGCACTTGGTAGATTAGGTTTCTCTGCTACTGGAGAAGCATTTGAAGAAGCTAACCAAGACATATTTGATTATGATTATATTTCTGGTAAGTATGATAAAAAGTCTAGCAGTGTCTTTCAATCCTTAATGGGGTTAGCTGATGCCAACTATCGTACTGCAAAGATATTATCTGGGATAGATACTGAATCAGAATTAGCAAATGATCCTCAATTTTGGAATGATGTAAAAGGTGGTTTTGCATTAGGTTTATACATGGGTGGACCTACAATTGCTTATCATTCTGGGTTAAAGACTTACAAAGACATGACTGCCAACTCTTTTGTAAGAGACGTAGTTGCAGATCACATTGGTAAAAAAGATGCAATGATCAAAGCTATGTCCTACTCTGAGATGGCAAACAAAAAATTAAACTATCAACAAAATGTACTTGATGTACTTGAAAACTACAAGTACAATCTACCAGAAGGTATCACTGAACAAGATTTAAATGATGAGATAGCTACTGCAAATAATATCTTTAGTTTATCTAAATCTAAAGTAAATCAGAACATTGGTAAAACTATTGGATATAATCCTGGAACTACTGAATATAATACTTTAATTGGGTTGCAACACTTGGCAACAATAGATGCACAAGAAGCACTTGACAATGCCAATCAAGCACAAGAAGCAGATAATAATTTCTATACTACTCTGGAAAATGATCAAATGTTAAACCATTATTCTCCAGAAGAAAAGCTTACTGCTGTAGCATTAACTAAATTAAATATTCAAAAGCAAGCGTTAGAACAATTAAAAACAGCACTTGAATCTAAACCAGAAGAAAATCAACAAAAATTTGGTATAACAAATGAATCAAATGCTGTTGGTAGATCTATATCAAAAGAGATACCTAAGATATTAAAAGATATAGATGTTAAATTAAATCAGTTGGCAGAAGGTACTAAATTTAGCCCAAACTTTGTAGCAACTCCTAATTTAGTTGGCAAAGGTGTTGATAGCTATGTTAACACAATGATTGCAAACCACGATCTTCTAATAGCAGAACACAAGATGAATGAAATCTTTGGTAATACTTTGGAAGATGGCAAACTCATAAATTTCAACAATGCTTCTGATGAATCAAAAAAACAAATAGGCAAAAAAATAAAAGAAAGAATTGATAAGTATATAAACAATTCAGATGAGTCATCAAAGATAGTAGAAGAAAATGCAAAAGATGTTGTTGAAACAGAAGCTGCAAAAGAAATGTCTAGAGAAGCAGTTAATCAAAGTGATGATCAACAACCTATTACTAACAACGAAACTCAAGTAGATAATCAAGTAGCTACTGAAGTAGAACAAGAAAAGGTTGAATCTCCAAAGACTCCTATAATGGATGATAGGGCTACTCCTGACATTGATACTAAGATACCAGTAGCAGAGGTAGAGATAAAGAAAGATGAGGAGTTTCCCAATAAAGGTTTGGAAGAGTTAAGCAAAGAATTTGAAGAAACTTTAGCCAAAGTAAGAGAAAAAAAAGAACCGGAAACAGAAGATACTGAAAGCAAACCTAAATCTAAACCTCAACCAGTTGTTGAAACTCAAGAAGATGAAGAAGATGAAATAGAATTTGAACGAGCTGATGAAAAAGCTTTAATAGATTTTGCAAACTCTGAAGCTGTTTCAGACGAGGATGATAAAAAAGTATCTGAAACTTATGAAACTTCTAATCCTGAAGTAACTGAAGAATCTCAAGTAAAATGGGCCCGTAAGAAGATTGCTACAGAATCTAAAATGAACAGAAGAGCAGATATGGACTCTGAGACTAGAGATTTGGATGAATCTTTAGAAATTGAGGAAATGGTACAAGATAAAGTATCTCATACACTGTTCTTTAATCCTGATGCTACAACGCCTATTTATCCTGGTACCAAGCCAGGCAAAGAATTAGCAGATAGAATAAAAGATCCAAACTTTTTTAATGATAGTTTCTGTGAGTTTGTTATAAATAAAGATTATACAGAAAAGGGGCATAAACCATATAAAGAAAATGATCCTAGTACATATGATTCTGCATCTATAATAATGTTAATTCATCATGGCACTGGCGATTATGCAATGGCTTTGAAAACTCCTTCTGGAGCTAGAACTTTCTTAGCAGCAAAATTAGCTAGCATACCTAAAGAAAGGCTTACAGAAGAGGATATTAATCTTATTAATAATGCTAATGATTTATCTATAGCAGATTTACGTAGATTTAGAAATGCAGTAATTTCTACAATAGAGTCTGCAACAAATGATGAAGCTGTAGTACCTAGCACAATAGTTAGAACTAAAGGAATACCTAATGTTGTTAGAAAAGATGGTAGAGCTGTATTCAGACCAATACACGAAGTAAAGGGCTTACAAATACCAACAGAAATTACTGATATTACTCCAGAAAATGTAACATTTGGTATAAGTGATGGTATTGTAAAAGATTCCGATATAATAGGAGCCAATGGTGAAATGTTGCCAGGTAAAGGGGGTAGTGGACAATTATTTATTTATCCACCGAAATCTAGTACTTTATCAAATCAAATGTTACCATTACAATTAACTCTTCAAAGATTTGACAGGAAACAAGCTGAGTTTTTAGCTGACTTGTTAATCAATTATGGCACTAATACTAACTCTGAATACAGATATACAGGAGTTATTGCTGGAGAATTAATTGACTTTATGGTTAGATTTGGAGATGCTACCAAAGTAACCACTGCAGATAAAACATTTGATTGGTTAAAAGAAAAGCAATTGTATATTGATGATAAATCCAATCTAATAGTTGGTGAAAAAACATTCAATATTGGTAACTTATCTACTCAGGATAAAAAAGACATAGTTGAAGCTTTAATGGGATTCCATTGGCGTGTAGCTAGAAAGAATTTCTTCAGCCCAATAAAAGAAGCATTACCTTCTGTATATGATTATTTTAACAATAATTCTGTTGATTTGCTTGATATCATTCCAGGTATATCTCTTACTAAGGATGATTTCATTTCTTCTACCCCAGTTTATACTATGGGTGTGTTAGAAAAAGCTGGTATAATAAGAAGTGACTTAGATGATCAACTATTTAAAGATTCTTTCGCATATGCTGAAGATGTTCAAAAGATACCAAGAAAGATCAATAATCCTGAAGTAAAAGAAGCTGTTGAAAATAAAGCCAGTTCGTTACCAAATATTCCTAGCACCCCAGAACCACAGACAGAGGTTACTGAAGATGTTACGACTTCTGAAGTTACAACTAAAGATGATTCTTACATAAAGGAAATAACTAATGATGGAGAAATAGATCCTTTGAGTTTGGGAATTGATGAAGATTTTGATGTACCTTTTCGTAAAGTTGCAGGAAATATATCAGAAGTAGTAACTCCAGAAGAAATTCAATGGTTTAGAAATAAATTAGGATTACCAGAAGATTCTTTACATATCGTTGAAGATGCTATTGCACTTGGCGGTAATGAGTATGCTATGGGTCTTGTTAGAAAAGATTCTACCATACTGTGGAAAGGTGCAGAACGTGGTACATTGTATCATGAAGCATTCCATAGAGTATCATTATTAACTATTTCTCCAAAGGAAAGAAAGAAAATTTATGAATTCTATAGAAATAGAACTGGTTTTGTTGGAAGTGATAAACAAGTAGAAGAAGCTTTAGCAGAAGACTTTAGGCAGTATATGCTGAATAAAGTAGATCCTGAATTAAATCTTCTTAAAAGAGCTTGGAAAGCTATTAAGAATTTCATAAGTAAATGGGTTTGGAGAACTGATACCAGCATTGATAATATTTTTAATAGAATCGCTTCTGGTTATTATAATAGATCTAAACAAAATTCAGCTGCTGTAAATGAATTTCTTGCTGCATATAAAGGTGCAGGTGCTCCATTTAAAATAAGAAACCACAAATTTAAAAACATTACTAACACACAATTCAAAGAAACTGTAAATTCACTTGTAGGTGCTTTATTTACATTAAATAACATAAGACTACGTGATGATTTGCAAAATCTTAATTATGGAGTGTTAAAAGCTGCATTAAAACCAGATATAACAGCTAAATTAGTTGAAAAAGGAACTATTACTAAGGAACAAGGAGAAGTTAGAGATGAAATCTACAATACGTTCGATACTGTATTTAAACCTGAAATCATAAATAAATTAAACGAGTATCAAATAAGAGCAGTAGATAAACAAGAAAACATTGATGCAGAAATTGATGAAAAAGCAGTTGGTAATAGCGTAGGAGATCAAATGGCTAACTACATTCAAGAACAACTGTCTGTTTCAGTTAAAGATAATGCTCTTGCATCTATAAAAATTTTCATTGCGACAATGCCTAGAACAGAATTTGTAATGAAACAAAAAACAAATCCTGATGGCACTGTAACCCAAGTACAGGGTGTTGCTGTAATAAAGAGCCCTGTTACAGGTTTACCTCTAATGGTAGATTTTGATAAATCTTGGAATACTATTATTAATGAGATCCACTCTGAAAACACATTCAAAGGGATGATGGACAAGAGTGCAAAACTTGCTAAAGTAGCACCGTTATTTAAAACTCTGTATAACGAGTTATATAAGGTTACAAACGAATACGTACAGAAGAAAGGTATTCAAGAGGATGAAGCTCAAAAAATAGCAAGAGAGAACTTACAAACTCAGTTTAGAAATACGTTCCGTAAAGCTAGACATAAGTTAGTTGGTATTTTATCAGAAAAAGTTGAAGATGAGAATGGTAATGAACAAACTAACTTATATGTTAAAGATGAAAATGCAAATAAGGTATCTAAAAACATATTAGAAGGTTGGAACTATAGTTTAATAACAAATGGAAGCGTATTAGACACTTCTGATAACTTATTCAAAGCAAAAGTTAGTGAATCTGAAGAATTCATAGCTAGAGAAATCAACAATGAGTTTAATAAAATAATAAAGGTTGTAGAGAAATATAAAACTACACCTAACAAAAAATTAGTAAATGGTCAAACTTACAAAGAATATGTACCAGAAAAGCTAATTACTATTAAGAATAAGATAGTTGATTTACTCAATAAAGTTGGAGTAGAAATTGATTTAGAGTCACTAAATTCTTTCCTTACTAAGGAATATTACAATTCAGATCCTACTGAAGCATTAGTTTCAATGTTATCAGATAGATCCAATAAGAGTATATACTTCTTCTTTAATTCCAAAGTAAAGGACTTAGCAAAGATTCAAGAAAGTGGCGTAGTTCCTGGTCAATACAATAGAAGTATTACAAAATATTATGCTGATTCTAAATTCTTAGGAAGACTTGCTGAGACATATGCCATGTTGCATCCTTCTTCTGATGAATTATCAGTATTATCTACTGATGGTAAATTGTTATATCCTATATCAGAACACAATTATTTGTCTGATATGGTTCAAAGATTGGATAATGATCCAGTAACGGTAGAAGCACTTACCAAAGTGTTATACAATACTGGTAATAATGACAATCCTAATTATTTCAAGGGTTCTGTATTGTTAACAAATTTATATAATAATGCAGATGCTAAAGGTAAAATAGGATTTGAAACTCTTGTTTATTTTAAAGAACAAGGAAGTGCAGATAAAGGACGTAAGTATACAGAAATATCCCCTCTTGAAGATTATATTGCTAAAATGACATTTACCAGAGCAGGTAGAATTATCTTACCTACTATGGGTGATTCTCAAACATATAATACGTTGTATGGTACTGCAATAAATAACTTCAAAAATCCATTTGATGTAAGCAATGGTGAAATAAAGTTCGATGCTCAAATTCTTAAAAGATTTATCAATTACTTTGAAACTGAATTAGATACCATTGAATTTAATTACAAGAATGAGAAGAATTTGACTGAAGAACAAAAAATAAAGAACTATGACACTGGAAACAGAAACGGTTATAGATTCAGATACTTCAACGGATTCTTTAAATTGAAAGAAAGACCTACATTAAATGGTATTGAATTTGAAAAAGATTTTTCGAACTTTAACGAAGCATTAGACCTAGCAGAAGATCTTGGTGGTAATGAATATGGAACTTCTATTATTTCTCAAATAAGAAATAATTGGAATAAGTTCAGTAATGCTGAAAAAGCAAATCTAATGAATAACTACCTATGGGATGCATTTAAAGATGAGTTAAATTATGCACAAGAATTAGGTATAATTAAATGGGATGGTAATAAAATAGCTAGTGTAACGAGTTTAGCATTACCACAGAAGGCATTAGAAGAAGCATCATCACATTATAAAAAATCTGCAACAGTTTCTAATTATAGCGAAAATCTTGGTGCTGCTGAAATGATTGGTAATTATTTTGCTAATACCATTTCTTCAGTAATTGAATTTGAGAAACTTTTTATAAAAGATCCAGCTTATTATAAGAATCCTGTAGATAAAATTAAACGTCTACGTGAAGTATTGTCTACTGGTGTTACTCCAAGAATAGATTACGAAGAAGGAAACCCAATGGCAGACCTCACTGAAGTGAACGTAGGTACACTATCAGATAATGTTATCGTAAGTAGACAAGCTGATCGAATTGCAGAGTATGCTAAAAGATCTGCGGCTATACGCTTGCTTCAGGAAATGCACAATATGACATTAGATGAGGCAATTAGAACTTACGATAGTTCTGAAGCTTTACCTCAGGATGTAGAAGATGCAGCTAATCTTATAGTAAGAGATAAATTTAATGGTTATCTTAATCCAAAAGGTAAAGTAAACCAAACTGATGCCACGGTACTAATATCTCCAGAGTTTTATAAAGAACTAGTACGTAGAGTAGATGGATGGACACCACAAGTAGCAAAAGCATTTGATTTACTTAATAATCCAAATGCAGATCTTGAAGCAGATATGGATACGTATGCAGAAGCATTGGCGGTTACATTGAAACCTTTGAAATTCATGTATTTTGGTGATCATTACGATGTAGGTGCTAAAAGGGATATACCAATATTTGATAAGATGGCTATGTTCCCTGTGCATCGTATTTTCTCTACTGGGGATATGGGTAAAGTATTGGAAGTTATGCAATCACGTAATATCCATATGCTTGCTTTTGATTCTGCAGTAAAAGTAGGACAAAGGGCTAAAGAGGTTAAATCAAGAATTTATAAAGATAAGACTAATAAAGAAATAGACATGGACAGTTTAATGTCAATGCCTACCCATAAACAGTCTTTAACTAACTTTAGACGTCAGTTAATTACTGATCCTCATCATGCAGAAAGACAGATGTTTGTATCTCAAGCACAAAAAGCTGCTATGGGTAATATCAGAAGTGCATGGAAATATACCACACCAGATGGTAAAGTGTACAGTGGTGATGAATTAATTAACAATTTTAATGGTGCTCATAATGCGATTACTGAGGCTGGTAGAAAAGAGATAGAAAGAGATTTTGGTATTACTCCAGATAAACCCCAAGTAAGTGTACAAAGGTTTGCTGAAATTATGCAACGCAAAGCTCTAAGTTCAAACATGAATGACAATGTTATTAATGGTTTGGATGTTGAAAATGGTGAAACTGTTGCACCAATTTCTGGTTTATCTGATAACTCTTGGATAGAGAGCGGTCTTATATCAATGTTGAATAAATCAATTGTTGATACCAACTTACCTGGTGGTATGTTTATTCAAATGTCTTCGATATTGTACAATAGAATTGCTGTAACTTCAGATGTACAAAATGAAAGAAAGTTAAGATTCGCAAATACCGATGGTACTATGGATTGTGTTATTTCAATCAACTTATTGAAACACATAATTCCAGATTATGACAAAAAGACTTTTAGTGAAGCTAAGAAGTGGTTAATAGATCATGGTATAGTTGGTCCAAATTCTAAGGCTATTGCAATGGGTTATCGTATTCCTGCTCAAGGCCAAGCGTCAACTGCAGCTCTTAAAGTAGTAGATTTGTATCCTGAGCAAATTGGTGATACTATCACACTACCTGATGAATTTACATCTCTTACTGGTTCTGACTTCGATATTGATAAGTTATTTGTTGCTAGGTACAATTATGATAAGAATGGTAATAGAATCAAATTTGAGACCAAAGAAGATTACACTAACAGACTCAGAGAAGCTGGCTTAGATGATGAAACCATAGTTCGTAAAGTATACGAAAGATATAATGGTAAAACTGATTTTGAAGCTAATTCAAAGGAAGCAAATGAAAATATGCTTCTTGACATGTATATATCAGTTATTTCTAACCCATTGAACTTTGCAGAAGCTAGACAACCACTAGATACAGTAACCGATTACTTAAAAGATACTATTCTTAAAGAAGTAGATACAATAACTGGTCAAGGTAAACGTACAAGCAAATCCCAACTGTATTATGCCACTCCAGCATTTCAGAGTAGAACTAAAGCGGAGTTGAATGGTGGTAAATTTGGTATTGGTCCATTTGCATTAGCAAATGCTCATCAAGTTCTTACTCAATTGGTCAAATTAAGATTTAAACCAAATAAAATTTTAAGAGACTATGGTATAAGTAATTTGTACGGTATCCAGAGTAATGATAGAAATAAGATCAATATCCTTGACTGGTTATCAGCATTAATCAATGCTCATGTGGACGTTGCAAAAGATCCATACATCATTCGATTGAATGTAAGGAAGTTAACATTTAATATGACTAACTTCTTGATTAGATCTGGTAAAGGCGAAAGTACATTTTATTTCTTGCCTCAACAGATATTAAAAGACTTTGCAATAGAATATGACAAATACTCTGGCTTTTATAATGTAGATACACAAAACAAAAATCCTGAAAGTCTAGCATATAGAACTATTTGGAATACATATTTTGAGAAAGCAAAATCTTTATCTAAAGGTAAATATGATCAGCTTTTAGACTTTTTGAATGATAAAGGTGTAGGTGTTAAACAAAGAGAAAAGATGTTTGATGTCAATTACTTGAAAAAGCAGTTGAAAAAAGAAGAAACATTTGATTGGTACTACAATCAGTTGCTTATTATGAAGACTTATCAAGAACTTAATCCGTTCTCAAGATCTTTGTCTGAATTAACCACATTATCTCAAATTGATACTAAGCGCTTTGGTAATAATTTTGGTTTACAAAGTGCATTCTTGGATAAATGGAAACAATTCATGGTAGAGCAACAAGTATTTGAAGATCCTATAAAGGTATTCTCAAATACATTCTTAGGTAAGAAAATGCAAGATGCATTAATATTCCCTAGAATTGCCTTCCAAAACACAATGATTAGACTTACTCCAGAATTTGAAAACTTAAGAACATTAATAGAATTCTATACTAAAGGTTATGCAATTAGTGATGATACATATATCAACAACATTACCAGAAGTATGGAAGCTACATATAAAGCTGGTTTCTTTAACAAGTATTTAGCTGAAAATGGAATAAAGCTTAGTAGTTTGTTAGGTGGTCCAAATAGTATTTCTAAGAGATTAGATAAAATTAAATCTGATGTAAGAAGTGGTAAATATCCAGATTTATTAAGTAGTGATGGTTCATTTGAAAATGTACTTATTAATAATATCTTTAGTAGATCAAAGGAGGATACCACTGAATTAAATGGTCCTGATTTTATTGCTTACAAACCAAACAAGAGTGGTGACAATAACTTAGAAAATGAAATCATCAGAGCTTGGGAAGAATTGTGGGATAGCGATTATCAGGAAATAAGAGATTTTGCAAAAGATCTTGCATTGTATGCTTTCTATACTTCTGGGGATGCATTTGGTAAGAACAATATCTTTAGATATGTACCTAATTCAATTAGAGAAGAAATAGGTTATTTTGATTACATTAGAGATTTAGAACGAAATCCTGATGATGCAGTCAAGGATATTAAAGTATTCCAAGTAATAAAAGACTTATGGTGGAATGATCACGTAGTTCCTACTATTGATTATTATGTATTAGATTCTAGTAGAGAAACCATTGAAGAAGAAGGTAGACCTGTGTATAGGGCGTTACCTCATGAAGATAGTGGTTTTACTGTAGTAAACAAGAAAGGAGTAGAAGTACAAATTCCTGGCATTATATATGATAAAAAGTCTCAATCTATAATTTCATTCAATCAAAATGGTCAACCTATATATCCACCATTTAAAAAAGTAAAATTAGATAGAAACAATGATCCTAGAACTACGTTCCTGTATGAGTACATAGGCATTAATGAAGATGATGCCCCAGTGTACAGATTGATTAACAAGAAGGGAATGAGTTATAGAGGAAACATATTGATTGAAAATGGTAGAAATAGATCTGTTCTTAAATACAACAATGTTGTACCAAATGGTTATGAGATTATGCCAGAAGAACAAATAACTTGGGTTACTGATCTTACTCCGGTAAAAGCTAGTTTACAAGCAAAGGCATTTAATCAAGCTGGTGAATTTAATACAGATATGCTTGCTAATATACAGCCTAGTATACCTACAAATCTTGCAGAAACATGGTCTCAAAAAGAAGGTTGGTCTACTAAATACTTTGGAATTAAAGTATTACCAAGAATAAATGAAGCGTGGCAAATTGAATTTGAATTAGCTCCTGATCAAACTGCTCCAGCTAAATTCGAAGGTGAGATGAAATACTATTATAGGGGAAATAGTAGACCAGAAGTAAAATCCAAATCAACATTAGAAGCAATTAAGAATGGTGAGAGAACCGCAACTACAAGATATGAGTCAGACGGACGTATAAATTACTGGAAGCGAGCCAAGGTTGGTGATATTATTAAATGGACACGTGGAAATGAATCTGTTAAAGTAATAGTTACAAAACCTTTAACTAAATTAAGAACTTCTGATGCTACTCAACAAGATTTATTTGCATCTGAACAACCAGCAATTACTGACACCACTAAGAAATTTTCTCTAGAACCTTTTATAAATAAAATATTTCCGGATTGGAAATCAAAAATTCCAAATTTACCAGAGGAATTAGCTGCTGAATTCATGTCGTGGAGTATTGTACCTGGTATAGATGCTTGGACAATAAAAGAAAGAATTGAGAAATATAAAGATTTTGAAATCGAAGAAGAAACACGGGAAGCAATAAAACGTGGGGATAAAGAAGGAATTGTTCAAGGTATTGCAAACACAATTTCTTATGAATTGGCTAAGGATGGAATCACAGAAAGAGATCTATTTATAAATTTATTTGGACAAAGTTATGTAGACAATGTAGATAGATATGTTGCTGAAATAAAAGCCGAAGTTCAGAAAGAAAAAGATACCACTAATGAATTCTTAGATTATGCTAATCAATTTGGTTTTACTGATGAAGCTGCTTCACTTGCAAAAGACTTACCAAAAGCAGTTGAAGAAGCTAAGAAAGTAGAAGAAGAGTACGTATTTACATTTAATGATGGGTTTAAGATCAATTTACCATTCTCATTAAATGATCAACAGAAATCAGCTTTATATGAACTAGAGAAGTTCATTGAAGACTATGGAACTGAAATTACTTTATCTGGTTATGCTGGTACAGGTAAATCTACTATCATTGGTATATTTAGTAAGTGGTTAGATCACAGAATTGGTAGAGGCAACATTGTATATACTGCTCCTACTCATAGAGCAAATGTTATAACTAAACAAAACAATCCTAATGCTAATGTGTATACGCTTTCTGCTCTATTTGGATTTACTCCGGATACAGATATAGCAATGGAGCAAGGTTCATTGGATTTAAGAGAACTAGAGTTTAGATCTAAGAATCAAGTGAAATATGAACCAGGTCAATTAATTATTATTGATGAAGCTTCAATGGTGCAAGACGGTTTGTATGAATACATTCAAAAAATCGTAGCTAAAGATGGTGTTAGTGTGATATATGTTGGGGATTCTGCACAATTAAGACCTGTAAAATCAGATCATATTTCTAAAGTATTTACATCTGATGGAGTACCTCAAATAACTTTAACCAAAGTAGAAAGAACGGGTGATAATCCTATTTTAAAAGAAGCCACCAGACTTAGACGAGGTGAAGGATTGAGTTACCAAACTGATATAAATGATAAAGGTCAAGGAGTATTGTACACTTCGGATGATGCAATTATAGATAAAAACCTGAAACAGATTGTTACTTCTGAAGAGTTCAATGCTGATCCTTTACATTTTAGAGTTTTAACTGCTACAAATGCTGCAGTATCTGCGTATAATTCAAAGATTAGATCTTTAAGATACGGAAAATTTGCTAAACCCTTTGTAAAAGGTGATATTATAATGGGTTATTCTAATAAACTTAGAAAGCCTGATGGATCTTATAAATTAGTAAACTCTGGGGATTATGTAATTCAAAATATAACAGACACTACTGTCAAGTTTAAAACTGATAAAGGTGATATAGAATTTAAAGCATTCAAATTATCAATCAGACCTACTGGCAGTACTATTATGGATGACTTCCAGATTACTGTAATTGATAAAAATGAACCAGATTCTAAGCTATTTGAAATAGTAGAATATAAAGACAGATTGTGGAGAATGGCTAAAGAAGCCAAACAGGATAAGCAAATATCTAAATATAGAGATTTGGTTCAAATGGCGTTTAACATTGATAATGAATTAAACATTACCAAGAATTTAGAAGACAATCAAGGTAGGTTAAAAATTAGAAAAGCAATTGATTATGGGTACGCACAAACTGTTTGGAAATCACAAGGTAGTACATACAGTAAAGTTTTAATACTCTCCAATGAAATTGATACGTTTGGTTATGGTAGAGATGTAATGCAATTAAGAAACGAGTTGAGATATGTAGCTGTATCACGTGCTAAAAACTTTGTTATAATAAATTCAGAAGCTGAAAATAAAAAGAAAGTTTCTATGAGAAACGAAATAGCTGAAGAGGATTTATTAGACGATATAGAATTTGAACCAGCTACAGAAGAACAAGCAATAAATGCATCTTTACAGGATTCAATTGATGAGTTAACAGCAAATGGTAAACAACGTAGAAAAGAATGTGAATAATTATGCAGTGTTTAAATATTAAAAATAAAGAGGTTGCAGCTTTACTCAAGGAATATACAAAGATATTTGGTAATGAAGATGCTGCATATTATGTATTATCAGAAAATAATGGTTATGGTTTAGATAAGGCTCCCAATGGGGAGCCATCTAAGCTCTTTTCAGACCTTTTAGAGCATTATAATGGTGATAGAGTAGCTGCTATTCAAGCTAAAGCTAAAACTTATTCTAAGAACTTTAGAAATTGGTTCGAAGACCGTATACCTACTTTCGATCCAAATACTGGAGAGTTATTAAAAACAGACATTATTAGATCAAAAGCAGTTGATAAAAATGGAGAGCCACTCATTATGTGGCACAGAACTCCATCAAAAAATATAACAGAATTTGATACAAAAAGAATAGATGGTGATGATGGTTTCTGGTTTAGTAGAAATAAAAATTATTACACTACAGATAAAGATGTACCAGCATATCCAGTTTATCTTAAGATAACAAACCCTTTTGAAATAAAACATCATGATTTTTTAGTAGGTATGGATGCTACTCATTTTTCTTTTGAAGAGATGGATAAATCACCATTTAGAAAATTCAAAAAAGAATATGATGGTTTAATAACATATCAAGAACATGAACCAGAGTTTTATGGAGATGCTTATGAAATAACTGAATATGGAACTTTTATTTCAGTTAGAACTCCTAATCAAATTAAATCAATAGATAATCAAGGTACATTCTCTACTCAGGATAATAATATTTATAATCAGAAAGCTGCCACTCAAAAAGCTACTGGTAGAAATAAGGAATTAGCTTTATTATTGCAAGAACTGTATCCCAATATTGAAATAGCTGCATTAGCAGATCCTAATCTTAGGGGTCAAGCTCAAGTAGAAGGGTACATGGCTGGTAGAGTCTTACTAAACACGTTGTTAGAAAATCAAGACACATTACCTCATGAATATGCTCACCATTATATTGCTTGGTTTAGAAACGCCCCTATTGTGCAAAGAGGTATAAAACAATTTGGTAGTGAAGAATCCTTAGTACAAGCTATTGGTGAAAACTCTGTTAAAGCTTTAAAATGGTATAATAGATTTTTTAATTGGGTAAAAGGATTATTTAATGAAAAACAAGACACTTTAAACGAAATCACAAAAGCATTTTTATCTGGTCGCACATTGGATAACTCTTATTTCTTTGGTAAAGAAATACACAATCAAAAAGTTGCTAAGATTCCGGAAGCTGTAAACAAAGTCTATGATAAGTTAATGGAATCTATTAAGCGAAGAATAAAAGACATCCAATATGCAAAATATAGTGACAGTAAGAAAGTAGATGAATTAAGAGCATTAGAGTTCAAATTAAATCAATTAGAGAATGACCAAGCTACTTTTGAATTTGTAGATTACATGGCAAGTGATATAATATCTGCATTAAATGAAATAAAAGCTTTACAAGCCAAAGTAAAGGAGAACCAAAAATATGATAACCCATTAAATGTAACTTCTGCTGAACTTGATGTGATAAAGAAAGGTTATATTGGTTTTTATGGCAACATTGCTACTAATATCCAGAACATGTTGGATGATGAATCTACGTTTGACTATTTAAATGATCCTCAATTAGTTGAGGATACAAAACAAAACTTAAAAAGGACTGTAGGTGACTACTATGAATTAGTAAGAAACTATAACAATTTAGCAGACATTGTTGCTAAAGATAATTTTATTAGAGAAGCAACTAAAGCTGGTTCATTTACTATAGATCATCTTAAAAAAATATTAGATGAAGGTGATGTGGATATAAATCTATGGGATCAGTGGGCAGGTAATACACAATATTCTAATAGTGAGTTAGTACGTATAATTCTTAACAAGATAGTTAATACTAAAAATAACGTTGCTGAAAAAGAACTAGAAGTAGGTAAAGAGCTTGTAGAAATACTATCACATGTAGATAAATCTAAGTTAGCTTATATGCATGAAAAAAATAAAGATGGTCATAAAACAGGCTTTATAACAAGAGACTTAAATTACGGTCAACACTATCAAGATTACTTGGAACATCAAAAAAAGTTAGCCGAAAAATTAGGATTTGGAGATAAAGATATTGCTGAAGTGCCTGGTTTATTGAATCCAGAGCAACTAAAGAAATGGAATAAAGCAAATAATGATTGGGAAGCCAAGCATACAATTCGTAAGTTTACTCCAGAGTATTACGAGCTAACTAACAGTCTTAGTGAAGAAGCAAGATCTCGTAGAGATTCCATAAATATGGAAATAAACCTATTGTTAAGTACTACCGTTGATAAGAACGGAGATTACCACAGAGAAGATTTATCCGATGAAGATTATCTAAAATTACAAGAGTTAGAAACTAGACGTAGAAATTTAGCTAATCCATATTATCCAGATGGTTCAGTAAAAGTTGGGTTAGATAAAGAAATAGCAATAGAAATGAGAGAGTATAATGAAAAATTAAGAGAGAAACTACATTATACTCCAAATATGGAAAAATTTAACAAAGCTCTACAAAATGCAAAGAAGAATCTAAGTCCAGAAAAATTTGCTAAGTGGGAGCAACGCAACACGGTTGACCAAATAGTCGAAGAATTCTGGGATGATGTTAAAACTCTTTCATCAAATACAAATAAATCTGACGATCAAATACTATATGAAAAGGCTAGAAAGAACATGTTGAGACTTTATACTAGAGAAGATGGTAAAGTAGATGTTGATAGTATGCCTGACCAAGTAAAGTCGTGGATTAATACTTATGATGAATTGATTTCTGAGGAAAGTTTGAAAACTCGTGATAAATCAAAGAAATCCAAAGTAATGGACATAGCTGAATGGGAAGTAAACCCTAGATTCTATGAAGAATTAGAAAGAGTTGAAAAATTAGGTCAAGCTGAATATAATGCGTGGGTTTCTATAAATGCTAGATATGACTATGAAGGAAATCTTGTACCAGCTTCTTTTTGGAAGAAATTAGTTCCGAAGAAAGAGTTAAGAGCTAAATACATGCGCAAAGTACCTAACAGATCCTGGTCTGAAATCGATAAAGAATCACCTTTCTACGATAAAAGATTTACTAAATATGCAGATCGTGGAGAAACAAGAATTCCAAATCCTGAATTGTATGACAACAGTGCAAATTATCGTAAAATAACTTCTGATTCAAACTTAAAGAAGCTTTATGATAAACTTGTTGATGTAATGGAATTATCAAATTCTAAGATTCAATTCTTAAAGTATGAAAATAAATATAGACTCCCACAAATAGAAGGTGGGGCATGGACACAAATCCGAAGTAAGGACAATATTTTAAAGGGGTTAGCGTATGCAATAGAAGATACTTACACTGTAAAGGATGATGATAATGCATATATGTTGGAAAATGCTAAACGATCAGATGGGTCACTTGTTAAACTTATACCTACTAGGTATATTAAGATGTTATCAAATCCAGACGCTTTAACAAACGATATAGTAGGATCTGTCATTGCTTATTACAAAATGGCAGAAAATTATGAACAAATGAGTGAAATTGCCCCAGAATTAGAAGTAGCTCTTGATTTTGTTAGTCGTACAGATTTTACCGATAAGAAGGGTGGTAGAATACAAGGTTTGGAAAGTAAGACATATGATAAATTAAAATCTGTACTAGATCAATTGGTATATGGTATGGAAAAGAATGCATTAGAATTAGATGTTCCTTTACCAAAAGGCAAACATGTGACAGTAAGTGTTGGTAAGTTAGCTGCTAATTTAGCTGCATACACTAGAATACAAGGCATAGCTCAAAATATGAATGTGATTCTTACTGGTCTTATTACAAACAAAATACAAAATAGACTCGAAGCAATTTCTGGTATATACTTTGGAAATAAGGAACTTGCACAAGCAACAAAATTAATCATACCGTCATATGCGAATGCAATAAAGAACATAGGTCATTCAAACAACAAAGACAAGGTTCTATGTTATATGGAGTATTTAGGTGTAGTAAGAGAAAATGCTCAAACCTTTAGTAAACTTAATCAATCTAGATTTTTAAGAGCATTAAATCAACACTTCTGGTATTTTGGACATGAAATGTCAGATTATGTAACAAAAGGTAAAATGGCATTGGCAATTGGTCTATACTATAAATATGATCCTGAATCTGGTAAATTCTTAAATAAGAACGAATTCCTAAGAAGATTTAAGAGCAAAAAGGAAGGCAATGCCAAATGGAATACTTTAAGTGTAACTTTTTATGATGCATTTGAAGTTAAAAACAACAAACTAGTAATAAAACCAGAGTACGCTAAATCTCTCGATGAAGCTACTATAAACAAAGTTAGAAATACGGCAAAACAAGTAGGTACCAGAATTGACACGCAATTAACAGACTTGGATAGAAGTAAATTACATGCAACTGTAATTGGACAATTATTACTTATCTTCCGTAACTTTATTTTAGTTAACTTACAAACTAAGTTCTTAACTAAACGTCAATTTAACTATTCTACAGGCATGTGGAGCGAAGCTCAAGTACCAGCTGCAGTTAAATATGTATATAGACATTACTTTAATCAGAATAAAATAGATCAATTAAAGGAACTATATCAAAATCATTATGATGAATTGGACGATTTCGAAAAAGGATGTCTTAAAAGAGTTACTTATGAAGTTTTATTTTCCACAGTAGGTTTTATGATCATTTCTTCTTTAGTAAGAGCGATGGCAGATGATGACAAACGTAATTGGTGGAAACAAGAAGCAGCGTATCTTACTCTAAGAGCTTCATTAGAGACACGTGGTAACATATTACCTATTGAAGTAATTAACTTACTTAATACTCCTACTGCCGCATGGTCCACTTTACAATATTGGGGTGACTTAACTACAATGATGTTGAATGATCCTACACAGGAGATAAAAAAAGGTCCATACAAGGGTATGAACCGATTCCAACGATCCTTAATTAAGGCCACTCCTTTAAGAAGTATATGGGAAGCACAAGATCCAAGATCAAAAATGGAGTATTACGATAATATGATTTCAATATTTAACTTTTAAAGCCACAAAAATTTTAACGGCCATTACAATAAAGCCCCTTCAGTTTTTGCTGTTGGGGCTTTTCTATATTTTAAATCTTGTAGTGATATACTTTCACCTACCGGTTTTGTTACTTTTGCAAGAGGATTAAATAGGTATTCATGAACTTTACTATCAACACTAATATTCCAAAAATTTAATATTTGCAATTTAGCTTGATATCCTAGACGTTCATATAAACCAAGATCTATTTTGTTTACTATGGAATGAATTGAATAAGCCTTATTAAAGGCAAATACTCTATAATTAATTCTA
>ERZ779894.939-NODE-939-length-31670-cov-4.523960_pt1 | contig 31670 bp, 25 predicted proteins | sample MGYA00511587_ERZ779894 | MGnify/ENA primary metagenome ERZ779894 (study PRJEB29588, sample SAMEA2160490) | human gut metagenome | biome: human gut; feature: human-associated habitat; material: faeces | place: Denmark | collected 2008/2010 ... | reverse complement strand
GCTGCGGAAGGGTATTATGCAAAGGCTCTTGAAATCAGCAAAAGACTTGCGAAAAAGTACCCGGATGACCCGAACTTGCAGCGTGACCTGAGCGTTTCGTACAATAAACTCGGCGGTATTGCGGAAGCACGGAACGATTATAAAGCTGCGGAAGGGTATTATGCAAAGGCTCTTGAAATCAGCAAAAGACTTGCGAAAAAGTACCCGGATGACCCGAACTTGCAGCGTGACCTGAGCGTTTCGTACAATAAACTCGGCGGTATTGCGGAAGCACGGAACGATTATAAAGCTGCGGAAGGGTATTATGCAAAGGCTCTTGAAATCAGCAAAAGACTTGCGAAAATGTTTCCGGAAGTTCCGATGCTGAAGGACGATCTTGCCCTTTCTCTTTTCAAGTGCGGGACATGCAGCGCGGACGGAAAGCTTTCATCCGAACAAAAAGCGATGCTGCGCAGCGCTGCCGCGATTTGGGGGGAGCTTTACGAACAAACGGGGTATGAATTGTATGCGGAGAGAAGAAAGATTGCTCAAAACCGATTGAATCAATGCAGTGAATAAGGAGGAAAGAATATGGAACAGAAGAAACCCGGATTTTTTGCGCAGCTGCGCGAAAAAATAAGAGCGTATCGCGAGATGAGAATGCTGATCAGAATGTTTGAAATCATGGAAAAAACCGATCGAAAGCTGACCAAAGCCATCGAAGAAGCGGATGAGCTGATCCAAAGCGGCGAAACGGACGACGAAGAATAAGCCGAATTTGACCCGCAGGGAACAGCGCGGGGAAGAAACGCTTCCGGGGAGCGCACACTCTCCGGAAGCGCAATTTATCAGTCACAAAACAGTTGACAAATGTTGGCGAATGCTGTATACTGTGAACGAAGATGCAGATATACTGTCACATAATCTTCACAAATCAACAAAAAGTATTGCTGTTTGACCCTTTGGGGATTGCTTTTCGACGGAATGCGTTGAGGTAAATTTATTGTTTTACCCTTTGGAGCAGGGGAATGCCCTGCCGAGATTTTGCACAAAGGAGAACATGCCATGCACGACAACACGGGAAACGCACGGAGAGTGTTCAACAAGTTTTGCGGCGCACCTGACAAATGCGGCATTACCTGAAAAAAGATGACGAAGAATTGAGCGTTTCATGCCGATTCAAAGGCAATGACCTTGTGATCCCCGCAACAATTGATTTTTAAAAGACTTTGAGCTTATGGTGGTTCGCTCGCAATTGCCCTGCATTGTTCCTGTTGAAAGAAGGGTTGAGTTCACACCGGCAGCTTCGGTTGTGAATTCATTGCGTGGAAGTTGAGATGTTTAACGAAAAGCTGTTTGCTCTTGCCAAGGGCATTGTGGATATTACAGCGTTTGTCAAATTGCCGGATGAAGAGTAACAAATAAAACAAGTCGTGCAATGCTTGGCGCGGCGAAGGAAGACTTTCGGAGGAAGAATGATAAAAAGGATAGTATCATTATTGACGGCGGCTTTACTGATTTGCGGCATTGTATTCGGTGCCGCAGCATCGGTCGTTTTCGCGGAGTCGCTTTATGTTCGAAAAATCGTTTCGGTTGTTTATGATGATTCCGCAAGCATGGGGGGTCAAAACTGGGCATATGCAAACTATGCCATGCAGACCTTCTGCGGCATGATGAACAGTGAGGATCAGCTTTTTATCACATATATGAGCGGGGTGCTGTACAACCCGCTGTACAAGCCCTACAGTGCGGATCTGTCCTCCGGAGGCATTCAGGGCTCCGTGGATTCCATCCGCAGCCACCAAGACAGCGGTTCAACCCCTTATGATGCCGTTGAAACAGCGATGAAAAAGCTCGAAAAAACGAAGGATTCGAATCCAAACACACAGTATTGGCTTGTTGTTATTACCGACGGCTATTTTAACGAGATGAACGGCATGTATGAAGACCAGGCGGTGAATATGCTGGATACCAATCTTGCCGATTTTACAAAGAAGACAATGCCGAACGGCACGAACCCGCAGGTTACTTTCCTCAGCATCGGCGGCGGAGCTGTTTCTCCGACGGAAAAGACGGACAAGGGCATTTTTACATATCACGCAGAGGATGCGGAAGGAATAATGACGACCATGTCCGCAATGGCGGACAGAATCTCCGGAAGAACACGTCTTTCAAGCAGTGATATAACTCAAGTTAACGATACAACCATTCGGGTTGAGTCTGCAATACCGCTGCTGAACATTGTAATGCTCCTTCAACAGACGGATGCAAAGCCTGTAAAAACCGTGATGAACAACGAGCTGTCCGCCGACGTGAACAGGGAAGTTCGAGTCAGTTTCCCGGACTTCAGCAATCTTCGGGGCGGGATTTTCATGGTTGGGGATTCAGCCAAAACAATGCCCGCCGGAACATATGAAATTACTTTTGATAAAAAAGTGAATATTGACGATTTGGTTATTCTGTTTGAACCCGCACTTGAAATTCGAATGAGAGCTTTTGTGAACGGACGTGAAATTACGGATTACAGCGAGCTTGACAATCTTTCGGAGGGCGATGAAATAACGATTTCGTGCAGGATCTATGAAATGGGAACGGATAACGAGATCGATTCATCACTGCTGCCGCCGGACACAAGCTACCGAATCAGCATTGCCGAAGACGGCACGGTGAAGGCGGAGTCGACCGACTCGACCATGACTATTGACAAATACAAACTCGGAAAAAGTGACACCGAACTCACAGCAACGATAAGCATTCCGGGATTTAACCCGATAAAGTTGAACTTTGAATTTACGCCCGCCGAACTGGACGGCAGCTTCACGTTGTCCGCAGATTACGGCGGAACGGCTCAAAGCGTGAGGTTGAACGAGATTTTCAGCAATAAGGATTTGTCAATTGTGTTCACAATTTATGAGGACGGCGTTCAGGTCACCGATCCTGAGAGGATCAAAAAGCTGAATCCGGTTATTGACGTTTCGCCTGCCGGAAACAGCGGCACGATTGAGTATCTTAACGATGGAAGAATCAAATTCACGCCGAATAATGCAAATGTCGAGCCTGATGCGGAAGGAAGCATGGATGTTACGGTAACCTGCACACTGAAAACAGGTGCAGCAGCATCCCACATGTATACGGTTGTAATTTCGGATTATAAGGTAATTGCGATTCCGCAAACGGAAAGCATCATTAAAACAGAATTCTTCGGAAATCAGATCGGCGCATCATTTTATATCACCAAGGACGGACAGCGTCTTCCGAAAAGCGAAGTTGACGGCAAATGCAGCGTGACTGTGGATAAGCGGTTCAAGTCGATTGAGCTTTCCATTTCAACGGAAGCGGATGGAACAATTGTCTGCATTCCGACGGAGAATGCAGCTATGGATATAGGCTTTTCCGATTGGTGGATTTACTGGGTAAAATACCTGTTCAAACTTCCGCACGGAACGATGAATATTCACCTTTCATCTCCGTGGGGAGAAGCGGATTCTGAAATTGCAATAAAGGATGCTTCACTGAAGTTCCGCCTGCTGAATGTTTATTTGCCGCTTCTTATTGAAACTGCGGCCGCAGCGACACTGACGACGTGGGTTATCCTTGTCGCGACAAAGCCGCGTTTCGCAAAGAACGCAAAGCTTTATGTTGGGGATGTGATCTACATAAACAGCAGCGGTTTACACAGAATTCATAATTTCAGGCCGATAGTATTGAAAAAATATAACAAGCTCAAATACCGGTGGAAGTTCAAGCGGGGAGCCGAAGTTATTCGTGCTTCGGGTGTGGCTTTCCGCGCAGAATACGGAAACATAATAAGCTGTGAAATGATTATGCCGTGGTACAAATGCGAACTCAAGCCGGATGACTACACGGTACAGGTTCCCGATGCGGCTTCATTAAAAGATTACATCGAAAGACACCGCTATATTATGGTGGAGGAGCTGTCAATGTTGACAACGGTGACGGATCCGAGCGCAAAACGCTTGGCAGCATCCGCCGGCAGATATCCGAGGTACTGGGTGATTCCGACGGAGATAAGCAAGATCAACGACGTTGAAAGAATAATTAGGGCAAAGATAATTCTTTATACAAATTAAACCGGGAGGAAACAAAATGGAACAACAATCTCTGCTGATAGGCCTTGGCGGAACGGGAAGCCGTGTCGTCAACAATGTTACAAAGCTGCTCACAAAGAACGGGAAAACGTTCAATGATAATTTGGGACGGATCTGCTGCGCGGTGCTTGATTCGGACAAAAACGACAATGAACTCATAACGAAAAGCAGAACGCAAATCCCTGTTTTTCCGATCAGCAAACCGCAGAAAATTCAACAGTATTTTGATCAGTACAGAAATCGAAAGATTGCTGAGTGGAGTCCGGATTCACCCGCGTTCCGCGAGCAAAGCATGCTTGACGGCTGCTCCGAAGTGCGTGTAAAATCGCGAATTGCATTTTTCGATTACCTTGAAACCAACATGAACGGAGAACTGGGTGCGCTTATCAACCGAGTGCTGAAGAATAATGTGAATACTATCATCAGGATCATGATAGTATCCTCACTTTCCGGCGGGACCGGCTCCGGTATGTTTATCCAAACCGCATTATGGCTTCGCAAACATCTTGCGCAGAGCAATGTGGTCATCCGCGGTATTTTCCTGCTTCCCGACATTTTTATTGATACGGTAAAACATATTCGGGAAACATCCGCCACAAGGATCAGGCATTATGCAAACGCGTACGCAGCGATACGAGAGCTGAATGCTATAACCAAGATAAAGAGAAATCTTCCGATAACTTTAAATGAGAAAATCGAGTTAGAGGGACTTTTCGACAGCGAGAGTGATGCAAACAGAGGTAAACCTGTCTTTGATTACTGCTTCTTTATTGACAGCAGGAACGCAAAAGGTGTAGGCGCAAGCGATATTGCCGAATACGAGCAAATGGTAGCTCAACTTGTATACATGCAGCTTTATTCGCCAATGGCAGGGAACATGTATACGGAAGAAGACAATTCTTTCTCTGCGTTCAATGAAAATTCCGAGCCGCTGTTTGGCGCATGCGGCTCTGCAAAGGCGGAATACCCGGTTGACAGTGTGAAAACTTTTTGCGCAATTCGCGCAGCGCAGGATTCCATCAAAAACGGATGGAACAGGATCGACAGCGAGATTGCCGCAAAAAGAGATGCGATCAGGGCAAGGGAACGGGATGGAATATACCAAATTGAAAACTTTGACCCCCGTGTTGAGTATATAACACTCTTCGATGAAGCGACATCAAGGCGTGCGGAAGAATACGGGCGTGACAGGTTCTTTTTGAGAGTTGGGCGTGATGTGAAAAACGAAACCAAACAAACTCGGCCGGATGGAAAGGTAGATGTTCAGTATTCCGATAAGGTTGATGATTTCCTTAAAAAATTGAAAAAAGAAAAAATCGAGGTAGTTGCGACAAAACACAATGGCTTAGAGCCATTTGAGCGTAATGTGGCTGATTTTGTGAACGCAGAACATGATAAAACCGAACTTGAGGCGCTTATTGTATTGGACGAAAACGGCATGCGCGAGGCAGTCGATACCTTCGAGGACAAGGTGGATGAATATGCGGAAAGCATTGTTAATGCAGTGTTCCCGTTGAGCATGGGCGATGTGAATCCGGGCAACGATTGTTCCATATTCGGCCTTGCAACGAAGCTGAACGATGAAGGAAAGCGTGTTTTTATTCACCCGGTTGCGTTGAGATACATCCTCTGCCGAATTATTGATAAAATGAGGCGCGAAATAAAGGCAACAGATCTTGAGGCGCAAAGGATCGATGCCGATACAGGCGGGGACCCCGGAGCAACGCTTGATAACAGGAGGACCCCGCATAAGACGGAAACAACGCCATCTGAATTGCTGAACAGCAAGACGCGGTTTCAACGGCTGGCAAGATTCCTTGACATGTATGAACAGCAATATGCTGAGTTTATTAATACAAAGGTTGGATTTTGCAGAAAATACGAAGCAGAGCTTCTTAAAGTACGCGTATATGAAAGGCTGATGGAGCGTGTGAATGCATTGCTGACTCAACTCGAAGCTTTTTTCAAAAGGCTGCCTGATATTCAGGAAAAGCTCTACGATGAACTGGATAACAATATAAAAGCAACGAGCGGAACTATCGGGAACACGTACTATGTTTTCAGCAGCGGAAGGGACAAAGAATCGATTTACAAAGAGCTCGACCTGACCGCGGACAGAGCGGACGAAATAAGCCGAAGCGTGATTGAAACAGCTTATGGAAGACTTTGTGCGGAGCAGCGCCCGTCCGTGCCGGAGAATAAACCATATGCAAATCGAGGCATCGCTGAGAAGTTTATGACGGATTCGGTAAGAACTTTCCGAAAAAGAATTGACAGCGATCCGAACAATCGAGAGATAGTCAATATGGACATCTATACTGCAATAAGCAAACAATGGGATGCAGAGAATGCTGTGCATACGGATGCAGAGCAGATTGAACGTGAGTCGCTGAGGAGTGTGAACTTCGAAGAAGGTGAAGAGTCAAATCGCTTTGACAGAACGTTGGCAAGCAAGCGGGCTTTCATGGCGTGTACGGAGAAGTTATTTGCAATGGCTGCGCCGATGCTTATCAGCGACATTGAGCCTGCGGATATTAATGACGGTACAATAACAACGAGAACAAACACTTTCTGGGGATTTAATCCGATAGTGTCAGAGCGGTATTCGGAAATTGGGGCAACCTTGGGCATCAATGCCGGAACCGAGCAGAATGACGCATATCCGATAAACGAGCTGCATTGCTACAGAGCGGTCTATGGTCTTGAAGCGAAATACATTCCGAAGTTAAATGAGATTAACGGAGGAGTTTACTACGAAAGCTACAAGAATATAATCACCAAAATGGTGCGCCGAGCGGCAGGCGGTGAAGGAGAAAACGCATATGTGTCAAGCCCGCATCTCGATAAGAGGTGGCATCGCATTTTGCCTTACGTTACTCCGGAAAAGAATGCTGAAAGCAAAGAAAGATTCTTCCGCGGTGTGTGGCTTGCGCTTGCATACGGAAAGATCAGGGTGAATGCGGACGGCAACTTCTGTTTGCGGCAGCGCGTAGACAACGGCCGGCGTATGAGCATTGATGAGGATGTCGTGATAATGCATGGAGGACGCGGAGTCGACAGAAAAGCGATTTACGGGCTGATCGCGGCATTGAGTGCTGATTTGTACTTCAAAGATATCGTGGTTCCGGAGCTTGAAGTGAAGTATGTTGCGGATGTCAACGGTAAGGACAGCTATGAAGACACAACGGTATTCAAAGCACTGATAAATAACGATTGCGGGCTTAACCCGGTGGATGCTGTGCTGTTGTACTACAACGGTCTGAACAGAGATTTTGATATTGCAGCTCCTATGGTCGGAGCGATCGATCGGATAGCTGAAGAGACCGGATCAAGGTTCGGCTTAGATACCGATGCGAAACGTGCTGAAAAAACAAAGTACATGATTTGCAAAGCGTTCTACGATGTGGCAGCACCTGACAAAGAAAAAGACAACTTGTTCAGAGAGTGGAAAGAAAAATTTGCGGAACTCGGTCTGTGATGGCTGAATGACAACTCAATAGCGGTAAAACTCCCGGCGGCACATTAGATGCCGCCGGGGAATTGTGATTAAGGGAGCTTGGTTATGCATACATTTTTTATCAATACATCCGACAAGAATGTTGACGAGGGAAAGATTCTGTTTGATATTAATTACGAGAACAGAGCGCTTGTTGCCTTGAAGTGCCGCATCGAGGATTGGCCGGACAAGGAGAAAGGCTATTTGGCATGCGTTGAAAAAATGAGCGAAATGATGGATATGTATGATGATATGAACAAACAGTTCAATCTGATTATATATATTGACCTTTCGGCAATGCGGAAAGAAGCACTCGAACAAGACACGATGGCCAATGACTACAGAGGGTATATGGAAGCGTTGAGCATCGTGTACTGCCGGGTTATGAGAAACACGATAATCAACGCTTTGGAATGCCGCAGCCGCAGCCCGAGAGAAATCCTGATAATGTTCGGTACAGAAGAAAAAAGAATTTGCGGTGCTGATATAAGCTCACCTTATGAGAATGATTTGGTTATTGAGCCGCTGCGCCTTTTTATCGGTCTTCCGCCAGACAAGGATATTTTCAAACTTCACGATGATATTGTTTCACCCGAACATAATGATGAAGGAAAAATGAGTAAAGCTCTCGCTGAATCCTGTAAAAAAAAAGCAGAGTACTTCAGCGCTGCAGAAATATTTGCAGAGGAGTTTTTGGAGTATTGCCGGAAGGCAGAGACTTCATGCGATCAGGAAGGAATACATGAAGAGTATTTGAGTTTTGTGAGAACGGCGGTAAGCAATAATCAAAAATCGAGAAACGGGACAAGGATTAATGCGATATTGTGCCCTTTGGATAATGAAGCGGAAGCCGACAATAAAGCGGCCAGAACACTGAATTCGCTGCGAATTGCGTGTTATATTCTTGCTTGTGTATACGACGGAACAATTTTCGACAATAACACGGAGCAAAAAGAACTGCGCTCGTTTGACGCTCTGAGCATTGAAAAGATTACAGAGGCACTTGCAGAGAAAAGAAGTGAATATGTTTACGCATTAATATCATTAAATGAAATGGGCAGCAGGTTCAGCGAATTGAAACTTACACCTGTTTTGTACAGCTTTAAAGGAAATGTATTTGACTATAATGAGGACGGAGATGCGATAAGCTGCTCTGTTGAACGTCCGGTCGGTGAGAGTAAGAAAAAAAAGAAAGCAGAAAGAAAAAAACGCAGGAAAAAAGAGAATATTTCCGAAATGGAAGACGGGAGGGTTATCGAAAGCGTCAAGCGCGAAAGGAAGAACTTGCTCAAAGAAAGAAAAGTTGAGTATTTTAGTCATGCGGAAAACTTCAGCGAAAGCCCGGAAATCTCGGAAACAGCAGGCGAATACATAATGCACTGTGAACGATTAAAAGACTTTCAGCTTGGCTTTCTTAAAAAAGCCCAAAATCATATACTTGGAATTTTGTCTCATTACGCCGGAAAATCTGAAAACAATACAAAGGCAATTCTGCCCAAAAGGAGAGTCAGCCTTGCCGATCAGGATGTCGGAGATGAAACCAGAGAAAACTCGTATACCGCATCCAAACTGCCGGAGGAGCGCGAAATAGAGAATGTTGAACGTACAGCGAAAAAAATCTATAATGGTGCGGTTAAAGAGTATTTAATGTTTGAAGCCCGGGGGCCGCTTGCCGAGATGGATATTTCACGACAGTGCGATTGGTTTGCAACAAGGATTCGCAACATTGAATCAAGCAAAAAGATGCTTAAAGTTATGTTTGGTGTGCTTACAGGTTTGTTGACGGTCTCATGCGTGCCGTATATTGCTGTGCAGTGGGACGTGATTAAAGCGTCGGCGGAGTCTGCGCTTGTTGCTGCGGCAACGGTTCTGCTTCCGCTGTTGCTGCTGGCGGGACTTTATGTTTTAGAGTCAGCGAGGTATAAATACAAGTATAGACAAGCATGGCTTGAATTGATGGAAAAATATCAGGAAATTCAGCAGGGAAACCTTGAATCAATAGAAAACTATGATATGCTCATTTGCAAAACAATTCCAACGTTGAGGTGGACCTATGAGTATAAACTTGATGTTGATTTCTTCAAACAGTGCTGCAGTTATGCGAGTGCAAAAATCGTGCATCATAAGAAAAAACTGAAGGAAAGGGTTAACGGCATCGGAAACCTGCTTGATAATCTCGGAGCAAAAGAAAACAGAAGAGCTTCTTATGACAGTGTCGAAAGCGCTCGCGATACTATTGAATTTAACGAGGCGTATTGCTGCGGAGAAAAGAATATTGCGTTTTATACTGTGATTGATCAGAATTTCATAAACGGTCTGTACAGCAAAAGGAGGAAAGATGCATGAACTTGCTCATAAGCACGCTGAAAATTATTTTTACTTTTGCAACAGTATTCTTTGCAGCACTGCCATTTGTTTTTGAGTACCATACGTACTTAAAAGATAAAGAAAAGAAAACAGCAAACAGGCGTTTCCGAATTATGTGCTTCACAATGATTTATGTTGCTGCATTGACATTTGCGCTTTGTGCTTTGCGTGATGTTATTACGGCTGTAGGCGGGTTGAGCGTAATTTCATGGTTGGCCGCCAAGCTTGCGTTGCCGGTGAGAACGGCGTTCTTTTCGGATGTTGTTGGTGCGCTGTTAATTAACTTCGCTATTGGATTTTTATTCAGATTACTGCTCAGATTTGTGCGGATTGGGATGGGCAAGAGGAGCCTCAGTGAAGGCGAGAAACCGGACGGCGCTTTCAGTCTTGCACAAAAAGTTGAAATCAAGATAATAAAGCTTTTCAGGAAGGATGTTTGGGTGTCAGCTGCAAGCATCTTGAAAAAACTCAGCATATTTTTATCAGCAGCATATGTTTGTTTATATGTTGTATTTCAATTGATTGCCCTGTTTGGAGCGGATTGGATTCCTTTTGATTTTCTTTCGCTTCTGTTTAACACAGGAACAAAGTATCCGGTGATTGCACTGTTCATTCTTTGGGAAAGCTTCTTTTTCCTTGACGGGATAAATGAGGATATTGATAAATGTCCCGAACCGGATCAATCGAAATTTGAAAAATCTGATGAAGGCGAAATTGATGTTGAAACGATAGACGAAGAGATTCGCAACGTATTTGGAGCTTTTTATGCGTGCGATGTTGATGTGGCTCTGTCGATTGACGATAGTGAGCAGGCAGATGATGCAAAGTGAAACAAAAGCATCACAAGCGAGAAAGGAACATGATTTTATGGAAAAACAAGCAATGGCACAGAGCGTTGATAAAAATAGAGTTGCGGATCTTATAATTGAAGCTGTTGAGCATAATTTCCGCGATTCGGGACACAAAAACAAGACATACCGAAATTGTATAGAAAAATTGGTAAAGTGCAGCAAAAGTGCAATAATAAACGGCAACATGTTTTCCGCCTTTTCAGAATACTTCATCCGGTATTTGTCCATTGCAGCTGCAAGAGGTGATAATATCATTTTTGTATGCAATACCGATGCTGAAATAGAACTTACATATGATTTTCTTGTCCGGAAATTTTCAGAAATAACAAGCCTGCATTGCAATGACAGCACAGGTGAAATTAACTTTGATGATCCGATATGGAAAATAATAAAGATAAAAGGTAACGGGGATAATTCGGAGGAGGCTTCAGTAGATGAAAAGAGCATTCTTGTCACTTCACTGAGATACCTTTCGTCTTCACGCTTCGAGAACGACCATAAAAGGTTTATTCATCTTATTGACACTGTTGTGTTTATTGACACGCTCGAAACAATAAACAAGTATAATCGTCAGATGGCAATGTTCAGCACAAGAGTTAAGCATATTGCCGAAACAAATGAATGCCTTGCCAGGAACGGAGGCAGGAACGAAGGGTTTCGTCTGAGATACATGGCACGTCCGATAAAGTATATTTGCTTTGATGATTCGAGGACACCCGGACTGGACAAGGTCCTTAAAAACCTCACGGCGGAGGAGTTTGAGTCTTTGGATGCAATGCAGTATAATCCAAACGCTGTTGTTAGGTGTTACAATTACGATGGACGCAAGGACGTCGGCGGAAGAGTTGTTGTTCAGCAGTTTGTTAATACACGTGAAGAATTGGGTCCGATGATGAATGTTGCATTGATGTGTCTGAAGGCGGGAGCAAAATCCGTTACGGTGTTTGCAGATAAAGACATACCATATGAAAACATTAAAGAGTCAATTGCAGCAAATGCGGGGAGCATGGAAATCGGGGAAAAGCAATTTAGGCTTAACCGTGCAGAATGCGATGCAAGCGATTATTCCGTAATCATTGCAATGGACAGTGAAGAGAATCTTCCGAGGACATTGAGAAAGTACATATCATTGACAGCTTCTGAAAAAACGCTGATAATTATATTTTCAAAGCCGTACATGCTGCGTGATTTTTACTATGCAAATATCGATGAAATCTGGAGCAGGATTCAACTTGCGAGGATTCCGGTTGAAACCGGAACAAAAAAGGATTTTGCGCAGAAATTGCTTATAAGAGCGAGCTCGGGTGGAATGATTGTGGATGAAATATTCCGCTCGGCGTTGAATGTCAGCACGAATGATTACAGAGAAATGGTGAATAGGCAGGATGTCATCTCCATTCTTGCTGATGTGCTGGATATCTACGGCGTGTTGAACGTGGACAAAAAAGCAGACAATGGAAAAGCAAAACTCAGATATAGGGAACAAGTGCTGAAAATTTTCGAGTTTCGTCACGACTGTGTTTTCGGTTATGACGGTAAGTTCTGTTCAGAAGACAGAGTGTTTTTGCGCACAGGAGGAGAGCTGTATGATTTGATCAACGGACGGGACATGGCGTCGTTGATTTTGGACGGCAGCGATAAAACGGAAACCATCCCCCTTCCTCGTGCGAGAATAACTCAGAACTATATTGCAGGCCAAAACCTAATATTTAATGGCAACATCTACACAATTAGAAACATAGATACCGAAAAGGGAATTCTGTATGTTCAGCTTGCGTTTGGAGGCATTAATACAGAGGTACATCAATATATTCAAAACAGAGAATATATTGTCCACCCTGACGACGAAAGTCCTGTTGTACTTGCAAATAATGTTATAGTATTAAATGGCACTAATGGTGATATTGCCGTTGATAAGGCTTGTATTTCGGTGTTCAGAGCACCTACAGAGGTTATCACACACGGATATTACGAAGTCAGCTCAAGGACATTTGCGCAGAACAACAATAATCAAAATTATCACAAAATTGATGGTGAAGATGATTCGCTTGCGCAAAGGTCATACAGACGATACGGGAAAGTAGTTAATCCGTATTACGAATCAAAGCCTGCCGTTGCCGGAAATAAGGGAGCTTTGATGATGACAATAAGACTAAACGGAAAACTGGGAGAAAAAACGGAGAGAACTGTGCATCTTGCTGCTGCAATGATCAGGGAAATAATACGCTCGATGTTTCCTTCGGTAGCTGATTCCGTTGCGGTTTGTGCTTCGCAGCAAACTGAGGCATGCAGCAAGGTGGATATCGGAAGACCCAAACTCACCGTGAAAGGAAAAAACAATATTTTCAATAAAGATGTCTTTGAGATTACAATAATCGAGGACAGCGTCACGGAACTGGGAGTTATATCTGCATTATCTGCATCCGGAGAGGACACACTCAAAACGCTTTTCACTCCGATTGATGAATACCTTGAATGGTATTTAAAGTCGGAGAAAAAGAGCAATTACTTATACTACGGAAGCGACAGGGAGCCTGCGGAATTCGATTTTGTGTCCCTCTCAAAGCTCGCTGCATTGTTAGCTGACAGAGACCACGAACTTCGTTTTGGAAGATTAAACGAGCGTATAACGAATCGAAATTGTGATTTCTGCGGGAGGAGGGTACGGAAAAATGAAAGATTGGACAGGCTTTCGGACGGCAGGAAAATTTGTGATCAATGCAAGAAACAAATTGTGACGGGAAATAAAAGAGAACTGAAAGAACATACGGCTGCTGCAAAGCTTTTCCTTGAAAGTAATTACGGAATAAAAATTGATAATGAGTATGCAGTTTGTTTTGATTCTGCAGAGAGAATTTTACAAGAAATTAAGGCAAAGGGAGATACGGAATACAAGGGAGATATACCGCTTTTTTCCTTTTTCGAAAAAAGGAGGGTTCACGTTGAAAAAGGGTTGCCATCAGCGAATCTAACCGAATTATTCGTTCGTGAATTGACACATGCCTGGCAGCGAAAAAACGTTCCGGATCTTTCGGCAGACCTTTCGGAAGGGTTGCTTGCCATTGTGGATATACAGTATTTAAGGTTTATCAGCAGGAATGGTTTGGCGGATGAAAGAACAAGCAAGCTGAACAGCTCCTATACGAGAGCAGGCACGGGATATAGGGAGATAGCCGGTAAACTAAAGGAAAACCCTAAGTACAGAAATAATCCGTTTTTGTATTTACTTGCAACTGCTTCGGGAGAATTTTTGGATGAGCTTATCCCGGAGAAACCGCGAAAAAGGGAGATGGGGGAGGATAACTTCGGGAAAAAATATGAGCCAAAAGAATTTGATCGGGTTCTTGAAGGACCCCCGGAGTACTTTTATCGCAATCGTTTGGCATCCGCTCAGCAAATGCTTTATGATTCTATGGTAGAAGCAATTATTCAGCATGTTGAGAGTGTGGACGCAAGCGGACTGAAGGAAGGCAGTGTTTTTACGGTGTCTAAAGCGATAAGCTATGATCGTCCCGATTTGTTTTGGTACAATAACTGCACATATACAGAAGATAAAATCCTTCTTAAGTATGGTGCCGATCGGGAGGAGAGGGAAAAGCTGCAAAAGCAGATGGATGAGATGATTCCGAAATTTGTTGAAGACATTGATGACAAGATGAGCGCATACGATGCGGCGATACGCATCTATGCAAAAGTTGTTAATGCAACGGATTACGATACCATTGCACTCAACGAACAGAAGGCTAAGGGAGGGCCGGCCAAGGATGAAATTGATTATCTGAGAACAATATGCGGAGTTTTTATTAGGGGAACAGCAGTTTGCGAAGGATATGCGCGTGCGATTGCGTATTTGATGCAAAAATGCGGCATTGAGTGTGCCGAAGCCGCCGGATACATAACAAAGGCCGACGGAGGGCAAGGAACGCCGCATGCATGGAACATTATTAAAATAGACGGCGAATACTACCATGTGGATGCAACATGGGATGATTATTCCAATACGAATCAGGCAGTCAAGCATGATGAATTCGGATATAATTATTTCTGCATTACAACGGAAGAAATTCAAAGGACACGAAAAGTCGACCTTTGCCCGACGGATGTTCCGATTTGTTCGGCCGTGGGAGCAAACTATTATTACCACAATTCATTGATACTAACGAAGTATGATTTGAATGAAATTAAACGGTTTGCCGCCGAGGCAGCGGAGCGGGGGCTTGATAAATTCTCGTTCAAATGCGGCAGTATTGCGGTTTACAGAGAGGCCATTAACAGACTGTTCGTGAGTTCGTCAGAAGGGTTTTCGGCTGCTGGTGCGGCAGCAAAGGCGAATAGAAAGATTGATAGTTCAACATATTCTTATTCATGGGATGCTGAAATACGCACAATAACTATAAAGTTTAAGTTCAAAAACAGGTGACTTTTGAAGGATTGAAAGGAGACTAAGTCATGAAAAGATTAGTTTTGATTGCAATTATCGTTGTTCTGCTTGCGCTTTGCGCCTGTTCTCCCGCAAAAAGAATTGTGGGGGAGTGGAAAACGCAAAGCACAGTGCTTGGAGTAGTTGTGGAAACAACGTATGTCTTTGATGAAAACGGAACAGGCAAGAAATGCGGAGCCGCCGAAATTCCGTTTACATACGAGGTTCAAGACAATAAACTGTTGATAACAACAAGCATCATAGGCGTTGATGTTTCAAAAAAAGAGTATTCCATTGATTTTAAAGGGAATACGATTATACTTACAGACGAAAATGAAGTCATTGAACTTATAAAGGAAAAGTGATAAAATCAGCATTGACGATTCAAACGCATAAAAGGAGGAGTAATGGAAGAACTTGAGTACAGTTCTCTTCTGAGAAGACTTATTGAGAAAGCAACAGAACTTGACGGCGGACCGAATCATAAGTTAACAGCAGAAGGCTTTATTGCGGCGGTCGTTTGCTATGTCAGAGATGTAAGCGATCCGGACAGCCAAAGACTGAAGAACATGCTGAAGCTGAAACTTCCGACGGCGATAAGCGATCCGAACAATATTGCAACAGACTTCATTTTGCATGCTACCAGTAAAGCCACACCCGAGTCAAGGCGCATTGACGAAAGCTATATTGAAGGGTGTCTTAAAAAGGCGCGCTGCATTGCGGCGAGCGAGGGTTCGGGAGAGGTGCATGCGTACCAGCTGCTGAAATGTATCCTTGACGAGCCGAACGACTTTATACGTAACTATATAGTTTTCGGTGATCTCTTCGAGACGGAGCAGACAGTGCCCGGCACACAAGCGCTCGAGGATGCTTACACACGAATATTCGGCAACGACACTGCTGAAGCACAAAAAACATCCCACAGCGGAGAATGCAAGAAGGAGACTCGAAAAGAGGCACAAAAAAGTATTGCGGATATAATCAAAAGAACGAAGCAGATTCAGGAGTATCTGAGCGAGAGAGTCTTTGGTCAGGATAATGCGGTAAGTGTATTCGTTGAGGGATATTTTCGCGCGGAGCTTTCGTCACTGACGGACAAAAGCAGCAATCGACCGCGAGCAACCTTTTTGTTTGCCGGCCCTCCGGGAGTTGGCAAAACCTTCCTTGCAGAAAAGGCTGCTGAAGCTATCAGCTATGCGGAAGGAAAAGAAATTCCGTTTGTTCGATTCGATATGAGCGAATACTGCGACAAAGAGTCCTCACTTGAATTCATTGGCAGTGACGGTGTTTACAAGGGCTCAAAATCAGGCAATTTCACAAGCTTTGTGAAGAAAAATCCGCGCTGCTTAATTCTTTTGGACGAGGTTGAAAAGGCGCACATTTCAATTATCCATTTATTCCTTCAAATTTTAGATGCAGGAAGGATACGAGACAGCAAAACGGACGAAGAAGTATCCCTTGCGAGCGCAATAATGGTTTTTACAACCAATGCGGGCAAACAGCTTTACGAAAACTCCGAGTCGATTGATTTTTCGGTTTTACCGCGCAAAGTAATTTTAAAGGCATTGCAAAAGGACGTTGAACCAAACACGAAAACGCCGTATTTCCCTGCCGCGATATGCTCAAGATTTGCGTCGGGAAATGTTGTTATGTTCAACCATATTCGAGCGCACGAACTTTGGAAAATAGCGAATCGTGAAGTACTGAGAAGTGCCGAATCCTTTACAAACGAAACCGGAATCGGGATTTCCGTAGACGAAAAGGCATACACGGCACTGCTTCTGGCAGAGGGAGGAGCGGCAGACGCACGTGCAGTAACATCACAGGCAAGGACGTTTTTGAACAACGAGATATATGAGATGCTTAGATTGCTGAGCTCTGACCGGAGCAAAACAGATATTGGAAAGCTCGAGGATATTTCGATTGAAGTTAATTTGCCCGCTGACAATGATGATGTTAACTGTTTGTTCAACAATACAGAAACGCAGAACGTTCTGATAGTATCAACATTGGATATTATTGCAAATTGCAGGGAACAATCTTTGAGTGTTTATTTCTTGGGCGCTGATGATACAGAAAGCGCAAAAAGCATCGTGCACAATAACGAGCTGAGTTTTGCCATTGTGGATTTATCGTTGGGAGAACGCGGTGATTCTGAATTGTTGAATCAGGAGGATATTGAATCAACGGGCAGGGATATTCTTTGGTATCTCCGCGAGAACCTGCCGAACCTGCCGATATATGTTCTTGAAAAGAACTCCCAAACACTGAGTAAAGAAGAAAAGCGTTCTTTGCTTAAACAGGGAATAAGAGGAATCTTGCAGATTGGTGATAATGCAGCAGCCTTTGACAGAAGCATTGAAGATATATGCGTTCGGGTGCATCAGCAGAAAAGTATGAATATGCTGGCAAGAGCGAACAAACTTATCTCGTTTGAAACATCACAGAAGGTGAGTGAGGACGGAAAACATGCGGTAATAACCTTGTTCGATTTTGAAACGGAGACCGCAATAGAAGCTGAGGATTCAAGCAATATAATGAGTACTGTTTCAAGGCCGAACATACGCTTTGAACACGTAATCGGAGCGGAAGATGCAAAGAAAGAACTGAAGTACTTTGTTGAATACCTGAAAAATCCCGGAAAATTTATCGGTACAGGAGTAAGTGCACCAAAAGGCGTAATTCTTTACGGCCCTCCGGGCACGGGCAAAACAATGCTTGCAAAGGCAATGGCAAGTGAGTCGAATGCAACATTCCTTTTTGCGGAGGGAAATCAGTTTTTAAGCAGATATGCGGATGGCGGTTCTGAAAAGGTTCACGAGTTTTTTCGGACAGCACGTAAATACGCACCGTCCATTCTGTTCATCGACGAAATCGATGCTATTGCAAAAGAACGCCGAGGAGAAGATCAAACAGGAGCAGAGGCAACGTTGACGGCGTTCCTTACGGAGATGGATGGGTTCAATAAGGATCTTTCAAAACCTGTATTTGTTCTTGCGGCAACTAATTTTGATGTTGAATCCGGCGGAAGCAAAAGTCTTGATCCTGCGCTCATGCGCAGATTTGACAGAAGAGTTTTAATTGATCTTCCCAACAAAGCAGAGCGACGCACGTATCTCGAAATGAAGATAAACAAAAACAATGTTTTTAACGTGTCCGACAGTAAACTTGAAAACATTGTTGTGCGCTCAACCGGCATGAGTCTTGCTGCACTGGAATCAGTTGCGGAACTCGCTTTGAGAATGGCAATTCGTGACGGAGAAATGAAAGTTGCGGATGAAATTTTTGAAAAGGCGTTTGAAACATTTAATAGCGGGGAATCCCAAAAATGGGATAGTGCAACAATTGAACGCGTAGCTCGACATGAAGCCGGTCATGCGTTTCTTTGCTGGCACGGCGGTGAAACCCCGTCATATGTTACAGTGGTTGCAAGAGCGAATCATGGCGGTTATATGCAGCACGGAGACAACGAGGAAAAAACAATCTACACAAAGCGTGAATTGATTGGAAGGATCCGAACATCTCTGGGCGGGCGTGCGGCTGAGATGGTTTATTACGGCAGCGAAGACGGAATTTCAACCGGTGCAGCGGGAGACTTGGAAACTGCAACATCCTTGGCAAAACGCTTGATATGCAGTTACGGCATGGTTGAAGAGTTCGGCCTTGCAGCAGTAGATCCGAATTCAGTGAGCGGAGAGCTTTCGAACGAGATAAGAAAGAGTATTAACAACATACTGGACATTGAGCTGAAGAAGGCAATACGAATTATCAGTGAGAATCGGGAAGCCGTAGACAAGCTTATTGAAAAATTGCTCAAAGATGATTATGCTGCCGGGGACGAAATAGACGCGATTTTCGCATCATGCATTAAGGGTTAATATAATAAACATTGCGAGACAGCCTTGATGAATGCCCAGAGGGGACGGACTGTCTCGCAATTGTGGAGAAAATGCCACGCCATGGCAGCAAGGCAATGCTGACAGCAATGAAATGATATTAAACGATGCCGTTTGCTAAATGAATGACAACTGAATGCGGATAATAAACGAAACAGCCGTCGCATGACGGCTGTTTTGGCATCCCCGGCGCGATTCGAACGCGCGACCTTCCGCTTAGGAGGCGGACGCTCTATCCTGCTGAGCTACGGGCGCATATTAAGTTTTGGAGTGCCTCCTCGACCTTGAAAGTCGAACACAGTTGGTTTTCTTAGGAGGCGGACGCTCTATCCTGCTGAGCTACGGGCGCATATGAAATTTTGACCGCCTGCATAGGCGATTTGGGAAACACTCTCGGTTCTCTTAGGAGGCGACCGCTCTATCCTGCTGAGCTACGGAGACATGTTCAATTCTCCTACCACCACCGCTTCCGTTTAGGAGGCAAAACTCCACTTTGCTGGCATGAATGCGGACAAGTTGAATCCGAAACGAAAGCCGAAAGCATTTGAGCATCATTTATTATACGTGACGCCGGGAAGCTTGTCAATGCAGGCAAATGTTTTCATGGAGGGGGGAAAAGGGGCGCCTTGCTTTATATGACGGTTAGAAAATGAAGAAAATGTAATATCAAATCGTCAAATATAAATGAATTAGGTAAAAAAGAGGATGTTTTGATGGTTTTCTGATTGACAAATTGGCTGATTTGACGATATGATAAGCAAAATATATAGGTAAGAAGTGGGAGTATACCCTTATTGGGTTCGGAAGCCGGAACTGCGGACTGCACGGGTTGTGCCACAGGGTTTTTGGGTATTTGCAACAGATGGAGGCAACTTGAAAGCAACAAGAGAATTTGTGCTGCGGGAAATTGCCGGCGAGCATATTTTGATTCCGGTTGGGGAAACCGCCCAAAAGCTCCACGGGATGCTCAACCTCAGCGAAAGCGGATTGCTGCTTTGGAATACATTGCAGGAAGAACGCACGGAAGAAGAGCTGGTTGAAGCGCTTTTAGCGGAATACGAAGTGGACCGGGCAACGGCTGACGTCCGTGCTTTTATCGGGCAGATGGAAAAAGCTGGCATGCTGCTTTGCGGAGAGGAGAAAGAATGAACGGAAAACAGGTGCACGGCAGAACAACGGTGCTGATGATTGCGGTCATTGCGGTGCTGTTGGTTCTGCTTGCCGTTTTAATTTGGGGACTTTTGTGGCCCATGGGTATGCCTGTGGGAGAGCAGGACAAGCCTGGCGAAACAGTGGAGCCCGACGCGACGCAAGCGGCGGGGGATACAGTGCATACACCGGAGCCGACCATACAGAGCCTTGCTTTTCCGTATTCGCTGGAAGAAGGGAAACTTACGGTGGATTCCCTGTTCCAATATTCGGGATACAACCCGGACTGCGGGGACGAAATGGGCGAAGACATTGCTTCTCTCGTGATCACGAACCGCTCGGAGGAGCATCTTGCGGAGGCGCGGCTTACCGTTACATTGGCGGATGGGAAGGAACTCGCTTTCGAGGTGCGGGACCTTCCGGCCGGGCAGACCGTTTGGGCATTTGCAAAAGACAACAGCGCCTATGCGCTTTCAAATTTCTGCACGGCGATTGCCGGCACAACGCAGTTTGAACAAAGCACGCCGCTGATGGCGGACAGGCTTTCCGCCGCAGTGCAGGAGACCGAGGTTACGCTCACCAACAATTCTGCCGAAGCGATTGCGGGAGTTACGGTGTATTGCCACACGGTGTTTGAGGACGTATACTTTGGCGGAACGGCGTATGCGTACGCGGCGGGAGATATCCCTGCCGGCGGCAGCGCAACTGTTTCAGCTGTGGATTGCTATTTGGGCGAGGCTACGGTTGTGCGCATCGGTGCAGGCGACTGAGCGGGTTCGCGTGAAGTTTGAAGCGGATTTCAAATATTTTTACATTGCCATGAAACGGGGAGGAAAGAAGGATGAAAGCCTATGTGAAACCCGAGCTTTATTACGAGATACGAGAGCTTTGAGCTGTCGCAGCATATTGCAGAGTGTAATGTGACGTTGACAACTGCTGATGCATTAACCTGTACTGCCACGGACTACGATAATTTTGGCAATCCTGTGGATAACGTATTTTCGAGTAGGGACGTATGCAACGTGATACTTGAAGATTATTGCTATGCGAATGGATTAATAAATATATCTAATATGTTTTCCTGATGGACTATGCATTTACACTTGCGGGCGTGACCATTGCGCTTGAGACGCCGCGGCCGGTTCCCGTTACGGATAACTTCCGGCCGTTTTGCGGGGAAAGCGGGGAGCGCTGCGTAACGGTACGCCTGCGTGAGGTGAAACGCCTTCCCGAACCGGAGGGGAGCGGCAGTGTTTTTGATGCGATCCGTGATTTCTTCCAGCGTATCTTTGGACGCAAGCGCTCGTAAGTGCAAATAACCGAACAGAGTATCAACGGCAAAGGCCGCCTCATGTGAGGCGGCCTTTATTCAGTTTGTTAAAAACCAAGTGGATCCGGGAAGCACGCACAACACTTGACGAGCAAGGCGCTCCCTGCGTTTTGCGCAATTCGCTATACGTTGCCGTGGCCGATGCGCGTGAGCGATTCGTTCGCGCCGATCATTACGAGCACATCGCCCGCACGAAGCGGCGCCTTGGGGTCCAGCGTTACAATAATTTCTTCGCCGCGGCGGATGGCGATCACAGATACACCGAACCGATTGCGCACATTCAGCTCAATCAGCGTTTTCCCAACCCAAGCCGCAGGAATGAGCGTTTCATTGATGCTGTATTTATCGGAAAGGTCAAGATAATCGATGATGCTGCCCGAAACCAGGGAACGCGCAAGGCGCACACCGGCTTCATGCTCCGGCAGCACGACCTTGTCTGCACCGGTCTTTTCCAGCAGGCGCGCATGCAGCTTATCGGATGCTTTGGCAATTACAAGCTGCGCGCCCTGCTCCTTTGCAAGCACGGTTGTAAGGATGGAAGCTCGGATGTCGTCCCCAACGCTGATGATGACGCAGTCAAAATTGCGCACGCCGATGCGCTTGAGCGCGCGCTCATCCGTAGTATCTGCAACCACTGCATGTGTGACGTGATCTGCAACGGCGGCAATGCGTGCTTCATCGCGGTCAACAGCCAAGACCTCGTGGCCGAGCGTGCAGAGCGTTTGGGCTACGCTTTCCCCAAAGCGGCCAATCCCGATTACGGCAAATGATTTTGCATGTTTGGACATAAATAACGGTTCCTTTCCCGGCGTTCGTGTCAGCCGATCAGAATGTTGCCCTCCGGATAGCGGATGGCGGGTTCCTCCGTCCGCCCATTGCGAGCGCGATGGTCATAATCCCTGCGCGCCCAAGGTACATCAGGGCGCAAAGGATTGCGCGCGTAAATGTGGAGGCAGCGGCAGTAAGGCCTGCCGTCAGGCCAACCGTGCCGAGCGCGGAGGTAGCTTCAAAGAAGAAATCCAAAAAGTTAAGGTTTGCATGCGCATGCTGCTCTGCGAATGTGATGCCGATAAGCGCTGCAAAAAGCACCAAAACGGCGATGAGGGCGAGGCAGAGCGCGCGGCGCACGGAAATGGCGGAAAGCCTCCGGCCGAACACCTCGGTATCCCGGTGGTTGCGGATACAGGCGTGCGCAGTCAGGAGCAGCACAGCAACGGAGGTGACTTTGATGCCGCCTGCCGTTCCGGCGGGGCCGCCGCCGATAATCATTAAAATGGAAGAAAGAAACTTGCTTGCGTCCGTAAGGGTTTCCTGCGGGATCGTGTTGAAGCCCGCCGTGCGGCAGGTCACGGATTGGAACAGCGCGGCAAGCAGCTTTTGGGGGGGCGTAAGGCCGCCCATTGTTGCGGGGTTCCCCGCTTCAAACAGCAAAAACAGCACCATGCCGCTCATTAACAGCACGCCGGTGGCTGTAAGGACCAGCTTTGCATGCATGGAAAGCTTGGAAAACCGCTTGTGCTCGCGCAGCTCAACGATTACGGAAAAACCAAGCCCGCCGGTGATGATAAGCGCCATAATGGTGAAGTTGACAAGCGGGTCGCCTACATAGCGGGTGAGCGAGGCAAAATTGCCCATCAAATCAAATCCGGCGTTGCAGAAGGCGGACACGCTGTGGAAAATCCCCATCCAGATGCCGCGCGAACCGAAATCGGGCACAAAGCGCAGGCAAAGGAGCGCCGCGCCGCAGCCCTCAATGATAAAGGTATACTTCACAGCACTCATGCAGAGCCGGATCACACCCTGCAGCCTGTCTTCTCCGAAGGACTCGGCAAGCGTCATGCGGCTGCGCAGGGAAATGCGCTTGCGCGTTGCGCGAAACAGCAGTGTTGCAGCCGTCATAAAGCCAAGCCCGCCAAGCTGGATGAGCACAAGGATGACGATCTGCCCGAACAGCGTGAAATGCGTTCCCGTGTCCACCACGACGAGGCCGGTCACACAGGAGGCGGACGTTGCGGTAAACAGCGCATCAAAAAAACTGAGCGGATCCCCGTGGGAAGCGATGGGCAGCATCAGCAGCAGCGCTCCAAGAAGGGCGACGCACAAAAAGCCCAGCGGAAGGATCCGAATGGGGCTGATGCCTTTATGAAACCGTTTGTTTTCTAATGTCTTAATCATCTTGCGGCATATTATATCACGCGTTTTGCGAAGATGCGAGATAAAATGCTGACAAGGAAAGGAGGAATATTGATTCGGGGGAGAATCCGTGATAGCATAAACAACAAGGCACACCGTAGAGCGAAAGACAGAAAAGCAAAATAAAAACTTTATAAACAAGAAAAGGAGCATTTGCCGTATGTATGACCTGATGATCCGAAACGCAAGAATTGTGGATGGAACAGGCGCGCCGTGGTACCGCGCAGACATCGCGGTGGAAGGAGGCAAGATCGCCGCAATCGGAAAACTTTCCGGCGAGGCGCGCGAAACTGTGGATGCAGCGGATCATTACCTTGCGCCCGGCTTCATTGATATTCATTCCCACAGCGACGACAGCATCCTTGCCTGCCCGGCTGCGGAAAGCCGCATCCTGCAAGGCGTGACGACGGAGATTGCCGGAAACTGCGGCGCATCCGCCGGCCCTGCGCCGGAGGGAAAGAAGGACGGCTGGCCTGGGATGGATGCGTTTTTTTCCGCCGTTGAAGCGGCGGCGCCTTCGGTGAACCTGGGCATGCTTGTGGGGCACGGCGCGGTGCGCGCCTGCGCGATGGGATACGGTTCGGAAAAGCCGACGCCCGCGCAGCTTCAGCGGATGCGCGCGCTGATTGCGGAAGCAATGGAAGCCGGTGCGTTTGGCATAAGCTCGGGACTCATCTATCCGCCGAGCAGCTATGCGGATACGGAGGAACTCATCGAAGCTGCAAAGGCGGTGGCGCCCTATGGCGGCTATTATGCCACACATATGCGCGGCGAGGGGAGAACCGTCGTAAAGGCCACGGAGGAAGCCATCCGCATTGCGCGAGAGGCGGGCGTGCCGCTTCAGATTTCACACCATAAGGTTACCTATAAGCCGGATTGGCAGGTGAGCTGCTTCACCACGACGGCCATGATTGAACGCGCACGCCGGGAAGGGCTTGAGGTGTTTTGCGATCAGTATCCATACCGCGCTTCCGCAACGACGCTTTCCGTCAATATCCCGGAATGGGCGTTTGACGGTGGCGTTCCCGCGCTGCTGGAACGCCTGAAAAACCCGGAGATGCGCGCGCGTGTGCGCGATGAGATGGAGGCCTCCCACCGCGGGCGCTGGGGGGATCTGTTCGTTTCCTATGTCACTACGGAGGAGAATCAATGGATGGCAGGGCGCTCCATCCCGGAGATCGCGGAACGAATGGGAGAGGAGCCTGCGGATGCGCTGATCGACATTGTAATTGCCGAAAACGACCGCGTGGGTGAAATCTCTTTCGGCATGTGCGAGGAGGACATCGAACACATCATGAGCAAACCCTATGTGATGACCGGCTCGGACGGCGGGGCGATGCCGCTTGACGAACCCGGAAAGCCGCACCCGCGTAATTATGGCACGTTTGTGCGTGTGCTTGCGCATTATTGCCGTGAACGGAAGCTTTTCCCGTTGGAAACCGCCGTGCATAAGATGACGGGACTTCCTGCGGCGCGTCTCAGGCTTTCCGAGCGCGGAACGATTAAAAAGGGCATGTGGGCAGATCTTGTGCTGTTTGATTTTGAAGCGCTCAGGGATACGCCGGATTTCACCAACCCGCAGCAGGCTTGCGAGGGGATTTTGAAGGTGTATGTCAACGGCGTGCTTACCGCCGAAAACGGCCGCCATACAGGCGCGCATGCAGGCGCCGTATTGCGCCGGGCGCGGGGATAAGGAGGGGACGGAATGCAGATTGAAAGAACGCGCCTGATAACGGCCGCGCAGGCGGCGCGTGCTTCCATGGAAGAAAACAAGGTTCCAGGCCTGGCGATGGCTTTCTTTTCCGGAGGGGAGCAGGTATGCGCCGAAACGCTCGGCATTGCGGATTCGGTGTGCAACTTGCCTGTGAGTATGGGAACACATTTTGAGGCGGCTTCGCTGACGAAGCCCGTGTTTGCATATCTTGTATTGCGGCTTGTTGAAGCGGGCGCGCTCCGGCTGGATGTGCCGCTGTGTGAATACCTGGCGGGCAGCCTGCCCACAGAGGATCCGCGTTTTGCGCAAGCCACGGCTGCACATGTGCTTTCCCATGGAACGGGGCTGCCCAACTGGGGCGCTGCGCCGCTGCCGCTTGCATTTGCGCCGGGACAGGGGTTCCGCTATTCCGGCAAAGGGTACACCTGCCTGCAAACCGTTGTGGAACATCTTACCGGGCGCAGGCTGGACGACCTGCTGCAAACGGAGCTGTTCGGCCCGCTTGGCATGGAGGATGCGGCGATGGTGTGGACGGGGCCGCTCAACCGGACGCTTGCGCGTACCTGGGATGAAGCGGGAGCGCCGGAACCCAAGCGCAGGCGTGCGCAGCACACGGTTGCGCTTGAGCCAAACGCCGCGTTTTCGCTGTATGTGACGATTGCGGATTATCCAAAATTTCTGGCGCAGATCCTTTCGGAAACCGGGTTTGCTTCGCGGGTGCGCGCGGTGCGCAATCCGGCCGGCCACGGTGTGGAATGGGGCCTTGGCTGGGGGTTGTATCAAGAGGTGATTTGGCATTGGGGCGACAACGGCGGCTTCAAGTCCTTCGTTTGCTTCGACCCTGTGACACGGGATGCGCTTTTGATCCACACAAACGGTGCAAACGGGCTTCACACGTGCTTTGACGTAGCGGAGCATTGCACCGGCTTTGACTTTTCCAACATTGCAGCCATGATTGCCGAAGCGGAATAAAGCACGGCACGCGGCGACAGGAGCTGTTGCAGAATAAAAATTCTGCAACAGCTCCATTTCGGGTTTCGGTTAGCATTAAGCCCCCTTTATAAAAGGGGGTGGCAGCGGCGCAGCCGCTGACGGGGGATTGCCCTGCAAATGTTAATCTTTCTGTATGGGTTCCGGTGCCATATGTTCCAGCGCAAAGTCAATGCATTGGTTAATGAATTCGCTTCTGCTCAAGTTGAAGGAGTTCGCCAACTCGTCTATTTTCTTCATCTTTTCCGCATCGATTCGAATCGTAGTCTGTTCTTTTTTGTATGATTTTGGAATGAAATCAGACATTTTGGCACCTCCCCTCTTGCTCTATTGTATTCTTTAATGTATATTAAATATAGAATTGTTATTCAAATTGATTTTAGATTCTCTTTTAGGATTCAACACTATGACAAACATTTAAGGAGGCCCGACAATGAGCGATGCTTTTGCTGAACTTCTAAAACAGGTAGCGGACGACTGCGGTGTTACGCCGGAAGAAGTGTACAGGGAAATAGAAGCCGCTATGGCGGCGGCCATGGCCAGCCCGGACCCTGCCGTACAGGCAATTTGGAAGGACTTCCCCTGCGCGGGCGCACAGCCAACACCGGAGGAAATGATCGCGTTTCTCAGCCAGCTCGCTTTGATTGAACAACTTTGCCGGGACGCCGCAGAGCAGCAGCGTCCACTCCTCCATTAACGCGCAGATTCCGCTTACAAATCGTCCGCATCCTGCACAGGCCGCCCGCCGTCCTCGTCCATGCCGGTATACCAACCTTGCACGTCCGAGGGAATCGGCGGCATATGCGCGCAGCGGAATGCGTTCGTGAGCCGCTCCGGGGCTCGCTCGGTTCCCTTTTTCTTCTCCATGCCGTTTCCTCCTTGCCGTTTTTGAGCCTGTTGCCACACTCGCGCTTAGTATCTGCGCAAACGGGGAAAGCATGCGAAAAAGAGCGCGCCGCACGGCGCGCTCCAGATGTTGTTTCAGGGTTCTGTTCCCGCCTGCCCTAAAGCCGGTCTGCAAGGCGCAGCATGCCATCCGCACAGCAGTTGATGTTCTGCTCGTCGAACATCGTGTCCTCCCGGGTATGGATGCGGTCCAGATACAGGCCAAGCTTGCCGCGTTTGAGCGCCGCTACGCCCACGCCGCGCTTGAAATGCAATTGGTCGGACGGATAAAACGCCTTGCGCGTTGTGGGAAACAGCGCCTGCTTGGCGCCGCGGGGCATAAAACTTGCGCGCAGGATGTCCGCAAGCGGCTCCTCCTTCATGCGGTGCGGCAGCACCACAAGGAAGGTATCCCCATCCGAAACGCAATCGAAATTCACAAGCAGCGTATTCCTTGCGGCCTCCCTGTGCTTCGCCGCAAACGCAGACGAACCGAACAGGCCGCTTTCTTCATTGTCGAACCAAACGAACGCCACCTCTTTGCGCCGTTCCTCCGGCATCGCAAGCGCAGCCTCCAAAAGGGCGACTACGCCGGAAGTATTGTCGTTTGCAGTGTGTTTGTTCGCCTTCCCGGCAATCATCCAAACGCACATGAAGCACAGCACCGCCACGAACATGAGCGTGGACGCACCGAAAAGCGCAGCCTCGGAAAGCGGCAGCAGCCAGATAAGCGCCGCGAGCACAGTTGCACAAAGGAACATGCCAAGCACAAGCAAAAGCTGATAAAAGATCCAAACGAGAAGGTTCGTCGGCGTGATGTAATTCGGCACGGGCAGCACGGCACAGGTATCATAATGGGCGGTGAAGATCACCTTCGCCGTGTCCGGATTGCCAACGATCAGGTTGCGGTTTTTCAGAAGCGCGCCGCATTCTTCGGCGCGCGCATCCGCATAGCCCGCCTCGCGCAGGGCACGCAGCAGGAACGCCTCAAACGCGCGTTTCTGCTTCTTTGTTTTGCGCACCTGCCAACGCGCAAGCACTTCCCGCGAAACCGTCTGCATGGATCAGGCTTCTTTCACGGTCGCCTTCAGGTTGCGCGCAAGCTGGTCGCTGCACGAAGTACCCTTAAACCCGCAGGTGATGCCATAGAGTTTATTCACCACTTCCGCAACGGTCAGCCCTTCCGCCAAAGCGGAAAGCGCTTTCAGGTTTCCGTTGCAGCCGCCGGTGTAGGCGATGTTGTGAACGCGGCCGTTGTCGTCCACGTCAAGGTCAATCTGAGTCGAGCATACGCCCTTGGGGTAGAATGTGTAATGCATGTGAGTCTCCTTCATGTTTAAATTCATCCAAATTATGCAGCCGCCGGCAATGCCCCCGGCGCACCGCAGCGGCGGAAACAGGGACAATCCTCAGTCGCCTGCGGCGACAGCCCCTTTCAAAAGGAGCCTTTTGGTTACAGCTTTCCATAAGCCTCCTTTCGTAAAGGAGGCGCAGCAACCGAAGGGGCTGACGGAGGATTGCCATACCCGCGCAAGCCTGCCTTTGGGGGATTGCACCCAAACGCAGTTCAGCCGACGTCCACTTCGCCCTCAAAGGCAAGCGCCGCGGGGCCGGTCATGAACACGTCGCCGGACTCCGTCCAGTCAATTTCAAGCGTGCCAAGTTCAAGATGGATTGTAACCTTGCGGCCGGTCTTCCCGGCGCGCGCACAGCAGACCGCCACCGAGGAAGACCCCGTGCCGCAGGCAAGCGTCGGACCGCAGCCGCGTTCAAAGGTGCGCACGAGCACGTTGCCTTCATCAAGCACCTGCGCAAAATTCACGTTCGTTTTGCGCGGGAACAGCTCCGTCATCCGCTCGATGACCTCGCCGTATTTCTGCCAGTCAAACCCAAGCACATCGTCCACAAACACGACCGTGTGCGGCACGCCGAGGAGGATCGTTGAGAAGGTAAAGGTTTTATCGAGCGCCGTAAGCGTTTGCAGCTGGCATTCGCCCTCGCCCACAACGGGGATATCCGCACGGTTGAAAAAGGGCTTGCCCATGTTTACGCGCACATGCGTGCATACGCCGTTTTCAACCGTAAGCTCCGCAATCATCGGGCCGGCGAGCGTCTCCACGCTGAAGCGTTCCTTTTTGACAATTCCGGTATCATACACATATTTGGCGAAGCACCTTACGCCGTTTCCGCACATCTCGGCCTCGCTGCCGTCGCTGTTGAAAATGCGCATACGCGTATCGCAGGGTTCCGAGTTTTCCACAAGGATCAACCCATCCCCGCCAACGCCTGTGCGCCGGTGGCACAGCCGCGCCGCGAGCGCATTCTTTTTTTCCTCTGCAATCGCGCCGTCGCGGTTGTCAAAGGTGACGAAATCGTTTCCCAGCCCGTGAAGCTTCGTAAAATGCATAGTGGTTTCTCCTTACCTTGCCGCAGCAAATTCCCGCTGGTGCGGGCATCCTGATTATACCTTTTTTTTCGCCGTGAAGCAACCCGGCGCACAGCCTTCCCACGGTGCAGTCACAGGAAATTTACACCACTAAGAATATTCCTAAAGTACACCTTCAGGACAAGACACGCTATGTCTGCAACCCGGCCGGCATCCTCTCCGCTTCGGCATGCGGCGAAATAGACCGGATGCTTTATGCATTGGAACAGCAGACCGGCATTGAAACCGTAGTGGCCGTCGTACCGTCTATCGGCAATGAAGACTGTTTTGAGTTTTCGCATCAGCTGCTCAACGAATGGGGTGTGGGTAAAAAAGACAAGAATAACGGCCTGGTTATCCTGCTGGTAACCGACCAGCGTTGCATCCAGTTCTATACCGGATATGGATTGGAAGGAGACTTGCCCGATGCCATTTGCAAACGTATTCAGACCCGAGACATGATTCCTTATCTGAAAGACAGCAACTGGGATGCGGGTATGGTGGCCGGCGTACGGGCCGTATGTGCCCGCCTTGACGGCAGCATGACAAACGACTCTGACGAAAACAGCGGTGAATCTCCGATAGGGCTGATTCTGGCTGTCATCGGTTTCTTTGCGATCGCTATCGTGGCAGGGATACTCAAAACACGCGCTGCAAGCAAATGTCCGCAGTGCGGCCAGCATAAACTGCAACGGAGCAACAGCGTACTCGTCTCACGTCGCAACGGAGTACGGACAGAAGATGTCACCTACACGTGCCGCAACTGCGGTCACAAAGTGGTGCGCCGACAGCAATCTTACGATGAGAACTACCGGGGAGGTGGTGGAGGAGGCCCTGTCATTTTCGGCGGAGGCGGCTTTGGCGGAAGTGGCGGAGGCTTTAGCGGAGGCAGCTTCGGTGGAGGAATGGGAGGCGGCGGTGGAGCCGGTTCACGATTCTGATCCCTACAGATAATATTAAATAATCAAATACTCATCAAAAAGTAAGAAACATGAAAAAGTCAATTATCATCATTTTAGCCGTTGTGGCTATCCTTGTCATATGGGTAGTCAGTGTATATAACGGTCTTGTCACCATGGATGAGAATGTTAGCGGACAATGGGCCAATGTAGAAACCCAATACCAACGTCGCGCAGACCTGATACCCAATCTTGTAAACACCGTAAAGGGATATGCTTCTCATGAAAAAGAGACATTGGAAGGAGTGGTAGAAGCACGTAGCAAAGCCACACAGATCAAAGTGGATGCCGAAGGTCTGACTCCGGAAAAGCTGGCAGAATATCAAAAAGCACAGGGTGCTGTAACGTCTGCACTTGGCAAATTATTGGCTATCACAGAGAATTATCCTGACTTGAAAGCCAATCAGAATTTCCTTGAATTACAGGCACAGCTGGAAGGTACCGAAAACCGTATCAATGTAGCCCGTAAAAACTTCAATGATGCGGCACAATCGTACAACACCAATATCCGCCGTTTCCCGAAAAACATATTTGCAGGGATGTTCGGATTCGACAAGAAAGCATACTTTGAAGCGGAAGAAGGAAGCGAAAAAGCTCCGAAAGTAGAGTTCTAAAGGATGATTTCTTAAAGAACTTCCAAGCTAAAATCGGAATCGCCGTTACCTGATTTATTCAGATAACGGCGATTCCAGCTCTTAACCACCACGAAAGGACTTCCATAAAAGAGCGTTAAAAAGGAACTTTTGCTCCTGTCTCTTTAACGGTTTAACTAGTCTCTTTCCACTATCAATCAGCATAATGATTAAAATAATACGAACCATTAATTAACACTTTTATGTTTTATTCTTCTTCCGGACGAAGCTTGATAAACAAATAGTTGGCTGTACGAAAAAAAAGCAGTACTTTT